>JGI12104J13512_1000332_pt1 | contig 43866 bp, 41 predicted proteins | sample TerdegcTABiofilm_FD_13512 | JGI IMG/M metagenome (IMG submission 13512)
AACGCAGCTGCTGCAGCCGCCACTGCCAGTCCGGGTCCCACGACTGGAATACCGACCATTGACTTGTAAGCACCGATAGCGGCGGAGAAGGTATCCACATAGCCTTGAGCCATAGCCGAAGCCTTCCAGAGCTTGAAGCCACGTTCTGTGTCCTTGTCCTGTGCTGCAGCCAGATCACCGAAGATCTTGGAGGTGCCGCTGACTGCCTGAAGCTGGTAGTTGGTTCTAATGGTATTTAGAGTCTCCTGTTTCTGCCGCTCGATTTCTTCTTCAGTATAACCAGCTTCCAGCAGCTTTTCTTTCCTCTTATTATAGTATTTTTCTGCTTCCAGAAGCTGCTTGCTGTAGCTGTCACCCATGTTATCGAGATCACGAGAGTAGAACTCGTCCCTGATATCCTGCAGTTCCTGCAGCTTGGCCCGCTCCTCATCCTGGCGCTCCTGGAGCAGTTTGACGTGCCGGGCATCTATCTCGGCAATCTGAGCCTGGATCAACTGCTGCTCTTGTTGAGGCAGGTTCTGCTGTGCCCAGTCATAATACTCTTCCATACTGGCTTTGAGAGCGGCATAGGAATCTACTCCCAGATTCTCCAGATTAGAGAAGTAATCGATCTCAGCTTTGTATCTGGCCTGGACGGCATCCTTCTCTTTGGTAGCAAGTTCATTATCCTGCTGAGTCTTCCAGGTATCGAGGTTCTCCATAGCCTGACGCTCGACTTCACTGCCATCTTGAGTGAACTCCCTGATCAGAGCCAGCCGACGTTGGTATTCAGCTTCAATGCGAGCAGTCTCGGTCTGGCGCAGCCTGGCCAGCTCTTCCATCAGACGTAAAGCTTCTCTGCGTCTGGCTTCTGCCTCTGAGGCTGCAGGACTGGTAGTGTTGCCTCCTTCACCGCCACCACCCTGATCAAAGGTAAGATCAGGCACTTCCAACATGGCCTTGCGATAAGCATCACCCAAGGCTTGAAGATCGTTTTTGGCAGCCTGCAGTTTTCCCGATAAGGCCCCAAACGAGTTGATCGTCCGTTCCAGTTTAAGCCACTCTCCGTCATTACCGAAATAGGAGGCAGGATTGAAGCCCATTGCATTACGGTCACTGGTTAAGAACTCCCAGTCTACTGATGATTTCAACTCCTTTATCCTGGCACTGGCAGCATTGTATTCTGCCCGCCTTTTATCCAGTTCGATCTGCAGTTCTGCCACTCTCTGAACTTGGGCATTATATTTCTCGCCATAGATCTCGGAGATCTTCTTCTGAACCAATGCTTCCGAAGCTGCCCGGAGTGCTGTAGCAAGGTTATTGTAGGCAACTGTCTCCAGATTGATATTACCCAGATACTCCGAGTAGTTATCATTCAAGGACTTGATGACGTTCTTCATCTCTCGTTTGTCTGCGGCAGTTAAAGAAGTGGCAGATCGCAGTTCCAGTAAGCGAGTAGCCAAGAGACTAAACTTCTCGGCTTCGACTGAGACCTGACGCTCCGCATCCTTGATCTCGTCTTTCATGCTTCTCTGAGCGACACTAACCTCATCAGTCTTGGTTGAGGCTGCTGCCAGTCCAAAGCCTAAAGCAGACAAAGCCCCCACAGCAATACCGATGATCCCTGCTACCGGGTTCATAGCTACCTGCAGGGCATGATAGGCTGCTGTCAGAGCCGTTATTGCAGTGGTCACAGTCCCAATTACTGGTATAGCGATTACGATACCTGTCACGAAGCCTTTCATTACAGGAGACAGGCTGTTATAAGCATCCATGAGCAGCTTCAAAACCTTGAGCAGGGGATTGATCAGGGTGGTCAGCATATCGCCCACCGTCTCTTGGATGTCTCCCCAGGCATTGGCATTCTGAAGCCTGAGATCAGCCAGAGCTACCGCTGTCCCGCCATAGTCCTCGCTAAGCTTCTCAACCAGATAAGATACACCTTCTGTCTTGAGACGGGTATCATCAAGCTCAATGCCATATCTACCAAGCATCTCGGTATGTCCATTAAGAGCCCGGCCCATAAGATCAAAGGCGCTTTCAACTGACATCCCGGTGGCTTTGTTGGCTTCTGTAAAGTCCAGCAGTACTGGCACAAGCTGCTGAATCTCATCCTTGTTCAGTTTGAAGGTCTGGGAGAGCTTGGACATCAAAGACAAGAGTTTGTCATCCTCGAAGTTGGTGACTGACTGCATAGAGGATGCAAAGTTGCCCATCTCATCAGCAGCTTCGCCAAAGGCTACCGAAGCCAGGGTCATAGCCTGTCTCTGCCCCAGTGAGGCATCGAGCAGACCGTTCATAGATCTAGCCAGACCGCCTACTACCTGCAGGACTCCATCCACTGCGATCTTCACATCACGAATGGTAGCCAGAGCCTGTTCAGCAGTGATCTTAACGGCAGTTGGTTTCTCCACCGCAGACTGGGTGGACTCTGCCTCCTGCTTGACTTCAGCAAGCTTGAGGCTGGCATCATTGGTGACGAGGATGAGTTTAAAGGTTAGGTCGGGCATTATGCTTTTTTTTAGTTATTGACATTTTATGTGTACGTGCTGTTTTGTGCCAAATCACAAAGGAGTTTATCATGTTACTAAAAGGTGAGTACAAGCATCTAGAAAGTGTGGTGGGACCAAAAACCAAAATTCTGTATCATATTGGGTTTGGAGAATTCCCAGATAAGGATACGCTTATCCCTGAATACCATGCAACGGTTTTCGATCTTAATGGATATCCAATTGATCCTACAAAAAGGATTGTCTTGACTTATAATGAGTACCAAGCATTGCTTGAAGATCCCAAGGAGAAGGACAAGATAGTTAATCAACTCGTAACTCAGTTCGATTTGTAATTTCTTATCAGCAGTTCCGTCTCAGTCTGAAACGCTCCAGACACAGAGTACTGTGTCTCGACTTCCTCAATAATGCAGCCATCATATAGCTGCTTGATGTAAGGATCATTGTTGTAGGATAGCAGGAACTTGCCTTTGATCTGCTTGAGTGTTTCTGCCAGCTCTTCATGCTGGTTGAAGACATCTGCGTCTTCACGCTTGTAGAGGTGTTCCTTGGTATAGTAGGGAGGGTCCAGATAAAAGAAGGTATAAGGATGGTCGAACTTGGCTACTATCTTTTCCCATGGCTGCTTTTCGATGATCACATCGCGTAAGCGTTCCGAGGCTGCTTTAACCTTTTCCAGATTTCTTAAGGGCATATACTTGTAACCATGATTAATGCAGAAGTTCTTGCTTCTTGAGCCATAGCTGCAGGCGAGGTTGTAGTAGAACTTGATCGCTCTTTCCAACTCGGTTCTGGGTTCATGCTTCAGGAAGTTATCGAACATCTCTCTGGAGATTAGATAGTTGTTCAGCTCGGTTACGAATGCTTCCGGGTGGTTCTGGATGTACTTCCAGAAGTTGACCAGATCACCATTGATATCGTTATAGACCTCGGTATAGTAGCTCTTTTTGGAGAGCTGCCAGTCTTCCTTGTTAGCGCTCTTTCCAAATAGTATCCAGGCAGCACCGCCAAAGACTTCGCAGTAGATGTCATGCTTGGGGATAAGCGGCAGAATTTTCTTGCGGAGGATACGCTTGCCGCCTACCCAGGAGATAATGCTGTTCATGAAATCCCCCTGATGTCTCTCGTAGTCTTAGCTTTTGTTTTATCTTTGGTTAAAGCGATTTCCTGATCAGATTCCACGAGATCGAAGTTGGCAATTATCACTTCTTTGAACTCGGACTTGCCTTGCTTGCGGTTGATACCTTTGGTGCGGATAACGTGCTTGATATCATAGCCCTTGTATAGCTTGAGCACTTCCGGGTTATCATCATAGCTGAGGATGAACCGGCCCTTGATCTTCTTGAGCTTGGCACACAGGTCTTCATGGCTGAACTGCTTGGAGTTCTCGTAGGTGTAGCCCTGCATGTAGGGTGGATCGCAATAGAAGAAGTTGGATTTAGTATCATACTTCTCAATTACTTTCTCATAGGAAAGGTTCTCGATAATCACCATATCCAGGCGCTTGTGGAGTTCTTTGATGCGTTCCAAACGGTTATACATACTGGAGACGCCCCGCTTCTGAGAGGTGCCGAAGCTGTCACCCTTGCTGCCGTATGATCTGGTAATTAGGAACATAAATCTGGCAGCCCGCTGTATCTCGGTTAAGCCTTCCTGCTTGAGGATATCGCCAAAGAGCTTGCGGCTGGCGACTAACCAGTCCAGTTCCCTGATCAGCTCATCAGGATGGTATTTTACTTGCAGGAATAGGTTAACCAGACGATTATCGAGATCGTTATAGACTTCCAGCTCTGCCCACTTCTCTTTGTAGAGGAGCATCCAGGCAGCACCACCGAAGGGCTCTATAAACCCGGTAATATCCTTGGGAACGTAGGGAGCGATAACCTTTCGAAGCAGGCGTTTACCGCCTATCCATCCAATCAGTGCATCCATTATGCGTCTCCTTTCGGATCGGTGATACAGAGCCGCAGATACAGCTCAGGGAGGGTGAGGGACTCGAAGTCCTCGTTAGTGAAGCCCAGTTTACGCAGGATCATTTCAAACCTCTCGAAGGGGTATTTGGAGACGCCGTTACCGCTAATCCTAAACTCCCGAGCCAACTTGCGAACCTCTCTTTGTTGGCTCTGATATAGACGAAAAAAACGGAGATATACTCCAGTGCTTCCAGAGCATCCATATCGTCAGGTTCTCTTCCCGAGATGATTTTTATCAGCTCTTTATCGGCTTCCGATTGGCTGATCAGTTCCAGTAGTTCTACCTCACTGACCTTGGCTGCCTGGCCGGAGAGGAAGTCCTCCAGCTTGGCTTTGAGGGTAGCATTTGAGATTGTGAGACAGAGTATTTGCCGCAGCTGGCTGTAGCTGAGTTTGGGTTCTCGCTTCATAGAATAGTCCTTTTTCAGCTGCCGAAGAACATCTTGAGGGCAATGCCCAGAAGCAGGAAGAACTGGGAGGTGGAGACGCTCAAAAGTATCTTCATGTGCGTCTCCACTCTCGCCATTCTGGTCACCAGTGACTTGCTGCTGTCACCATTGCCGTAGATCTCCTCGTGCACACTGTCTATCTTTTCTTTGATTTCAGGTTTACACAGGCAATCCATCTTGGTTCCTTGTTTGTTAAGAGTTTGATTACGAAGTGCTGTTATATCAGACTCCCTCAGGGATATCCTTGAGCAGGTAGATCTTGTTGGAGGTCACCCCTGAGAACTCGGTGGAGATGACTACGTTGAAGAGACCGTCCGCCTCTCCCGACCAGTCAACCGTCCAGCGGAGTCCGGTGAAAATCACTACTCGGTCATAGTCCTTGGATGCCACTACGATAGTGGTGTCCTTGCTCATAAACAGGGTGCTTTCCAGGAAGTTCTTCTGCTTGGTGGATAAGCCGGAGATGTTGAGTTCGACCGTGCTGGTTCTCTTACCCGGAATAGTATAGTTGCGGGTCTTAAGCTTGGATAGCTTGGAGTCCGCCTTACCTGGCTTCTCTGCCAGTTCACCGAGCAGATCGAAGTTGGTGGTCAGTTCCGTCTTGACCGAGCTCTGAGTAGCATACAGCGTATCGATGGAGGTCTGATCATAGGTGCCGATCCCGAAATAGACAAGATCGGCAATCATGACATCCATCAACTTGCGGAAGTCCAAATCGGCTTCGGTCATATTGGAGGGATAAGTGGGCTGCGAAATAGGGTTGGGCATCAGAACACCCCTTTGATCGCCTTGCCGATGCTAAAGAGCCATTTGCGGTTGTGGAATACATATTCGATGGCTCCTCCGATAGTTCCGAAGACCTTGAGAATGACATTGGTCTGCTTAGCCGGGAGGGATTTGGTAGCCCGCTCCACCGCCAACTGTTTCTTGGCATAGTCATCCAGGTCTTTAGTGGCAGGGTTGATCTTGATGTCCTGGATGATGTCCAGGATGATGGCCAGAGCTGAGTTGACCTTGTCTTTTTTGATCAGTTTGCCGGTGGTTCTGGAGATAATCCAGACCACCAGAGCCGAGATCAGACCCAGGAAAAACTCTTGATTAGCTAAGATGAAGTCCATAGATACTCCTTTATTTGGTTATTGTTTAGGTGGTGAGTTTGAACACTTTCACGAAGCCGGGGATATAAGTGATACCAGGACGGATACGGATGTACCAGTGGTACTTCCAATCGCTTCCGTGGTGTTCGACTTTGAGTTCGGCATCGGTTCTGTAGCCGACGATGATGAACTTGGGCAGACCGCCAATGATGTAATCGGCATCCATGAGACGTGGCTTTACAGGAATACCTGCAAAGGAGACGTTGCCTCCTTCCAATAGCAGGCGATCTCCGGCTCCGGTCTCACGCTTGGCGAGCTCGGCCCGGATGCGGATCAGGTCTTTATGAGCCACGTAGAACTTGAAGTTCTCCTGCTCTTCTAACATCTCGTCAGAGAAGACCAGGAGAGCAGCTTCAAAGCGCTTTGCCCAGTCGGTGTAAGTGGTCTTGGAGAGGTTGGTTATGTCAGCGGCTGTGGTAGCCAGTTTGACCACTCCGTCCAGAGCCTTGATCTTGGCAGTGGCAGAAGCCCTGTCACCCTTGAACAGCAATAGACGGATGGCTTTCTCGGTCTTCTTGGCAATGTGGTTCTCCACATATGCCCCGAAGGCATCTTCGCCGTACTTGTCTTTGTAGAATTCAACCACATCACGTCCCAGAGTGAACTCGGCATTGAGTATCCCGGTGGGTACGGAGAGATCGGCAGTCGATACATTCTGAGCTGTAAGTACGCCATCGAGGGAGTTCTTGAAGATAAGATCATCGATCAGGCCTACGTCGATCTTCTCGTCCTTCAGCAGCGGCAGAACCGAAATATCCGAGAGAGTATCACCGGGCTGGCTACCAATCACCTCATCGATAAACAGTGAAGTGGTGTTAGCTGTCAGGATATTCATGGCTTTACCTGAGTCTACATCGGAGATGCCTTTGTAGATCTCACGATGGGAAGCCTTGACCATGATCTTGTTACCATCGATGGTAACCTCTTTGTCCACATTGGAGAGATTAGCATCGGGCTCACCGGGTATGGACTTGGAGATTGCTCTGCTCATAGTGACGGATAAGTCTTTGAGGCTCTTCTCGATGCTGTGGATGGCATCGCCAAGTTGGAGGTTGGGGTTACCCTTCTCCAACTCACTGATCTTCTCAGTGATGTCTGCGATACCCTTCTGCAGCTCGGAGTTGTTGTTGTGCTCAGCTACATTGCGAAGAGAATTGAGCTCGTTCTTGATCTCTGCCAGACTTGCTTCCGCACTGCGGTAGTCATCGGCCCGTCCGTAGATGGATACTCCATTGAACTCGCCCTTCTCGACTTTCTGCCAGAGCTCACTGCCCAGATCTTCGCACTTCAAGACCTGGACCCAGGCTCCCACCTTGGTATCGGGGAAGTGTTCCCGGTCACTGGTCTTGAGGATGTAGTTCTCCACTACGGTGAACTCAGGCACAGGCTGCATATTGTGATTGACGTCACACTTGCCCACCAGGCCATGCTTGGCGAAGTGGTCGCAGGCCTTCTGTATCTCTTCGCGGGTATAGTAGTCGCCCTGTGAGTCGTGGATATTGGGCTCCATCAGAGTGACGTAAAGCCGTCCCTGGGTGCCCTGTGTTTCACTCTTGTACTTGGTAGAGTTGATCTTGTGTTCAAAGCTTCTGCCGTTGGCGTTCTTGACCACAAAGCCCTTCTGATTGGCGGGAGTCATCTCATCGAAGAGAAGCGAGACGAGCTCAACTTCCACGTTGCGGAGTTCTCCCTTGAGAATTGTGCGTTTACGATTCACGCTACCTCCTTTGGTGTTGTTAACTGGTTGATTGTTTATTCTGTTGATTATCATGGTTTGCTAGTTTCCGAAGTTACGATTTTGCATAAAGAGCTGCTCATCAGCAGACTGCAGTACTTCCGTTAGGTTACCGAAGTTGAAGTCCTCCGGCTTTACATTCCAGCCGAAGTCGAAGTTGAATTCGTTTGCCAGAGCCAAGGCCAGGCGGTTCTGGAGCGGTCTGACTACGAACTGGTAGAACATCAGCATATCGCTTCTGTTATCGCCACCGAGCTGACCTGGAATGAGTTGTGAGACGATCCTGGCAGGTACCCTGTGATAGGCGAGGATACCTTCCCTGAGGTCTTTCTTAAGCCCTAAGAAGCCGCCTTCCCGGTCTTGCTGTCTGAGTGGTTCCAGGCGTATCTTCACGTCCCGACTCTCACTTTCAATCAAGACTGTGGAGTGGCTTTTGGCATTGCCTTTGACCTCGGTTAAGGCTTTCTCGATCTCGGTATAAGCATCTGTCAGTACTTCATTGCCCTGCTCATCAGTGACAGTTCCATCTCTAAGCGTGCCACCTTCCACGATCACGAAGTAGTCAATCATGAGGCCGTTCTTGAAGTTGTTGTAATCAAAGGTCTTGATCTCACCCAAGATCTCTATGTTGATGGCTATGGGCAGGCAGGCCAGGCCCCAAGCATTTGATCTGTGAGTGGACTTCTTCACGTGAATGATGTCCTCGTAAGCGAAGTCCTTCTTCTGGTTATTCTTGACCTGGATATAGTTGGGCTTGAAGAAGCCAAACTCGTCATAGTTCTCCACGATCTGCACTTCAGAGGGTAGCATCCGTTCCAGTCCCATCCACTGGCCTTGGGCGTTCCGCATCTTGATCAGGAAGCCATTACCACAGGCCAGATAGAACTTCATCAGCTCTGCCAGGATGGTGGTCTGGTCTTCACAGGCAGGGAACTCGGCAGCTTCCATCCAATCTTTGACCTGTCTGTTCTTGCAGTCAAACTGCATGATAGTAGCCATAGTCAGAGCATCGATGCAACCACTGTGGTACTCGTCTATATCCAGGAGATTGAGCAGAGTACTCATCGAATATGGCTGCGAGACCACTTTCTTAGCCTCAGCAGCTTTAGATATTAACTGTTTACCTATCCTCTGATACTTGGATAGATCTATGGGTTCAGGCTTGTACTTGGTTTCAAGCAGTTCACTTGCGGAGCTGATTGCCAGGTTATAGTTACCCAGTCGCATCACCTTCATGAGCCCGCTCCCGTGCTGGATTTCAACAGGTCGATCTTGGCGATTCTGACCAGTCTGGTACCGTCTATTCTGCTGGTATAATACTCTACACTGGGCAGGTCCCGGTTCATCAGCTTTTGATAGTAAGACCGGAACTTTTCCTTGAGTGAGTATAGCTCTGTGTCAGGATCAGTGACGTTCTGGGCATTGACGATCAGGAAGACTGTCCAGGCAATATCGGTGTCTACATACTGCCGGGAGGTGCCATGTTTGCCAATCTCGGAATCGAGGATCAGGATGGCACAGGGCAGGTTCTTGGGGATATTGTCCTTGTTGTAGAGAATCTCTGCCACTCCAGCAAGATTAAGAGCTTCGGAGATGCAGCTGCGTTCGGCTTGGTACTTATCAAGTGCAGTCACAGGCTCACCTCGATATCATTCAACTGCTGATAGATCCACTGCTCCCGGTTAGCTATGACAGAAGCGAACACATTGCGGGCGGCGATGCCTTCCCGCTTGATCTTACCCCGGATGAGATAGGCGATCTCGGCTACGGTCAGAGCTTTCCCTGTCTCTTTATCAGTCCAAGACAGGTGCTTGCGTTCGACCCAAGCAATGAGGGGAGCGATCGGAGTCCAGGAAGGCATTTTACCGCCTAAAACAAATGGCTCGTGTTTCACGTTCGAGCCAACTCTCAGGATCATGGCAGTATCGGTGGTCTGGAGAAGATAACCGGTATTGCTGTAGAAGTCGCCCTTATCGTAAATCTGCTGTGCCAAAATCTCCTTGCGGGACTCGGCATCAATTACCGAGCCGATCAGGTGCAGGCGGCTTTCCAGAGCGGCATAGATAGCCCGGTAGATCTCTACCATCAGCTCGTCCGGAGAAGTTACATCACGTTCATGCATCAGATCACTCCCACCAGGATAAGGCGAGGCTGTCTGGGCTTGAGTTCGTTCAGTCGATCCAGGCCAGTTTGATTGAGATAGGAACTTAATAGGGTTAGTGCTCTCTGTTCAAGATTGATCTTAAAAGCCTCAATTTCGCTACCCGTGAGCAGTTCGGTAGCGGACTGGTCTAATCCTACGGTCTTGACTATTCCCTCGCCCAGAGTCTTCAAATTGAGAAACTCACAAGTACTGTGCAGCATCAGGAAACAGAACCCAAAACGAAAAGAAATGAGAAGCGGATCTTCTTCCGGCAGATCATCGTGAATGGCATGATCATAGTGTTCCTGCATAACCAGGGAGTGGATCATCTCCATGACCAATCCACGATGCTCCTTGAAGATGCCATTATCACCCATCTCCTTGGGTAGGTTAAGGATAGCGAGCATGGCCTCGGTTTCGACCGGGATAGCTATCACTGACCTTTCCTCATCATCTCTGAGAGCTCTATTGCTCTCTTTCCCACCTGCTTCGCCCACTTGGAAGCCAGCATTCCATTGGCAGCCCGTTCCCAGTCTCCAGCAGCAATAAAAGCCAGAGTGTTCTTAAACTCCAGTAGTCCCTTGATGCCGAGATTGAAGCACATATTGAGCAGCACCGACTTACGAACATCATCCAAGCCATTGTATATCTCCGGAATCTCATCCAGCAACTGCTTTTCACAGTTCTGGATATCATTCTCCAAGAGTACATAAGCTTCTTTCTGGGAAATGCCACGGTCATCGAGATTGCGTCCGATACCAATGGTCAGTTTACCTGCAGTACAGCGATATGGCTTCAGCCGTAGACCCTCATGTCTGACTAACTGAGCTTTGATTCGGTTCATCAACGCTTCGGTCATGCTATCTCCTTGTTCCAGATGTGATCATTGATCCGGAGCCAGGAAAGCACTAACCTGTATGTTGACAAATCAGGATAAGCAAGGATAACAATGATTTTATGGTTGACAATTATGGCTTATGATAAACAATTGAAAAAAACTGATTTGATAGTGAGGGATATGTGAAAAAGACCATACAAGACATAAATCAGTTACTTGCCTCTGGTGCCTTCAAGGATGAACAGCATATACGTTTCTCCTTGGTAGGTAGAATATGCCAGTCATTGGGATGGAACATCTGGAACCCTGAAGAGTTTTATACAGAATATCCAGTTAAGAGATACCCACCTCAGGATGTGACAACAGAGCTTCGAGGGAGAGTAGACGTTGCGTTGATATTACCAGAAAAACGCTCTGAAATTGCGGAAGTTTTTATTGAAGTTAAAACTCCTTATAGGCTGCAGAGCGAGCTTTTATCTGGGGAGACACAGCTTAAAAGATACAATTGGTGTGACAAATCGGCTATTAGTATTCTGACCGATGGGATTATCTGGCGATTTTATTTACCGTCTCTTGGAGGAGCCTTCGAAGACAGTCTTTTTAGTGAAGTAAATCTACTTGAAGATGACTTAGAGTCTGTTTGCATTGTATTTGATCAAGTTCTTAAAAGAGATAACTTTAGGAAACAAGCTGTAGAATCTGCTGAAGCCATTTTTGAAGAAATTGCCAGAATTAAAAAACTTAGTCTTGTTAAAAGTGAAGCAGTGGAAATAGCAAATAAAACAGGCATGCATAAATTCACAATTGCATCCCAACTATTAAAGAATCAATATGCATGCGAGATGGCTGAATCCGAAATAGCGAGTTTGTGGGATAAAAAAATACCCAAAGTAACACAAGCTCCAACAGTAGCTATTCAGCCTGTTCCGCAAGGAAACAAAGGAACAACGAAGGAACAGACTAAACCAGGTGAGGTTGACTTCACAGTGTTACAGAATTACAGTTACAAATCAGCAAGGGTAGTTGTAGTTGGTGGCATAACCACTCCAGTAAAACACTGGTGGGAGATTAAGAAGCATGTTTTCAACTATTTGCTTGAGAAGAATCCTGCGCTTGCCTCATCAGATAGCCTAGCGCTATTTGCGAAAAAGACTGATAGTAGGGATATAAGATTGATAAATGGTATGTATTCAAGAGGAAGAATGTCGGCGACGGACATTGTAAAGCAATGTAGAGCAGTTATGAAAATTGCGGGATATGAACCATTTAAAGATCTACAGGTAGGCTACGTTGAATCTGAACGTAAAAGGAAAGGTCTATGAGTCAGTCCCATTCTCAAATTGCATCTTTCATTTGGAGCATATGCAATCTCCTGCGCGGCCCCTACAAACGCAACGAATACCGCAAGGTTATTCTGCCTTTCACGGTGCTCAGGCGCTTTGACTGCATCCTGGCACCCACCAAAGACAAAGTGTTGGCAGAGCTTCCTCATCTCTACGGTAAATCGGATAACATAATCTCCGAAAGCTTGATCAGGATCACGGGTGTTCACTTTTTCAACAAATCCAAGCTGGACATGAAGAAGTTGCTGGATGATACAGAGAATATTGCTATAAACTTACAGTCCTATATCAACGACTTCTCGCCTAATGTGCAGAAGATAATAGAGTACTTTGCCTTCTCGGAGCAGATTGCTCGTCTGCAGGATGCGAACTTACTTTATATGGTGCTGCAACGCTTCGTAACGGATGAGCTTGATCTCAGCCCCCAAGCTGTGGATAACATACAGATGGGGCTTGTCTTTGAGGAATTGATCCGCATTGGGGCAGAACAATCCAATGAGGAAGCTGGAGAACATTTCACACCTCGGGAAGTGATCAAACTGATGGTGAATCTGCTGCTCAGTCCTGAAGCCGACCTTGCCAAAAGCCATGTCGTAAAAACTATCTTTGACCCAGCTTGCGGAACCGGAGGGATGCTAACAGCCGCCGAAACCTATATCAAAGAACTGAACCGGGATGCCAAACCTCACCTATATGGTCAGGATTGGAATAAAGAATCTTATGCTATATGTTGTTCGGACATGCTGATCAAAGGTGAAGATGCTAAAATACACTACGGCTGCTCCTTCGAGCAGGATGGCTTTTCTACAGACAAGTTTGATTATATGCTTGCCAATCCTCCTTTTGGTGTAGAATGGAAAAAACAGCAGAAAACCATCACCGATGAGCACGAAAAGCTTGGCTTCAACGGCCGTTTCGGGGCTGGCTTACCTCGCATTAATGATGGTTCCCTGCTATTCTTGATGCACATGATCTCCAAAATGCGCTCTGTGGAGGAAGGTGGAAGCAGAATAGCAATAGTCTTCAACGGCTCTCCTCTCTTTACCGGTGATGCGGGTAGCGGTGAAAGCAACATCCGTAAATGGATCATCGAAAACGACTGGCTGGAAGCCATTATTGCCTTGCCCGATCAGCTTTTTTACAATACCGGAATCAGCACATACATCTGGATAATCACCAATAAAAAAGAAACCCATCGCCGTGGCAAGATCCAACTTATCGATGCCCGCCAGTTTTATCATAAGATGCGCAAAAGCTTAGGCAACAAACGCAATATTATCGGTGATGGGGATGATGGCAGATTTGACCACATTAGCTTGATTACCAAGATTCACAGTGATTTCATCCACAATCAGGAACTAGAATTCACCTGCAATGGTGATACTCAAAGAGCTATTGTCAGCAAGATCTTTGACAACGAGGACTTTGGTTACCAGAAGATTACTGTGGAGCGTCCACTGCGCCTGAACTTCCAGGCGTCTTCAGAACGCATAGCTTTATTGGATAGTATAACTGCCTTTGCCAAGCTTGCTGAAAGTAAGAAGAAAGACCCCAAGGAACACATGCTGGAAATAGAAACGGGTAAAGCTTTACAACAGAAGATTAAGGCTACACTGAGTAGCATGGATGGGAGCATAATCTACAGGAATAGGGAGCAATTTCAAAAAGCACTCAAGCAAGCACTATCCCAAGCTAATCTCAGCTTGGGCACTACGGAATTCAAAGCTATCCTGGAAGCCCTCTCCGAGCGCGATGAAAACGCGGATTTATGCACCGATTCCAAGGGCAGGCCGGAACCTGATACCGAACTGCGTGACACGGAGAATGTCCCTCTGAAAGAAGACATCGACACTTACTTTAAAAGAGAAGTGTTGCCCAATGTTCCAGATGCCTGGATCGATTATTCTAAGACCAAAATTGGCTATGAGATTCCGCTTAACCGCTATTTCTATGTTTACCAGCCACCCCGCTCCCTGGATGAGATCGAAGCGGATATGAAAGCTCTTGAACAGGAAATATCAGTGCTCTTAGGAGGTTTTTAGTTTGATATGCTAATTGACATTATCACTGAAATCGGTAACCTGATAAAAGACAACCTAGGTAACATCATAACTTTGGGGGCATTGTACGTAGCATACCGAGCACTAATGATTTCAACAAAGTCCTTCAATGAGCACAATAGGCCATATATCACTGCTAATATTGAGAAAGGCGATTCACCCTATCACTTGTATTTGATTATCAGAAACGATGGTATTAGAGGGGCTCAGGACGTTCGAATAAAATTTGATCCACCCCTAGAATCTCAGGTGTTTAAGAATCAGCCTGAAATCAATAAGATCGTAGAGCGCAATTATGCCTTCATCTCTCCGCAGCAAATGATAAAAACAACATTCGATATTACCCTTCACAGGTTCGCAGAAGGTATCGAATGTGAAAACAAGATCAATATCGACATAACATACAAATATGCAAAGAGAACCTTTAAAGATACCTATCTTATCGATATAGATTATATCAGACACCTGGTCGGCCCCAGCGAAAGTGATGTAAAAAAAGGTCTAGAACAACTCGATAAAACCCTGGATAAACTGGTCAGGAACACGACAAGGATAGCTGAGAGCGTTAAGAATGATGCAAAATAAATACAAGTATAAAGATAGCGGGATCGAATGGTTGGGTGAAGTGCCAGTGGGATGGGAGTTATTAAAACTGAAATACTGTTCTGATGTGATTATGGGGCAATCCCCAAGTTCTGATGATTATTCTGATGATGATAGTGGCATGCTTCCCTTTCTCCAAGGCAATGCAGATTTTACAGCAAGATACCCAATACCAAGAGTCTATTGCGATAGTGCAAATAAAATAATACCTAAGGGATCGATTTTAGTATCAGTGCGAGCCCCAGTAGGGGCTCTTAACGAAGCGGATCAAAATTACGGAATAGGCAGAGGCTTATGTGCATTAGTTCTAAAGTCAATTCTGATGAAGGAATATGCTTGGTACCAATTACACGTGACAAGAATGGAACTTAATAGCCTTGCCACTGGATCAACATATGATGCTGTATCAGTTGATGAAGTAACTGATATGACAGTTCTTGTTCCTCAATTTGCAGAGCAGCAAGCAATCGCTGCCTACCTCGACCGGGAGACTGCCCGGATAGATGCTTTGATCCAAAAGAAAGAGCGGATGATTGGACTGCTGAAAGAAAAGCGTATCGCCCTTATTACCCATGCCGTCACCAAAGGGCTGAACCCCAATGTCCCTATGAAAGAATCCGGAATTGAGTGGCTGGGAGAGGTGCCGGAGCATTGGGATGTTAAAAGGTTGAAATACGTGTCATCTTGTAATGATGAATCGCTCCCTGAAACCACAGATCCGGATTATGAGATGCTGTATGTTGATATTAGTAGCGTTTCAAGAATTAAAGGAATAACAGCTAAAGAAGAAATGAGTTTTGAGAGTGCTCCGTTTAGAGCAAGGAGAAGAGTTAAAGATGGTGACACAATTATTTCCACAGTAAGGACATATCTAAGAGCCATTGCACCAATAGAGAATGCAGAAGATAACCTTATTGTCTCAACCGGATTTGCTGTTATAAGACCTGTAAGCATATATCCCGGTTACCTTTCTCTATTTATACAATCCCACTTTGTAGTTGAATCAATTGTGGCAAGGTCAGTAGGAGTGAGCTATCCTGCGATAAACGCTAGCAATATTGGGGGTATCCGTATTACGATTCCACCAATATGCGAGCAACGCGATATTGTTGACAAAGTTCATGAAACGACTTTACAGATAGATGCATTACAGTATAAAATCGAACAATCCATCATCATTCTCCGCGAATACCGCGCTTCTCTCATTTACCATGCCGTCACCGGTAAAATAGATTTGCGAGATTATGATGCACAAGTACAATGAACAAACCTTTGAAGCCTATATCGAGTCCGTTATGCAAGACAAATGGACGAGCGTAGCCAATACTGCCTTTGACGCCGCTAACGCTCTCTTCCCAGAACAAGTAATCGCCTTTATCAGCCGGAGCCAGCCCATTCTCTGGACAGAACTGGAAAAGCTGAATGGTGATCTCCTGCCTCAGCAGCTCATCAAAGCTCTGGTCAAGGAACGACTCAGTAAGGGCACGCTACACATCCTGCGGCATGGCTTCAAGTTTCAGGGCAAAACCCTCAAACTTGCTTACTTCCGTCCTGCTCATAGTATGAGTCGGGAGGCGAAAGCACTCTACCAGTGTAATACTTACCAGGTTTGCCGCCAGGTCTTTTACCATCCAGACAAGAATCAATCCATAGATATGGTCTTGGCGATCAATGGCATTCCGGTAGTCACCCTCGAGCTGAAGAATCCTGGCACCGGGCAAAATGTAAAGCATGCTATAAAGCAATACCAGGATGACAGAGACCCTTCCGCGCCGCTTTTGAGTTATAAAACGGGAGCACTGGTGCACTTTGCCGTGGATACCGATGAAGTGTATATGACTACGCACCTGGATAAGCGCCAGACCTTCTTTTTGCCATTCAACCGGGGCAGCAACCCTCAAAGTATCGACTGTGGCAAAGGGAATCCAATCCATCCTTCCGGGCACAGGACAGCCTATCTGTGGGAAGAGGTGCTGCAGCCGGATAGCCTGTTGGAGATCGTGGGAAGCTTCATCTTTATCGAGAATGTTGGTAAAAGGGATGAGCGCGTCATCTTTCCACGTTACCACCAATTGGATGCCGTCCGCAAGCTCTTGGCACAGGTAAAAAGAGATCAGACAGGCAAGAACTACCTGATCCAGCACAGCGCCGGAAGCGGCAAGACGAATAGCATCTCTTGGCTGGCGCACCGCCTGACAAACCTGCACACTGAGGAAGATAAGCTGATCTTTGACTGCGTGATCGTGATCACCGATAGAGTAGTCTTGGACCGGCAGTTGCAGGATGCAATTTATCAGATCGAGCATGCCACGGGCGTGGTTGCTCCGATCAAAGAAGGCAGTAAGCAGCTTGCCAACGCTCTGGTAGACGGCACCAAGATCGTAATCACCACCCTGCAGAAGTTTCCCTTTATCTTGCGTGGGCTCTTGCACATCGCCGGAGCCAAGGACACGGACATGCCGGATGAAGCGGCTTTGCTCAAATCCAAAGCATGGCAAAAGAAGATTGCTGGCAGAAAATATGCCATCATCGTGGATGAGGCGCACAGCAGCCAGACCGGCGAAGCGGCCCGAGGTATGAAACAGATTTTGGGCGCCAAAGCAGTCACAGCCGATAGTGTTGAGGATTGGCAGGATGAACTGAACCTGGTGATGGAGTCCAGAGGACAACAACCCAATCTCAGCTTCTTTGCCTTCACAGCCACACCCAAGGGCAAGACCATAGAGCTTTTTGGCACAGGAGGCAGGGCCTTTCACAGTTACACTATGCGCCAGGCTATCGAAGAGGGCTTCATCCTGGATGTTCTGCAACGCTACACTACTTATAGCACTTATTTCAAGATGATTAAAAAGACTGCGGATGATCCCTGTATGCCCGCCAAAAAGGCAGCCATAAAGCTCTGCAAGTTCATGCGACTGCATCCCCGTAATGTGAGCCAGAAAACGGAGATCATTGTTGAGCATTACAGAAGCTGCATCATGCCACTGATCGGGGGCAGAGCTAAGGCTATGGTGGTGACGGACAGCCGTTTGCAGGCGGTCCGCTATATGCTGGCCTTTCAAAAGTACTTAAGTGAGCATCACTATACTGATGTGCATCCGCTGGTGGCATTCAGCGGTACAGTGATAGATCCTGAAACTGATTTGGAATACACTGAACCTGGGATGAACATCGATTACAAGAATGGAAAGCACATCTCTGAGACCCAACTTAAGGATCGCTTTGGCAGTGAGGACTATCAGATCCTGCTTGTTGCCAATAAGTACCAGACCGGTTATGATCAACCCCTGCTCTGCGCCATGTATGTGGATAAACGCCTTGATGGTGTACAGGCAGTACAGACACTATCCCGTTTGAACAGGATATATCCCGGCAAGGAAACTCCCTTTGTGCTGGACTTCGTGAACAAAGCTGAGGATATTCTGGCAGCCTTTAAGCCCTATTATACTGTAACAGAACTTGAATCAGAATCCGATCCTACCCATCTGGAAGAGCTCAAACATGAACTAAACCAAATGCAAATTTACGATTGGAAGGAAGTAGAGGAATTTGCCAAAGTTTTTTACAAACCCCTAGGGCAGCAGAAACGCGGAGATCATGCGGCTCTGCAAAAACATCTACAGAGTGCTGTGGAGCGCTATAAACAGCTTGAGCATGACGAGGATAGGGATAAATTCCGCGATAAGCTGAAAGCTTATGTGCGGCTCTATGCATTTGTGACACAGCTTATCAGCTATACCGACCAAGAACAGGAGATGCTCTATAGCTTTGGCAGGTTTCTGCTCCCGCACATCCATCCTAGCGACAGTCGGGATGCTTATCCGGAGAAAGATGTGGAACTGCAGTATTATCGCTTGCAGAAGGTGATGGAAGGATCCATCGATTTGTCTGATGGCGAAGAGGTTAAAGTTAAGTCCCCAACTGATACAGGCACTCGTAAAGCCCAGGAAGAGGATAAGCCCTTATCCGAGATAATCGAAACCTTGAACGAGCGCTTTGGCACGGACTTCAGCGAAGCGGACAGACTTTTCTTTGAACAAATCAAAGAGACAGCCTTGCAGGATGAGGGTGTGCTTAAGACTGCAGCAGCCAATCCCCTGGATAAGTTTGAACTAGGTATTGAGCAGATCATCAAAGACATTATGATGAAACGGCTGAAGGAGAACGACAAGATTGTAACTCGGTATATGGATGATGAGAAGTTTCAAAGTGTTATATTCAAGATATTAGCTAAAGAAATTCATATGTTAGTTACTGAGAAAATGGATAATGGATTAAGAACATAAATTCCGGAGGATTTATGGAATACGCAAATGATGATCTTATAAAGCGCTCGTTGTTATATGGTGCTAGAATCAGGTTTTCATATACCGGGGCAACAATAAGGAATAAAGCAATACAAAGAATAATCGAACAAGTTATGGCCTCATCTGATGATACATGGATATCTGAGACAAAAATTCAGCAGACTATTACATTGAGTGGAGATACTCCAATTTTACGCACTTCAGAAGTAACAATTGGGTTAAATTCGCTTGTATTAGAGCAAAGAGTAGATAAAGTAGTACAACAACCTGAGACACTATATCGCTTGCATGATGATATAGCTTCATCTGTAAAACTCTCATTAAGCAATGCTGGTGAGCTTTGGGACGAAATTGTAAAGCAAATCTTCAATACCACACAGAGGACACATGATGTTTATAAGTGTGGTTTTATTCATCTTTTATGTAGAGTGTTCTCTGTATTGAGTGAAAGTAACGTCAGATTTCTATCTAGATTACGTGGTGGACAAGAAGTAGCGGATAGCACTTTCTTGATAAAATGCATAACAGAAACTTGTGATGTGTTTGACTTTCCTGATCAGGAAACCTTCATATATGGGGTAAAGGGGTTTTTTAGGGACTCAAACCCTAAATATGATACATTGAAATGGAACATGTCACAGAATTTCTATATTGTTAAAGCACTTGGAATAGATACATCAGACTTGTTATCGCCGTCAGTGTTTAAAGATTGCTCTTTCTACTGTGACACGAATGTACTAATCAAGGGATTAACCCCAGTACCGAAATATAAGGGCAGTTTAATTGAGTTATCAAAGGCCTGTAAGGATATTGGCATTAGCCTTTATGTAGCCAGAAATACTCTAATTGAGCTTGATAGAGTACTTGAGTTCCATGCCTCATTGCTTAGAGAAAACATTGGTAAGGTACCTCAAGCAACTCTCCCAAAGGTTCATGATTTCTTGCTTGAAGCTTATCTCAGCGAAAAAAGTAAGAATCCCGAACTAACGGAAGAAAATATAGTTAGCTACTTTACAGAGCCCATCATAAAATTGAGAGAGTTTTGTGATATAAATGAAGTAGATGACGTATGGTTTGATGAAGCTTATAAAGAAGCAGAAACTACAACCGTAGCAACCTCGATTATTGCACATTGCCTAGAAACGAGAGGTAGACACAAATCAAAAAATGCCGCCATGCATGATGCTGTATTAGTAAGATGGATAGCTAAAGAAAACTCAGAATCGAACAAATCATGGATAGTAACTCACGATCTTACTCTTGCTGAGTGGAACACAAATCAGAACATTCAAGGCATCAATGTAATAACTATAGATGCTTTATTACAATGGATGACCCCAATCTCTATGCAATCGAATAATGATGATACTATGGCACATATTTTTTCATCTGCTTTGTCAGAGCAACTTCTACCTGTAGAGAATTTTATTACTTTACAGGATTTTCAAGTTTTTGATGATATGGGTATTGAAACCCAACAACTACCTCCTGACGATGTCGAGGCTTGTATTAGAGATATTAGGATGAATTGTTCAACTTGTGACCCGTCTAAAGCTGAAGATAGAGAAAAGATTGGACATATTATTCAGAGATTTTTCGCCGATCCAGGGACAAAATATAAAGTAGCTATATCAGAGCTACAAAACAAGGTGAATGAGCAAAACAATAACATCATGGCTGAGATCAAAAACAGACAGAGAGCTGAACAAAAAGCAGAAGATGCAATTAAAAAAACGAAGGAACTAGAAGAGCAGGTAAGGGATAAAGACGAAGAATTAATATCATCGAATAAACGCATCGACAAACTCGAAAAGGACATTGAGTCGCTGTCTACACGAAACAATCTTAATCAAAGTAAGATAAAACTGATTGTACGGGGAATCTTATGTGCCATGTTGTTATTAGCTATTGAATTTATTGTTTGCGTTCTGATCTTAAAGTTTGGAGAAGGTTCAAATTGGTTCGTAAAGATCACAAACAATTGGGCATGGGTTGCTGGAGGTTTAGCTGCTTCTGTTATGATTTCGCGTATAATAATCGGAAAAGAAGGGATACAACTGATAAAACATTGGAAAGGGGAATAGGTAGCTGCTAAGAGCCTAATACAATATGGAAGTCGTTCTACACTTCCAATGAAACGGCGGGAACGGAGTGTGTGCTCCTGAGACACCGACAGGGTTCATTTCTGAGTCGTATTCGATCTGATCGTCCTTGATCCAAGGTGCCAGTGCTTTGATATAGTCTCTGGCATCATCCAGGTTGTTCGACTTGGTATCCAGAGCCATGAGATTGTCCATAACTTCGAGAGCATCGTTTAATGGATAGATCTTATCCTGGGCTGCAAGAGCCCGGCAGATGTCACTGGTTCTGTCATCCAGGATCACAATGAGCTTGTAGTATCTGGCTTTGGCTTTTTTGTATCCTTGCAGCCTTCCGAACTCTCTTATTCTCAGGGCAGTATGCTCTGCCAACCCCTGCCAGTAATGGGATGAGCGATTGGCGAGGTCATTGAACTGGTCTTTTAGGGTATCTGCAAGCATCTCTTTGGTGTAGCCTTGTTCGATGGCTTTGGAGAGGGTGTCTGCGAAGTTCTGCCTGACATCAGCTTCAAAGTGATTCCCGATCCAGAACAGCTGCTGTTTCTGGATAGTAGATGAGAGATGCTGATCTTCAATACCCCAGAGTCCGATACTGGTCTTGGTGGGTGCTTGCACTTGGACATCTTTCAATCCAAGTCGCACACAGCGGTCAATTATTGCTTTGGTGGGCTCATTGACGAGGGCTGCGAAGTCATCTCCCAACTGGGTATTGATGATACCCATAAGCTTATCAATAGAGTTTTGATTGAGCTTTTCTGTTCTTGGCATATCACTCAACATTTGGATGGCAAGCCTGGCAGCATCCTTGATCTCGGTTTTCCAGGCATTATTAAGGACCCGGTAATACTCCAACATGAGATTATCGTAGTAGTTCATCAGAAACTGAACCTCCGGACTTTCACTCTGTTCCTGCCAATATCGTATTCAGAGAAGCGTTCCAGACAGCCAGCTAGAGCATCACAGCCATCGATATAGCCATCAGGATAGGTAAGGAACTGGCTTATTAGAGTAGGCGTATCCTGTCCCTCCGGGAAGAGCACCTTGGCGGTCTCGATGATGGTCTCGGTTCTCTCGATGCGGAGGTTCTTATTGTCTTTGTTGTCTATGCGCTTGATTCTGTGACTTATAGGTGGCAGATGATTATCCTGTGCCCATCTGTCAAAGTCAGCCAAGATGCGTCCCTGTCCATAGGTGGTCTCACAGGCAGCTCTGGCTTTCACTCTGTATATTCTATCCAGCTCTTGATAGGCATCGTAGTAGTATCGGAAGAACTTGGTATTCTCAGTTTGACGTATCCAGACATGGATTACATAGAAGCGGTTACCATCATAGCCTATGGAGATGATGGCTTTGAAACAGCCTTTCTCTCCCCAAGCAGGATCTGCATAAAGCCAGACCCGCTTCATCTGAGATGGCTCAGGCAGAGATCGATACTTAGTGAACCAGTGGTTCTTGAAGATGTTACCTTCGATAATCGGCTGTCCCAGCATCTCTCTCTGATAACCTGTCATCCCAAACTTGGCTCGTAAGTTTGGAAGTGTAGCAGTGGGGTACTGAGCCTCCCAAGTGGACTTACCATGCTGATCTTCAAGAGAGAAGCGCAAAATCGATTTCTGATGCGTTTTCAATACCAACTGACATCCCAAGTCCCAATCGGGATTATCAGCCCGCATTTCGCTTATGATGAGCTCCTGAAACTGGCAGATGGCATAGTTGGGATGCACCAGGTTACCGAGCCAGATGATTCTACCGCCACCCTCGGGTGCCAGTGCCCCGGCAAGTTCCTGGGAGATCTTCTCCATGCGTCTCTTGCCGATGGATTGGTTGCCCATGTTCTCTTCTTTATCGATATCATCACAGACAATCAATCCCGGTCGTTTAGCTGTCTTGGGATTGATGGTTCCCCGATGAGACTGTTTTATGCTTCTGGCTCGTATCCTGGCTTTATTCTTGAGATAGAAGTCCAGATCGAATGAGTCCACAGGCTGCAGCTCCGGATAATCTATGGTGAGCCGCTTATTGTTCTGTAGCTCATGAAGTGTAAACGCTGTCCGTTCCTGTGCCAGATCTATGTCTGCGGCAGTATGGATCACATAGCGTTCGCCTTTGATGATCATCCAGATGGGATAGACCACTCCCATGAGCACCGTTTTGCCCAGCCCACGAAAACCGGTGATGGCGATGATGCCTGAGCCCTTATCAGTCTCATCGAACATAGTCTCATGCGCTGGGCAAAAAGGTAGTGGGAAGATGTGGGGAAAGTAGGTATGGCAGAAGAATGAGAAAGCATCCCAACCTGATCCAGTGGTTCGTCTTATCCTTTCTGCCTTGGCTTCGGGATTATCGTCTATAAAAGGCAAGACGGAGATCGTTTTGGATGCGATCTCCGCCAGTGCTTTGTTATGCCGCTGAATGAACTTCTTAGGCATAACCGGGTAACCCCCCGACGCCCAGGGGGAAGGGCGTCGGGGACCCGGAGGTCGGAGGACTGACCAGTTCGGGCTGTTGGCTTGGAGGGTATGTAGGGTCTGTAGGCTTAGGCTGGGGAGGCCTTATGTAGGATGCATAAAAGCTAACCATTTCTTACTCTCAGATATTCTGCCAGATCGTGCAGAATGCTTTGGAACTGCTTAAGCAAGGTCTCATGCCCTTTCTCGATCATGAAGTCGGTCACCTGATCCAGGAACTTGACGATGTAGTCGTTCAGTTCTTTAGATGGTTGCCGATCCTTTTGATCCTGTTTCATCATGCTCACCAGGCTCTGGATGGCAGTATCGGCAGGGTTCTTGGCATACTCCCGGAGCGCTTGAATAAGTGCCTTCTTGCGGGCAATGGCGATCTCATGGTCGAGTTGGTTCTCTTCTTTGAAGAGCTCGTCCCACTTGCCGCTCTTGATCCACTTACGGACGGTGATGTCCGAGACACCGAAGATCACCGCCAGCTCCAGCGGATCGGTCTTGCCGTTCAGATAGGCTTCTTTGCAGTTGTCCCGCTTGATACGGAACTCACGGCTGTTACTCATACTCAGGGCGTACCTTGTGCTTCAGCAGATAGAGGTTAAGGTCTTTACCGGAGCAGCGCAGCTGTCCGTTTTCTTTAGTTCTAAACGCGGGCAGAGGATCGAGGATGTCCCTGATCCAGCGGTAGACGCTGGAACGGTCGACCTTGAGGATATCGGCTATCTCATCAGTGCGGTAGGTGCGTTCATCTTTGAAGATGCTCATCGTATTCACTTCCTCTGCAGTATTGGTATTCATAGGTGCCATTATTCATTCTCCTGTATTTCTTTCAATTCGGTTTGCATAAGGATGCCACTCTTTTTCAGAGGGCAGGAAAGTTGAGGACGATCTGGCGGTACTGCCCTGACTCGTCACGTTCATAGAAGTTGATGTACTGCTTGGTGGATACCACTTGAATGGCCTGGTCGATCAGTTCCATAGCTTCCTTCCAGGTTTTATCCTTGATGTTGTAGCGGCGCAGACGCAGGATGCGGTACTTGGCGATCTCGCCTTTCTTATCGACCTGGAAGGCTTCACTGATGATGGCTCGGAGGTTAACGTTGGAGTCGGCGGACCATTCTTTGATACACTCGTCTATCTTCTGTTTGGCGAGTTGGAGTTCGATCCCGAACTGGATGCGTTCCTTGAACCTGATCTCGACCCGGTACTTGCCGTCAAAGCTGTTGAGGACAGCATTGCCCTTCCAATCAAGTCCGTTCTTCTCAGCTACCTGCTGTAGATAAAGCTCCACATCCTCAAAGAACTGGTTCTTGTCAGCTACTATGCGGTCATGCAGCTTGATAGCCCGGTTGATAGTCTTGGTTACGATGTAGTCCTGCTTGAGAATTTCCGGCCTGATGATCGAGACCGGGATGCTCTGTCCGTTAGCGTCAACTTTGGTGGGAATAGGCTTCTTAGCCTTGGGGGTTTTGGGGGTGTCCATTAGATGTCTCCTTGTTGGTTGTATTTTTGGCTTTCTTTTCATTCTGTTTGATGTAGTTCTGCAGCATAGCTATAACCGCTCTGCGTTGATTCTTGTTGAGCAGATTCCAGTGAGTTTTGGAATAGTGACTTATCATGAATGCCCGCAACTGGGACTCGGTCCAGCCCGCAGTCTTCATGAGATAGAACATATACTTGCCCTGAGCGTCAAAGGTAAAAGCCTGGGGTCTGCCATGCTTACGGTACTTGAGCAGGAGTGCCTTCAACTCAGTTAAGCGATCTTCTGGCAAAGCCCGGAGCGACTCGCCATAGCCCAGGCCCTTGATGATGAACCTGAAAGCATCGAGCGGCCAGTGGAACTTCTTTACCCGGAGGGCATGAATTTCCTGACGTAGTTTCCGTTCCCGCTGTTCCTGAGTCATAGAATGCCCTCGCTCTTTACTTGGGGTTAGTGGTTTGAGTAGTTTTCTTACTGCGGCTTTTGGGTTGGATGCCGCACTCGGCCCGCTTCTCTCTAATGATGCCTTTCTTGATCACGGAACCGACTTTGAAGACCATGCCTATGTCCTTGGTATAGTATCCTGACTTGCGGATACCCACCGCATCGACTGAGATCAGAGCTTCCAGGTAGAGATAAGCCCACTGGCGGCTGCGCTGCATCTTGGCAGCCAACTGTCTGACGCTCTTAATCCGGCTCAGTTCAAGCATTAAGCAGATATCCTGGCAGGCTTTGAGATCGAATGTCCAGTTGCCGCAGTGGATGGTTGATACCTTGGCAGCATATCGGCCCCGGTTGGTTACATAGATATCCTCGTATTTGGATATCTTACGGATCACATTGTCTGCGATGAGCTGATTAAGGCGTTCCTGAACCGCATCCCGGTCTACTCCGGTACATTCACAGATCAGATCTATGTTGAAGTAGCTGACGGAGCGGTCTACGAAGCGGTCGATCAGAATGTCTTGCCCGTTCATAATGCCCCTTGGATATGGTTCATGGCCTGGATGAGATTGATTTTACCGCTGGATTCAAGCATGTGCATGATCTTGATGGCTTTCCTAAGGTTCCCGGCTGCGTTAAAGTGGATATAGTTGACCAGGGACTCAGGGCAGGGGATGTTCATCAGTTCGTTGCCTAACAATCTAATATCGTCCTTGCTCACCGCTTCGAACTCGTAAAAGTAGTTGCAGCGGTCAAAGTAGTAGGCATTGATCTGGCTGAGCCTGTCCATTGCGTTCTGCATGCCCACCAGGATCACCACCGCGAGCGTCTCATCTACCAAATCTCTGATCGCTCCGAGTAACTGGGGATAGCGGAAGGCATAATCAATCTCATCGATGATGATGACTGTCTCCTCATTATTCAGGAGCAGTTGAATACATTGCTTGTAAATATTGTTGGTAGTACCCGCCGGGAGATAATCGCCCATGCCTATGCTTCGGTACAGGTTCTGCAGCAGTTCCTTGGCAAAGATCTTGGGTGTGGTTGTAGCTTCCAGTCTGATATAGACGTAGCCCCGAGTACAGGCGACGCGGCTGGCATAGGTAGTTTTACCGAGGCCGGGTCTGCCATACAGCATACCCAGTCCCACCATCTCCAGACGGGGACGCTTAAGCAGGAAGTCGATACACTCATCGGCTTTCTGGACGTTGTGGATCGGGACAAGTTTTCCTTGCTTCATCTAATCCTCCTTATTTGATTCCGATCGTCTTGAGCATTTTCTTGAATTCCTCATCGTCAAAGGGATCGAACTCAGTTGATCCTTCGATAAGATCTTGATTTTGATTGGTGTTGACCGGTTCGGGTCGGCTGGCGGCTATTGCCTGTTCCTGCTCGATTACCATCTGTTCCAGTCTGGCGATCTCCTCTTCCGGACCCGGAGCGGGAGCCTCGATCATGGGTGCTTGAAGGAAGGCGGGGTTGTCATCAGCCGGGATCTCGTTGCTGTAGCTCATGAGCAGCTTATCCACCGACTCCTGATTGTTGCGCACAAAGCTCCGGGTCCGCTGTTCGGTCAGCCGCTGCAGCTTCTTGATCTGGGTGTATTCCTTACGGTATTCCTTATGCGACTTGCTGTTCTGCATATCGGCCTGGATGAACGGATGCTGGGTCTGGCGCAGGGAAGCCTGACAGATAAAGACATCCGACTCGTCATAGACCAGTATCCATCTTGCATCAGCCAGATCGTATCTGATGACCACCGGCTTGCCCATGTGGAAGACCAGATCAGGATGCCAGTACTTAAGCTTGTTCAGTACGATACCCTCGCTGCGGATGGCTTTGCGCTCCACGCTCAGCATCATGAAGTTGAGCCGGGAGGGATTGACCAGCCTATCCTGAGGTTTGGGAGCCGAGCTGAACACCTCCCAGGGTTTGCGGTTATCCAGTCCCCGGTGGGGAGTGATACCATATACGTATCTGAAATAGTAGCCGATCATCTGCATCGCTTCCTCAATGGTGGGCGGCTCGCAGGCATAGAGCTTCTTGATCCACTTCTCGTTACGCATCAGAGTGGCGGGCTTATCGGCTATATCGGCTCCCCGGAAGCTGCTGATGAAGCGTTCGAACTGCTCCTGAAAGGTCCGGAAGAACCGCTCTATGATCTTGGCCTTGGCATTGTAGCTTTCGGCGAACTGGGCTTTGATCCCCAACTTGGGGAAGATGCCGCCCAGTTCCTTGGCCAGGTCATGCCCTTCCCACTGCTCGTGGAACAGCTTGCTTTTGAAGGCCCTGCCATTATCGAGATAGACATACTGAGGCAGGGCTCCCCAGTTGAGGAAGCCGTTGCGGAAGGCAGCCTGGATGTGCTGGCTGTCCTCGGTGAAGGCAAGCGTGGCCCCCACCGGATATCTGGAAGCCCAGTCGAAGACCAGGATCATGGTCATGCGTTGTGCTTTCCCGGTCTTGGGATTGAGGATATCAAAGGCCAGGACATGCCCGTCGGCTACCCATACTTCGCCTACGCTTAGTAGTCTGCTATCCCTATGGATGGTCTTGATGATGTGCTCGGCTACGAACTTGCTGCCCTGCCTTGCCTGCTCCCAGATTGCCAGGTTGTCATCCCGCCATTCTTCAACCCATCTTCTCAGCGTGGGCACTGAACTGGGTGAGTCGATCAGTCCGGACTCGGCTTTGGCTTTCAGAAACTTGAGAGCGCTACCGATGCTGATCCGGTTGGGATGCAGCAGGATCGCCAGCAGCACCTTACCCTCCAGTTCGGTAATCTTGCGCTGCCGCTTCTGATAGCGGTTGCCATGTAGGAGGGCATACATATCCTGCTCGCTCTCTTCATAGCGTCCCAGCCAGATGCGTAAAGCCCGTTCGGTGCGTTTGCCTTTCAAGGCATAGAGTTCCGGTGCCAGGGTACCATTATTGTATTCAGTAGTGATCAGTTCCCATTCCCGGCCTTTGGACTCGCTATGCTGAAGCCGTTCCAGCACTGTAGTGCAGAAGTATCCCATCAGCTTAGCTTCGTTACCGCATTTGACCGGCACCCGTTCTTGAGGCGTAAAGTCGATGTATTCATCTTCAGGATCGTCTGGAACGCATAACTCACTTTCCGGGATGATACTACCATCCGGCTTGGTGATCTTAGCCGGCGGGACAGATTGATCAGGCACCGGTGTAACATTCGGTTTGATCTCCCGGCTCTTCCCAATCTGGTTAAGCAAATCCTGCTTACCCTTCCAATCGGGATAGATGCTCTGATAGAGCTCCACGTAGGCCAGAGGATCGATTTCATCATAGATGCTCATGCTTGTCCTCCTCGCTGTATTTGTAGATCAAAGCGCTATGCAGGTCTTTGCCATCTACCTGGAGAGTGATCTCAATGAAGCCGGCAGGTACTATGTTCCTGGTCCGGCAGTCCGCCATCTCCTTTATATATAGGGAAGGTTCGGTCAGCAGGAAGGTCTTCATGACCTTGTAACCGTCCTGCTCAACCAGATGCTTATGCACTTCAATCCGATTGCGCTTGATATAGCGCCATACGGTACGGGTGGAGCAGCTCATCAGCTCCGCCGCCCGCTCTACGGTCAGCCATACTGACCTTATCTTGTTCTTGCTCATGTTCAGCCTCTGCCAATATTCTTCAACTACAGGTAAAACCACTGTGACACCTCCGTTCCGGTGGCGTGTCACAGTGGTTGGATAATCTGTCACAGTGGTGCCCTTATTCAGGCCTGGCGATCTGTCACAGCGTTCAACATATCTACTGATCAGCATCGGCAGCTTTTTTCTCCGATCGGAAGTGTGTGTGACACCTGTCACAGAGGTCGGTGTGTCACAGAGGTCGTCCTTGACCCTATTATCTCCTGGCTCGTAAGTAGTCGCTTTCATAAGCGTCTCCCATTAGTTAATGTTGGGTGCTACATTACTGCATCGCAATAACTTGGGAAGTCCTTTCTGCTCCTTCCGAGCACCTTTGCAAACTTGCTGATCCCATTGGAAGAATCCGCTGCCGAATCACACTATGTAATTTTGTCTTGACAGAAAAGATAGACAATTTATCTTATCTACGGATGCATAATATTACCCATACGGCAAACGGTCAATGAAAATCTTGACCTTATAGGAGGAAAAATGGACCCCAACGATATCGGCAGCAGGCTGGGAATGCTGATCAAAGCAATGAATTTGAAGCAATATCAGTTCACCGAAAAATTCGGTATTTCGGCTAATTCTCTGGACCGCTACAAGAACAATGAGAGGTATCCGGACCCTCAATTTCTGACCAGATTGATTGATGCCGGAGTGAATGTGAACTGGCTGTTAAGAGGGGAAGGCAGCATGTTCATCCTGGCTCCCTGGGAACTCGGACCGGATGTCAGAACCACCAAGAAAGTGCAGATCGTAGATGGCAAACCGGTCTTAATGAATGATTTTGATACCACTTACGTGCGGACTTCCATCTTCCCGATTGTGGCGGAAATATCCGCTGGACCTCCCCTTGAAGTTCCGGAAGGCATAGAGCCGGCGGAATCAGTCGAAATTCCCACTCGCTATATTCCCTATGGTACTGACAGCTATGTGGCCTTCCGCATCAATGGACAGAGCATGGAGCCGCAGATCTTGCACGATGACATAGTCTTAATCAAGAAGCAAGTCACTTGGGAGGGCACGAATGGGAAGATATGTGCAGTGCGTTACGAGACTGGTATCACCTTGAAAAGAATACACTTCGATGAGACACATAAAGGAATCGCACTCCAACCCCTCAATAAAGACTTTCGAATCGAGTTCATAGACGCTGATCAGAGTCAGTGGCTCACGCTGATAGGCACTTTGGCACTTCAGTTACGATTCTATTAAATGAGATAAATATTTCAAAAAATCTGATGTTTTGAAAATAACCTAAAACGAGGGCAAAATTGAAGGAATCGTGATATCGAAACGTCCAAAAACGTCCAAAAACCACTGTGACACAGTCTAAAGCCAGTCCAATCTAACTCCGCATCCTATAAACCTTTAAGACCTCTGTGACATGTGATATCGATTTGAAGATTTGGGTGAGAACTTATAACAAAGAACACGGAGGACACTGAGGACACTGATAACACAGAGAAAAAGGAAGAAATAATAAATGGTTTAACCCGTATAATAAGTCAAATCGGTGTTTCTAATTCAATCTGCGTAATCTGCGTAATGCGCGTGAAACAAATCTTTTATTTTAACGAGGGGCTTACGCCACCTTCTACATCATTGTATCGCTCTCCAAGCTTTTTTGTAATTACAATCTATTATCAAATAAAATCTGTGAGAGTCCATTTTTTCATTTTTGATTGACAAAATAAGGGCTTCTTCAAACAAGGAAACAATAAAATATACCTAAATAGGAGAACAAAATGTCCAATCAACCACCCCAGAATCAAATTCAGATTAAGATTGACGAAAAGGTCGGAGAAGGCACTTACGCCAATTTTTTCGTTATTACCAATTCTCCTTCCGAATTTATTATGGATTGCGGAAGAATACTTCCCGGAATTCCGGATGCCAGAATTTATACCCGGGTTTTGATGACTCCCTCGCATGCCAAGCAATTGATGCAGCTTTTAGAGAAAAACATAGATTCCTACGAAAGCCAGTTTGGGGAAATCAAAATTTACGGTCAGCAGGATAATAAGCCGGTAGGGTTTAAACCGGAGCCCAAGAGTTAACAAGTGAGGGGTAAAAGGTGAAAAGGTAAAGAAGGTGAAACACAAGAACTAAATAGTGGGTTTAACTCAAAAATTATAAAATTAAAATCTGTGTTATCCGCGTGCTTTTTTTATTGCGTGTAAATTCCGCTAAAATCCGTTAAATCCGTGTTCTATTCTTTTTATTTGTAAAATCTGTGTTATCCGTTAGAGAACTCTGGTCATCAGCATCCTCCAGCTACACATTTTCTTTTTCTCTATGTGAAAAAAGCTTTATTCTTCAAAGAACGCTTTCACAAATGGCACAGCTTTAAACGGCAGCAAATCCTCAATCCCTTCTCCAACGCCTAAAAGTTTAACCGGTAATTGCAAATTATATTTCAGGTTAAAAATAATACCTCCTTTGGAAGTTCCGTCATATTTAGTGAGAGCTATTCCGGTTAATTTCATTGCGTTATCAAAATTATGAGCTTGGGAAAGGGCATTTTGTCCCGTTGTGGCATCTACAACTAAAATCACTTCGTGAGGTGCATCAGGAATAAGTTTCTGGATAGTGCGTTCAATTTTGCTCAGTTCTTTCATCAAATTATCTTTGGTATGTTGTCTGCCAGCAGTATCAATTAAAACAACATCATATCCACGTGCCAGAGCTGAATGAACACCATCATAGATAATAGCGGCAGGATCACTATCCGGTTGCGAACGAACAATTGGCACACCTGCTCTATCAGCCCAAATAGCTATTTGTTCAATAGCGGCAGCACGGAAAGTATCTCCAGCAACGATTAAAACCTTTTTTCCCATTTGGTTAAATTTATAGGCAACTTTGCCGATGGTAGTGGTTTTGCCAGTGCCGTTTACTCCTACGAAGACAACCACATAAGGTTTTACTTGCGGTTCAGCAAAAAAATCAGGTGTTTCTTCATTTTCCGCCAGCAGGATATCTCTCATTACATCGGTAAGATAAATCTGAGCAATTTCCGGGTCGGTAACTTTATCCTTTTTCAGCTGTTCTTTAAAGCGGGTTAAAATAATATCCGTCATTTCTATTCCAGTATCGCAGCTAAGCAGAATTTCTTCAATTTCCGCAAGCATTTCTTCATCAACCACTTTGCGTTTTTTAACGGTCTCAGTTATTTTTCCCATAAAATTGCTATTGGTTTTAGCGAGTTTCTCTTTCAGGTTTTTAACGATGTTTAGCACTTTTTTATCTCCGTTTTTAATTATTATTGTTGACATTATAAGCAACTGCGTTAAATTTGTATTTAGGGGCTGGAAGTCAATATAAATTTGTTTCAGTCCTGTTCTGAATGCAGTTCAGAAAACAACAATGAAGGTTTTGCATGGGACGCACAAAGATATTACCCAGGGATTTATTACTGCTCTTTTTTCCGATAATAGCAGCAATCTTAGGGGGGTTGCTTTTTTCGGAAAGTTTTACTGAATTTACTGCTAATTTGAGTGGTAAAGACATCAGTCAGGCAGAATTATATTTTGCCCTCAGTTTTTATATTGGAGCATTAGCTTTTGGATACAGCTGTCTTCCTAAAAATGTATTATTGGGTTTACAAATTTTCATACCGCTTTTATATGGTCTTTTAATGCTACTTCGCTTTAAAGTGGAGCTCAGTTTATTTTTACTATTTATTCTCAATCTGGTTTGCGGTTTTGTGTTGTGGCTGATTTTGCGTTTTACTTATTTTTCTAAAACCCTAATCACAATGCGGACTGTAATTTTTTCAGTTGCTTCAGCTTTGGTTTTAAGTGTCTATTTTAAGCTCTTAATGTCACTTTTGAAGCAGGCAAAAGGGGCAAATACTTTTATGGATTATTTTCTTAATTCCTTGGTCTTATTTATTTTCATTGGTATTGGCATTTCGCTGGCTATTTTGATTATAACCCGCAAAGAAATTAAGGAAGAGAGTAAAAATCCGAAGGAGGACGAAGAAGACGATGATTTCTGATCGGGATTTCTTTGTTATCAAACCGCAGATAAATGAACAGGGCAAATTTATATCCCTGAATCCGGTTGATTTGTTTCACAATTCCCATCCCTTATATCTGGAAATCGGTTGTGGCAAGGGTGAATTTATTGCCCGGTATTCCATCCTGCATCCCGAATACAATTATATCGGATTGGAAGCAGCAGAAAAAAGAATCAACAACACACTCAAGAAATTAACTCCTGAACAAAACCCCAATGTGCGTCTTATGCGTTTGTATGTTGATAATTCGATCTGCCAGCTATTTCCTGCAGAATCGGTTTCCGGGGTTTTTATTCAGTATCCTGATCCCTGGCCCAAACGAAAACATCATCGCCGTCGTTTAATTCAACAGGAATTTTTAACTTCTCTGGCAATGATTTTAAAACCGCTAGCTCAGGTTCAAATCACCACTGATAATAGCGATTATGCTGCATGGATTTTAGATGAGTTTTTGGCTCATCCCAGTTTTATATCCGTCTATGAAGAACTTATGCTTAAAGAATCACCTTTTGAAGAACATATTCCCACCTGGTATGAATCCGAACAAAGGCGACAGGGCTTTGAACCACAATATATGTTATTTAAACGAATTTAGGAGTAAACACAGATGAGTTACAATTTTAGTAGCAACTATCAAATCAACAAAATGCTTAATAGTGTTGTAGAAAGCATCACTAATTTGGCTGAGGAGCAATTATTACATATTCAAAGATTAACGCGTATTGGTGAATCACTTTCTTCAGAAACCGACTTAGATAAAATATTTGATATGATTCTGGAAGAAGGAATTTCCTTTACCCGAGCCGATGCTGCCACAATTTATACGGTTAATGAGGATGCCACCAAACTTCAGTTTGAAATTGTGTATAATGCTACCTTAAATTTACGCAAGGGTGGAACGCGGGGACCCGTAAACTGGAAAAGCATTGACCTTTACGATGAAAAAGGCAATCCGGTAGATAACAAAATCGTTACCAATGTTTATCATCACAAACAAAGCTTATGTTTCGCTGATGTATACAAAGCGGAAGGTTACGATGTGAGCGGAACTATTATGACCGATAGAGAACATAACTATCGCTGTAAGTCAATGCTAACTATACCCTTAAAAAATCATGAGGATACTGTTTTAGGTGTGATTCAATTCATCAATGCTATGGATGAAGAAGGAAACATCGTTTCTTTTACCGATGAGCATAAAGCAATGCTTTCTTCGCTTGCTTCGCAGGCAGCTATTGCTCTTTCCAATAAAAAACTGATTGAAAATTTGGAAGAACTATTGAATCAATTTATCCGTTCCATTGCCGGTGCCATTGAAAGAAAGTCCAAATACTCTTCCAATCATATAACTCGGGTAGCAATGCTGACGGAAATGATAGCCACTAAAATTAACGAAAAGGGTGAAAAATATTTCCCGGGTCGCAAATTCAACGAAGACGAACTAAAAGAACTTTCTATGGCTGGCTGGATGCACGATGTGGGTAAAATTGTTACTCCCGAAGCAATTATGGATAAAAGCACAAAATTGGAAACAATTTGTGACCGCATAGAGCTGGTAAAATTGCGTTTGGAAAAACTGGAACTATTGCTAACCCACTTGCAGTTAAAGCTAAAGGAAGATGAATTTGCTGCTTTTATCCATCAAAATATAGACAGCGAACTGGAGCCCACGGATTTTCGTAATTATCTTGCTAATATAACCAACTTCCTTATCAATGTAAATGTTGGCAAAGAATTTGTTGATAAAGCCGATTTAGAAAAAGTGGAAAAACTCGGAAAGATAAATTTTGAATATGAAGGAAAGCGCTACTTTATCTTTACGGAAGACGAAAAAAAGAATATACAGATAAGTGGCAGAGGAACATTTACTCCTGAAGAAATGAAAATTATGCAAGATCATGTTGCCATCACCTGGGAAATGCTTTCTCAGCTATCTTTCCCCAAAAAGTATAAAAATGTAGCTTTCTATGCAGCTACTCATCATGAAGCGCTCAATGGAAAGGGCTATCCTAATGGCTATACAGCAGATAAATTACCTTTGCAGTCCCGTATTTTAGCTGTAGCAGATATCTTTGAAGCATTAACCGCTTCCGATAGACCCTATAAAACAGCCAAACCCTTAAGCGAGTCATTAAATATTATGGGTTATATGGTTAAGGATGGTCATCTGGATAAAGACCTGGTAAATTTCTTTTTGGATAGCGGACTTTACAAGGAATATGCCGATCGTTTTATGAATAAGGAATATATTGATGAAGTAGATATTGATTCCATAAAAGCCATATACACTAATCAATGACCGTTCCCTTTTTAAATAAGCCGCTTCTATTTTTAGCACCTTTAGCTGGCTACAGCGATTCCGCATTTCGCCAAATTTGTAAAAATTGGGGAGCTGAGGTCTTATACAGCGAAATGGTAAGTGCTGATGGCTTAACCAGAAATTCCGCTAAGACCTTACAATATGTCCAGTTTGATGAGTCAGAGCACCCTTTCGGTATCCAAATTTTTGGCAGTAATCCACTCATAATGGCAAAAGCGGTTGAAGTATTATTACCTTTAAAACCCGATTTTATGGATATTAATATGGGCTGTCCGGTGAAAAAAGTTGTCCGCAAGGGAGCTGGTTCAGCTTTAATGCAGACCCCTTCTTTAGCTGGAAAAATAGTTAAAGAAGTTAAAAATGCTCTCTTAGGAAGGATACCTTTAAGTGTTAAATTTCGTAGCGGATGGAATTTCCAAAATCAGAATTATTTACAATTTGGATTGATGTTGCAGGAATGCGGAGCCGATTTTCTCTGTTTGCATCCCAGAACTTCAAGCCAGATGTTTTCGGGCTCCAGCAATTGGGAACAGATAAAAATCCTGAAACAAAATGTCCAAATTCCGGTTGTTGGAAATGGAGATATTAAAACTCCGGAAGACGCACAAAGAATGATAACAGAGACCAATTGTGACGGAATAATGATTGGTAGAGGTGCTTTAGGGAAACCCTGGCTTTTTGCGCAAAGTCGCCAGTTGATTTCTACCGGAACTTACAATCCTGTAACCCAAAAAGAAATCGTGAAGACCATTTTTGCCCATCTGGATAAAGCATTGCTGTATAAATCGGAAGATGTTGTTGTGAGAGAAATGCGTGCACATCTTTGCTTTTATACTAAAGGCATTTTAGGAGGAGCTGAATTACGCAATAAAATAAATCATACAGAAAACATTAGCGAACTGAAAGCAATCATCCTGAAGGGATTTTCGCATATAGGATAGTGCGGGCTGAGAGCTAAGGGCAGAGAGATGAAGGATACTTGCAAGTTAGTAGTCGTTAGCGCCTTGATAACTTTTTGGCTGTGAGATAACTTTTTAGCGCTTATGACTCGTGAGGGCATATTAACAGGATTTAACGAATTTATTGTATTTAATGGAATTTATACGAATTTACAATTGTTAATTTGTCATCTTTTTCTCGGTGCTCTTAGTATTCTCGGTGTTCTCGGTGTAAAATAAATCTGCGTAATCTGCAAGATACTGGAAACTTCTTGACACTTTGCTCAGGTTTAGAAATAGAAACCACAGGGTATTACCATACCTGAATAAGATTAAAAAAACAGGGAGAAAAAATGAAATATTTTAGAAAACTTGTAGGAGAAAAGTGTTATCTTTCCCCCGTTTCTATGGATGATGTGGAAAAATACACGGAATGGCTGAATGATATGGAAATAGGGCAATTTGTAACACTATCTCATATAGTTCTGGATATAGAAAAGGAAACTGAACTGTTGCGTAAATTGATGCGAGAGGATTATATTTTTGCCATTGTGGAAAAAGATACTAATAAGGTTATCGGAAATTGTGGAATTCATCAGGTCTCACAAGTTCACAGAAATGCTTCTCTGGGAATTTTTATTGGGGAAAAGACCTTTTGGAATCAGGGTATTGGAACTGAGGCAACGAGTTTGCTTCTGGATTTTGCTTTCAACATTTTGAATTTGCATAATGTTTATCTTTCCGTGATGTCCTATAACAAGCGTGCTATTCGTTGTTATGAAAAAATCGGGTTTAAAAAAGTGGGAGTACAAAGAGAATTTATGTTTGTTTCAGGACAATATCACGATGTTTTTATTTACGATATGCTGGCAAGCGAATTCACCAGTCCCTATGTGAAAAAGATTTATACCTATAGCATCAGTGATGAAGCGGGACGCAGTAAAATAAGCATTGTTTAAATGTTACCCAAGATAAAAGGACAGGAAAATGCCTTAGAACTTTTAGATAAGGCAATTGAAAATGATCGTATAGCTCAGGCATATCTTTTTTACGGAAGTGATGGAGTTGGTAAATTTACCACTGCCCTCTATTTCGGAATGGCAGTTAATTGTTTAGCTACCAGTGAATTAAAACCCTGTGGCGAGTGTGATGCCTGTCATAAATTTTTGCAATTGGAGCATCCTGATTTCGTTTATCTCTTTCCTACTCCCAATTTGAATCTCAGTGCAGAAGGAGAGATTAAGAATACGGACGCTCAAAAATCGTATGAAGCATATTTACAGAATAAAATTAACACTCCTTGGAAGGACTTTTTTTTCAAAGAAGCTACGGAAATCCGCAAAGAAAGCATTACGCTATTGAACAAACGCCTGGAACTTTCCATCCATGAAGCAAAATACAGAATTGTAATTATTGAAGATGCAGATATGATGAATAATGCTACTGCTAATGCTTTTCTAAAAACCTTGGAAGAACCTCCAGAACGAACTATTATAATTCTCATTACTGAACGCTTGCCATTAATTTTACCGACAATACTTTCCCGCACTCAACCTGTTTATTTTAAGCCCTTAACAAGGGGTGTAATTGAGGAAATCCTAATCAACGAATTTGAAATCAATTCCGCTTTAGCCAGGTCTGCTTCCAGAATTTGTGCTGGTAACTTGAAAACTGCCATTAGAATTGCTTCGGAAAGTGAATCCCTTTCCAGTAATTGGGCTTTTGAAATCTTTTCCCTGGCAGCAGAAGAAAATGATTTGGGTTATTTGGATTTGGCAGAAAGGTATAAAAAACAGCAAACAATAGACCAGGTTATTGATTTACTAAAATATATCCGGATTATTGCCAGTGACTTAGGTTCCCTTTCTGCTAATCCTGATAGCGAAATTACCAATATTGATAAAATAGATTTCTTGAAACCTATCGCAGAAGCAAATTTAGGAATAGATGACCGGCTTTATGATTTCCTGCTTTTTCTGGAAGACCTCAATCGTAAAGTTGAGGGTTATGCCAATTTAAATTTAGTACTGACCAACCTCTATTTAAACTGTAAACATTTGCTGAAACCATAAATGGAAGCTAAAGGCACTAATCGGACTTTGGCAAAAAACATCAGTGTGATGTCCATTGGTGTATTTATCAGCCGCATTTTCGGTTTAATTAGAGACCAGGTGATGGCTTATTTCTTTGGCACAACTTATTGGAATGATGCCTTTAATGTGGGCTACAATATTCCCAATTTATTAAGACGCCTTTTTGGAGAAGGAGCACTTTCCACAGCTTTTGTTCCTCTCTATAATGATATTAAGATTAAGCAGGGAAAGGAAAAACAGATAGAATTTGCTTTGAACCTGCTGAGCGTTTTAACTTTTATTCTTTGTATCTTAACAATTTTAGGAATAGCTCTTGCTCCGTTGATTGTGAAATGTCTTTATCCAGGCTTAGCATCTGAAACGAAAGTTCTGGCTATAAAGCTTACGCGGATTATTTTTCCCTACCTGTTTTTTATTGGCTTATCTTCTACTTTTATTGCCATTTTGAACTCACATAACTATTTTTTTATGACGGGACTTTCTTCCGCTTTACTCAATATCGGGATGATTGCCACGGTTCTTATTCCCCATTTTGTGTTAAAAGTGAGTGGAGAGGATTTAATTGTTTGGGCTGGTGTGGGAGTTTTAGTAGGTGGTTTTTTACAAACTGTAATCAATCTGCCTTATCTGAAAAGAATTGGTTACCGTTGGGCGATTTATCTAAAGTTTGGTTCGGAGGCATTGTCTGTTCTCTGGAAGCGCTTTATTCCCAGTATGATAGGAATTGGAATTCGGGAAATAAACTTAATTGCCGATTCATTGATGGCATCTTTTTTACCAACTGGATCAATTACAGCATTAAATTTTGGCAATCGTTTAATGCAATTACCCTTAGGTATTTTTGCCATTTCCACAGGAACAGCTGTTCTTCCTTTTTATTCACGCTGTGTTTCCACTGAAAATTATCAAGAGCTTTCGGAAAGTATTCGTTTTTCGGGTTTGAACATAGCTTACATTATGCTGCCGGTAACGACTATTATTTTAGCTTTGGGTGAGGACTTTGTACGCATTCTATTTGAAAGTGGAGCTTTTCAGGAAGACGCTGTTTGGATGACTTCCCAGGCGTTAATATTTTATTCCTTGGGTTTAATTTTTTATGGCTTGAATCAAACAATTACTCCTGTATTTTATGCTTATAAGGATACCAAAACACCTGTGAAAATTGCTGCGGGAATGGTAGCTTTAAATATAACCCTGAATTTTATTCTGATGCAGTTTATGGCTCATCGGGGTTTAGCTTTATCTACTTCTATAACTGCCTGTGTAAATTTCTTTATACTGCTTTCCCTGATCCGTAAAAAGATGCCGGAAATATCTTTTTCGGGGATTGCCATAAATATTATTAAATCCCTTTTGATTTGTGGTGTCTTATATCTTTTGCTCTATATAAGCTGTAATCTTTTTCCTGTAAGCGGCAGAATTTCTTTACTAATAAGAGATGCCATCCTTTCCATAATTGCTCTTGGGCTGTTTTATCTCACCGGTATCTTGATAAAAATTGATTATCTTAATCAGGCAGGCAAAAAATTATGCCAGCGTTTTCTGAAAAAATAGAAACAAAACTTGCTTTGCTTCCTGAACAACCAGGTGTTTATCTCTGGAAAGATAAAGACGGAACTATCATCTACATCGGCAAGGCATTAAACCTGAAGCATAGGATAAAAAATTATCTGAATCCCGCTGGCAAAGACCTTAAAACAGATCATCTGATAAAGAATATTGCCGATTTGGATTACATCATTACCAATAGCGAAGCCGATGCCTTTATTTTGGAAGCAACTTTAGTTAAGCGTTACCGTCCCAAATATAATATTATGCTGAAAGATGATAAACGCTATCCTTTCGTGAAAATAACGGTTAATGAGCCCTTTCCCAGAATCTTTATTACGCGTGAGTTGCTGAAAGATAATGCCAAATATTTTGGTCCTTACACAGAAGTTCGCAATTTAAGAAATACTTTACGCGATTTGGAATGGATCTTTCCTTTGCGTAGCTGCAATAGGAATATCCCTAAAATAAAATATAAACAACCCTGTATGAATTTTCAGCTGGGTAAATGTCCTGCTCCCTGCATCGGAAACATCAGTCAGAAGGACTATGCCAAGACCGTAAATCAGCTCTTGCGTTTTTTCAATGGACGCTATACAGAACTTTTAGATGAACTGAGAACAGAAATGCAAAATGCCTCTTCAGAACTCCGTTTTGAGGAAGCAGGAAAATTCCGTGACCGCATTATTGCCATTGAACGCATTCAAAAAAGACAATCCGTTTTCAATGTGGAAGGCGGAAACATTGATATTATCGGCTTTTATAGGGAAGAAAAAAGAGCTGTCTGTGTTATTCTGAAAATGAAAAACGGAGCTATTATTCATCAGGAAAATTATCCGCTTACAAATTTGGATTATGAAGAACCGGATAGTATCCTGGCAAGCTTTTTACAACTTTACTATGCTGATAGAGAAGAAATGCCGGAAGAAGTTCTGTTGCCTTTTGCACCTAAAGATATGGATAAATTGAATTCCTGGCTGGGCAATAAATTGCAGATACCCCAAAGAGGAGAAAAAACCAAGCTGATTGCAATGGCAAAAACCAATGCCTTTAACATTGTGGAAGAAAGCAAACTGGCACATTTAAGAAAAGCCAATCGGACTATTTTCCCTGTTCAGGAACTGAAAGAGGCCTTAAAATTGCCTAAACTACCACGGAAAATCGTTTGTATGGATATTTCTACCATCCAGGGAAGTGATACTGTTTCTTCTGCTGTCTTTTTTGAAAACGGGAAAAGCAAAAAGAAATACTATCGCCATTTCATTATTCGCAGCATTGAAACCCAAAATGACTATGCTGCTATGCAGGAAACAATGGCTCGTTTTTTAACGGAAACCAAAAAAGAACCACAAATGAAACCGGACCTAATAGTTATTGATGGAGGAAAAGGACAGCTTTCAGCCAGTGAACAAATATTACGAGCTTCCGTAATTAACGATATCAGTATAATTGCCTTAGCCAAAAGAGCAGAGGAAGTTTTTGTCCCGGGAAATGAACAATCCATCATTTTACCGCGTTCATCTTCCGCTTTACGATTATTGATCAATATCCGAGATGAAGCACATCGTTTCGCTATCTCTTTACATCGCAAAAGACGCTCCCGCAGAACATTGGAAAGTGAATTGGAAAGTATTTCCGGTATCGGAGAAAAAACTAAATTTCTGCTGTTGAAAGAACTGGGCAGCGTGGAAAATATTGCCAACGCCAATAAGGAAACTCTGTCTAAAATAAAAGGTATAGGACCTAAAATCGCAGAGAAGATATATAACCATTTTCACAGCACATAAAATTCCTTCCCTTTTTTATTGCGATTTTTAACTGCATTACCGAAACATTGCTTACCCAATACTAATCCCATCCGTAATGGGTAAGCAATGGGTAAGCAATGCTATTAAGGAAGAAGTTATGTGGAATACATAATTTATTGCAAATCAAGGTGGTTGCAAGGTGAGAATGAGAGCTAAAATAGTGAGATTTTAAACAAAGAGAGAAAGAGAAATAATGGAGAATGGAGAATGAACGGTGAAAGGTGAAGGGTGAAAAAGTGAAAAGGTGGAACAGCGGAAATAAAATAATGAGTTAACTTAAAATTATAAAATCTAATCTGTGTTATCTGTGTTATCTGAGAGAGCAAAATCTGTGAAATCTGTGAGAGCTTATTCCGTGTAATCTGCGAGTGATTTATCAGCGTAATCTACAGGATACAAATACAAAAAATTTTTTCTCAATTTATTATTTATTGCCCTTCAGATAGTTACATCCATTACCCTAAAATAGCAAATACTACATATAACAATTCTAACTCCAAGTATAACAAAATAATAAACATTCGTCTTTCAACTGAAATAGGGAGAACAGTAATTTAGAAATTTGAAAAAAAATGCATTTTGCACTTGACAAGAAAAACGAAGTGTCATATAAGAACAACAGGAACTCAGAAAAACTCAAAAAATCTCAAGGTGGTTCACGGAAATGAGACAAAAAAGCACGGACAGTAAAGCAAAGAACGGTTTTTTTAGGAAACCAGAAAAAAAGGATGTCAGATATGTCTGGTGAATTTCTTGGTATCTTTGAAAATGCTGTGCATAAACAAAGGGTAATAATTCCGGCTGCTTTCAAGAAGAAATTTTCGGAAGAAGCGGAAAAAAAGGTTGTTGTTACTTTAGGTCCCAATAATACGATTGCCATTTATCCTTTGGATTGCTGGAAAGCAACACTGGAACGCTTAAAAAACGGTGATGAACATAGTCATAAACTTCGCACTCAATTAATTGATTTTGCAATGACGGAACAGGAATTGGAAGGACCTGGAAGGGTGCGCATTCATGAAATGCTATTAAATGAAGTTAATATTACGGATAGTGTTGTTATTAAAGGTGAAGGTCATTATATTTCACTTTGGAATCCCAAGGTTTATAATGAAGTGCGTGCCAGTAAACTCGATCAACATCGTAAACAATTCACTTCTGAGGATTATCAATTATGACTTTTCACACTCCGGTGATGGTTAAAGAATGCCTCTCCTACTTAAATTTGAGAGCAGGACATATTTATGTAGATGCCACAACCGGAGGTGGAGGACATAGTTTAGCTATGCTAAAAGCCCAACCTGAAATTAAGCTATTTTGTTTTGACCAGGATAGTGAGGCAATAGAAGAAGCAGGAAAAATACTTCATAACTATAATAATGTAGAACTGATACAAGCTAATTTTAAACAATTACGCACGGAGCTTGCCTATCGTAAAATAAAAGGAATTGATGGCATTCTTTTTGATTTGGGTGTTTCTTCTCACCAGCTGGAATGCGCGGAACGCGGTTTCAGTTTTGAAAAAGATGCTCCATTAGATATGCGAATGGATAAAAACCTGAAGAACAGTGCCTATAATGCGGTTAACGAATTAGACGCTAAAACACTTACCAATATTTTCAGAGAATATGGAGAAGAACAAAATGCCTATCGTATAGCCAAAGCCATAGAAAAAAGTTCCAAACCTATAAAGACCACAAGAGAACTGGCAAAAATTGTAGAAAGCGTAGCAGGAAAAGGAACAAAAGCATCATTAAAAACCAAAGTTAGAGTTTTTCAGGCATTAAGAATTTATGTAAATAAAGAATTGGAATCCCTTTCCCTTGCTTTGCAGGATGCCATCAATCTGTTAAATCCCCAAGGCAGGATAGTTGTTATCAGCTATCATTCGCTGGAAGATAG
>JGI12104J13512_1000335_pt1 | contig 43539 bp, 43 predicted proteins | sample TerdegcTABiofilm_FD_13512 | JGI IMG/M metagenome (IMG submission 13512)
AATGAAAAGGATGTTTCTCGGGAGAATATACAAAAAGCGGCTCTTCGCTGCTTTGAGGAAAAGGGATTCAAAGGGGCCACAATCTCCGACATTGCGCGGGAAGCCGGTATTTCCCCGGCTTCCATTTACCTTTGTTTTTCCAATAAAAAAGAGTTGTTTGAATCCTTACAGCGGCCTGACCTTGACTTTCCTTCACCCAAGGCAAGAGTGAGGGAGCAGGAAATTATCAATGCGGCCAGAGAGGTTTTCAGTGAAAAAGGATATGCTGCCGCAACAATGGAGGATGTCGCCAATATGATTGGCAAGTCAAAAGCGCCCCTGTACAGCTATTTTCCGAGCAAGGAACAATTATTCGATGCGGTTATAGGAAAATCACCTGTTTTTTTCACTCTGGATACCATTCTGAATCAGCTCAATAATAAAACAGACGCCTCTCATGGAAATAGTAAGGAAGAAATCCTTAACCGGCTGGAAGACGATCTGGGCAAAATAGCCGTCAGCTATCTGAAAATGTTTGATGACGAGACAGCACTCAACTTTATCAGGATCACGCTGGCAGAAGGAACGAGAAATGGAAAAGTATCGGCACTCTTTAAAAAAACCGCAGTGGAACACGGTTCATCACTGCTAGCTGAACATTTGAAAAATATCGGTCTGCAACCAGTTGAAGAATTGCAAAATGTATCACAAGCTTTTACGGGTATGCTTGCATCGTGGGCAATCGTACAACGTATCCTTTTTTCTGAAAACAGGGACGGGCAGCCGGACAAAATATCATCGCGGGATGATGAGATGGTCGATGCCGCGAAACGTGCGGTTCGCCTGTTTCTGTATGGACTGGACGGACTAAACATTCATTTTTAGTACATTTTAATAAATAAAGAAGCGACACCCGCCAAACAAAAAAACGTGAGTTTGGTGGGTCTTTTTCTCGTTTGCGAACGGCTCAGTCCTGATTTAGACAAAGTGATGGATAATATCATCCGGTATCATCCTAGCTTTTACGGCAGCCCACATATCGGGTAAGTATTTGTTTACAAAAAATTTTAAGGACACTTTCAAATACCTATTGCCATTCGTTTCTACAAGACGTAAAATAGAAACAAGTTATAGAAGCGAAGGGAGATGTTACGATGGTGAATATTACAGAGGCAGAAATGGAGATTATGCGCATCGTATGGGACAGCGGTGAAAGAGTGACCACCAAGGATATCATGGAAAAGCTGCCCGGCAAAAAAGTAACAACCGTACTGACCTTAGCCAACCGGCTAATTCGTAAAGGCGCGCTGCATGCGGTTAAAACCGGCCGTTCTCATGCCCATGAGTATTGGGCGGGAATCAGCGAAGAAGAATATCAGAAAATGCAGACCCGGAATTTTATCCGGTCAATTTACAACGGTTCCGCTAAAAGTCTGATCAGCGCTCTGTTTCAGGATGAAAACTTAACGCAAGAGGATATTGCAGAGCTTAGAGCTTTTATCAAAAAGCAGGTGAAGCGCGATGATTAAAATGCTGTTTATGACTTCTCTGACCGGCAGCGTCATCAGCCTTTTGCTTATGCTGCTTAAAACCGGGCTGGTAAAAAAATGCGGCGGTACTTGGTATTATCATATCTGCCTGCTTTCTTTGGCGCTGTTTGTCGTGCCGGTACAAGTCAATATAGCGGGGCTCATGCCCCAGCGGGTAGTCATCGAGGAAAGAGCGCCCGTGCAACAAGCCGCCCTGACCGGCGAACCCGCTCCATCCCTGGCGGAAGCTGTTCCGATAACCGCAGGGCAAACGGCTGTCCAGCATCGTCGGCCGGTTCCAGATGCCGAACAATGGCTGTGGGGAATTTGGGCGGCGGGTTTTGTCTTGATGGCTGGCAGATACCTATTGGGCTATTTCAGATTTAAGAACAAGGTAACCCAAAACAGTCCTGTCGGCAAGGCGGAAGAGCTCGATGTTGTGGCCAGCAATTATGTCCACTCCCCAATGCTGATCGGGTTTTTCAAGCCTACCATTGTGATCCCGCAGGCGGAAATCAGCGCCTATGATTATGAGTTGGCATTGAGGCACGAACTGACTCATTACAAACAAAAAGACGTCTGGTGCAAGCTTCTGGCCGTGTTGGTAAACTCCCTGCACTGGTTTAATCCGCTTACCTATCTCGTGGTGCGTAATATAGGCGAGGCCTGTGAATACGCCTGTGACGAAAGAGTGACGCAAGGCATGGAATGGGAGGAAAAGAAACGCTACAGCAATATGATTTTAAATTTCGCCTGCCACGCCTCCCCAGCTTTGAGCAGCAGCCTGGCCCGGAATAAAAAACAATTATTCAGGAGGTTTGAACTGATTATGAAAACCGGTACCAAAAGCGGAAAATTTTTGGGCGCCCTGCTGGCCGCGGTGATGATGGCGGGTTCTGTAACAGGGACGTCACTGGTGTTCGCCGAGGACTTAAAACCGCTGTCCGAATTCGGCGGCGCATTTACAACCTACTATAATCCGGGCAGCACTCTTGAGAACAATGTGCTCAATACACTGGATATTCATTCTGATTCCCCACCAGGAGGTATAAGGATCAAGGCTTTTGCTATACCCGGAACAACCTATATTGACGTCAACGGACGGAAAATAGATACGTATAACCGGACCGAGCCCTATTACGGTGTGGAGAAGGAGTGGAAAGAGAAAAGCTTCGCCATTGAAACCATGACCACCAAAACCCTGTCCATAGAAGGAAAAGAGGTTACCGTGGCCTTTGCCGATCAGGCCGCTGCCTACCGGGACGATCAAGTGATCGAAAAAATGATCCGAAACCAGATCACCTTTGAACTGAGCTATCACGACGATATCTTTGATTATGACCATCAGGCGTTCATCAACGAGCTGATCAGCCGCGGCGCCTATGTCATCAAGGAGGTCGTCACGCCGGAGAATTTCAAACCCCGTGAATTTGGCATTGGCACACAAAACGGAGATTTTTTAGGCGAGAAAATACTGACCAAATTTGATAAAAAGGATAAGATCACTGATGTCTTCAATCAAAAAACAATCATACCGAAAAATATCGACGGACACCAAGGTGCACAGCTTGGGGACAGCTTTGTGATTGGGAGCGGCGAAAGCCTGGCCATAGACATCAAGGAGACCACCGACAAAATGCCCAAGGTCAACTGGGCCATCATCAATGTGACAACCGGCGAGCCAATGGTTTGGATACCCAACGCGCAAGGCGGCTACAGGTTTATCTATACACCGCGGGAAGCTTGCGCAAACCATACTTTCAAAGTCGTGATGAGCGGTGAAGAAAGCGATACTGCAACCATTGAAATTTTCACTTACCGGACGGAAGAGGGCGAAGCCGCCTCAGACGGACAAACGACAAGACAGGCTATAACCAATTTCATTGAAAACTGACTGTTCTATCAGCATCTTAAGACATGGCTATTATTTCATCCCGTGTACTTACTTTAATGTACAGTTGCTTTGAATATTTGAAACCTCCTTGCTTCTATCTGTTAGGCGCAAACCAAACTGTTAGGCGCAAACCAAAAAACCGTTTTATCAACTTATTTTAGGGGAACAAAAGCCGTAAAAAAACGTAAAGGAATGATGACAATTATTTAAAGATTTTTTTGCAAAACCTGTTGCAAAAACCTCATCTTCTTGTCTTATAAAAAGAGAAGGATAAGTAATCTACAATAAAATGGAAGGTATAAATTGTTTCAGTGGAGGTCAGCGTTTTGGAAAGCAATCAGGAAATACAGAACCAGGTTGAATTCCTCTATAATGCAACCGCAAAGCAACTGTATAAATTAGCACTTTATACCTTGGGCAATAAGAAGGCCGCCGAACAAATCACAATTAATGTGTTTTGCGAAGCTTTCAATAATATTTCGGACAAGACGGATGCCAATTTATTTAAAGAGCGAAGTATCAAATTATTATATAAGTATGGCAGAAAGATACAAAAAAAGTCCGAGTGGCATGGCTCTACGATACTTGTCAAAACATCAGCAGACATAGAAGAGCAGGTAGATGTTAAGAAAAAGGAACTTATTCAAATGCTTGGTAGTCTAAATTTTGATGAGAGATATATTTTACTGCTTTTTTACTGGCAAAAATTTTCTATTCAACAAATTGCCAAAGCAATTTGCTTACCAATATTTTTAGTGAAAAAGCGTTTTGGAGTGACAGTAAATAAAGCAGTAAATTATATGATGAATGATATATCCAATTCACCCTCCAATAGTTAAGGAAACGGCGGCTTTGATTTGAACCGCCGTTTGGCATTTAGCCAGCTTACTACGCGTACGATTATTCTACCGCCGAAAAAAGGTCTCCTACTGTTCAAAAAGTAAATCATGGTAGTGCTGCAAGTATAAAAATATCAGCCTCCAATATAAATGTTCAGGAAATAAGCCGTCCACCCAAACAGATAGCCTAATCAGCTATGACTCACCAGGTGCGTTTGAAACCGCTGTTTTCGATTGCAAATGTCATCATAACATCATCGTCATCGTCCAGCATGCTCGCATCAACAGCGCGCCCATCAATTGACTTTGTGACCAGCGCTCCGTTTTTAATATCCCGCAAAACCCGCTCTTCCTGACGGACGACCTCATCCATTAATCCCTGGTTCCACACAAACCGGTCGCCAGAGACCGGCCGGCCCTTTTCGCCAGTCAAAGACTATTCGTAATCTACAACCGCTTGCAGTTTTTCCTTTTCCTGTTCCAGCCATGTTTTGTATTCGTCATAGCTATACCACTCCACGGTCATCCAAGTTTTTCCTTCGTCCCAACTGATCCTGTCTTTCCCAGTTGCTTGATCAAATATTGACATTGCGTGGTGATCATGCGTGGTGATCAGGTGATCAACGGTTTGGGTATCTATATTAGCACCTCTAAGGAGCACAAGCCGACGAGTGGAAGGGTCCTGGTTATCCGTTTGTCCTGCCGTATTGGCAGAGGTAGCAAATACAGCGGGCACGCCAATAACCAAAGCAAGGGCCAGCATCATTCCGATTACGGAAGTTTTCTTCATTTTCATAATCGACACAATCCTTTCTTCAATAGCGTTTTGGCTGAAATTGTTGCACAAGGGGGTTAGCCTGTTCTTCCTTTCCTCCAGGCCGATGAGCGTCATAGCGTAAGCTGATTTCATGGTTTCCCCGAACGTCTGCACCACGGTTTCATCGCAGGACAGCTCAAGGTCACGGTTTGCCAGCACATACATTAGCCACACCAGAGGGTTGAACCAGTGGATGCATAAAGCGGACGCCAGCAATAGCTTGGTCAGCGCGTCAAACCGCCTGATATGCACAAATTCATGGGTAAGGATATGCCGCAGCCTTGTTTCGTCCGTCCAGTCTGTTGTTTTGGGCAGCAACACCACGGGTCGGAAGATCCCATAGGTCAGCGGCGCTTTGATTTTATCGGATTGCTTTATTTGGACAGTCCGCCGCATCGGATGTTCCCGCAGCCAAAGGGCTGCAAAGTTATTCGTGACTGGCAGGGCGGTTTGAAATTCCCGGCGGCATTTGATATAGGCCACGATGAAAAACAAGGCACAGGCGCACATGCCAGCCAGCCAAATGACCGTAACGGGCGAAACGGATACGACTGACGCGCCAATCCCAATGGTATGCTCTAGATCGGGAGCAGCGCCCATATTGGAGATGCCCGTCGTTTTTACAGGAGCGGTGAAAGCCGTCGTTTCCGCAACTGCCCGTTTCAGCATGTCGATACCCGTGTAAAAGCTGAAACGCGACGGAATGGAAAAGGGAATGAGCAAGCGGCAAATTACTACGCCCCACAGCACAAGAAACGTCTTTTTCGGCAGTTTGTGCAGGGTAAGCGCGCGGACGATAACAACGGCGCTAATGAGGACAGCCCCCAAAAGACTCATTTGTAAAATATCCATATTCGCCGCCTCATTTCAAATTATTGACAAGCTGCTTCAGCCTTTCGATTTCTTCCACAGACAGGGGTTTCCTGTTCAGAAGAGAAGCGAAAAGTAAATCGGCAGAGCCGTCAAATACCTTGTTGATCAGTTCCGTGGTTTCCTGTTCCTGCACCTGTTCCTTTGAGATGACAGCCCGGCACAAGAAATTGGGTTCCAGCCGTTCTATGGCCCCCTTGGCGATACATTTTTTAATCACAGTGTAGGTGGTGTTCTTGTTCCATCCCACCTGTTCTTTGAGAATTTCGGTAAGCCGCTTGGCGGTTAAAGGCCCTCCCTTCCATAAGACATCCATCACCTTTAGTTCGGAATCGAAAAGTTTTATTCCCATGCGCACATCTCCTTTGTGGACTATTGCAATAGTTTTCCCACAATTCAATACTACCGAGATAGTCTGCACATGTCAAGACTATTTCAGTAGTCTTTGAAAATATTTTTTTGCCCTAATCATACGCACTATACACTATAAGTTTTCTTCAATAAAAATAGTTTCAATAGTTACTCCAAAAAAACGTGCTATTTTAAAAGCCAGTCTAAGGGAGGGGTCGTACCTCCCTTTTTCAATAGCGTTAATGGTGGCCCGCGTAACGCCCAGTTTATTTGCCAGTTCCTCCTGGGTCAGGTCATGCATGGCGCGGTAGACTTTCAGCTTATTCTTCATTATTTTTTCATCTCCAGGAGAACCAAGCTGGCAAACCAAAAAAGCAGTCCGGCGCTTAAAATGCCTATCCATAACTTTAATTGGTCAAGGGCTATCCAGGGCTGTATAATTGCCCCTATGATTAAGAAATTCAGGAATATAAACGACCAAGAGCCCGACCAGGCATAATGCAGCACACTTCTTTCGTCCACAACCGGGTCAGGGAAAAAATGCTTGACTCCAAACCTTTTGGCGAGATAGAAAATGATCACAATTCCTAAGACATAAATACCAAGTATGCTCCCCCCGGTGGGATGAATAGAAAATATGGAAAGAATAAGCGAAACCAATCCTACCAGAATAATGGGCATACTAAGTGCGCTAAGAACCAATCCAATCCATAACACAATTGGTTTTTTGGGTGCGATATTAATAAAAAACGCTAGCGCAATTCCACCGGCTGTTGCCAAAAGCCGCCATGGATCGATAATACCATCCTTGAAGAACTGAAGTATCACACTTATAATCAGGAACATTACCGCGAATACCACAAACCAAACCAACTTATTTTTCATAGTAGTTTCCTCCTTTTGGTTCTTTACAATTAAGATTGTATAATAAACTATTCTAAATGTAAATAATGTTCTACTTTTTGTATCACATGATTTACATAAGCACGCCTTCGTCAGGATTTTTCTTTGAACACTATTGACAACTTGGTTTAATAATATTAAACTAAGCATGCGGTCTAATGATATTAAACCAAAGGGGCGAGCATTTTGGAAGATTATAAATTGGGAGCTATGGAAACAAAGTTTGCAGAACTTATGTGGGATAACGAACCTATTGCATCAGGCGAGCTGGTGAAGCTCTGTGAAAAAGAGCTGAGTTGGAAAAAATCGACCACCTATACGATGCTTAGGCGGTTGTGCGAACGTAATATATTTCAAAATAAAAACGGTGTAGTTTCCTCTATCATAACCAGGCAAGAGTTTCAGGCATTGCAAAGTGAGCAATTTGTAAAAGAAACTTTTGGCGGGTCACTCCCACATTTCTTAGCAGCGTTTGCGACACGCAAGAAATTGAGTGAAAATGAGATTGAAGAGCTGCAAAGGTTAATCAATCAGCATAGGAGGTGAAGAAATGAACGCGGTATTTTTACAGGTTTTGAATATGAGCCTGACGGCAAGCTATGTCATTCTTTTTGTTTTGGCTGCCAGGCTGCTTTTGAAAAAGACTCCGAAAATATTTTCATACGCATTGTGGGGTGTCGTGCTGTTCCGGCTGACATGTCCATTCTCTTTTGAGAGCCTGTTCAGTCTGTTCGCTATAAACCCAAATCCTATCCCAAGCGATATCATGTATGCAGAGGTTCCGCAAATCAACACCGGCATAGCCCTTGTCGATCATGCGGCAAATCCGATTTTGTCAACACAAGCGGCCATGCAGGGCGCAAGCGTCAACCCAATGCAGATATGGGCCTTTACGGGCAGCATGATTTGGCTTGCGGGGATTGCCGTATTGCTGATTTACAGCGTAGTATCCCTTCTTCGCCTGCGTTCCAACCTCGTTGGCGCGGTTAGATTGCGCGACAATATTTATCTTGCCGACCATATCACCTCCCCTTTTGTGATGGGCATGCTGCGCCCGAAAATCTATTTGCCCTCTACGCTTTCGGAACGGGAGCAGGAGTATATCATTCTGCATGAACAGACGCATATCAGTCGCCTTGACCATATTGTAAAAATTGTTGCGTTTCTTGTACTTATCGTTCATTGGTTTAATCCTCTGGTTTGGCTCGCGTTCATGCTGGGCGTAAAGGATATGGAAATGTCCTGCGACGAAAGCGTGATGAAGCATATGGGTACGGACATACGCCGCGAATACTCCGCTTCGCTGTTGAGTCTTGCCACGGGCAGAAAAATCGTCGCCGGAATACCGCTGGCCTTTGGCGAAGGCGATACGAAAAGCAGAATAAAGAATGTGCTCAATTATAAGCAGCCTGCATTTTGGATTGTTGCCGCGGCGGTGGTTGTGTGCCTTGTATTGACCGTTTGTCTGATAGCCAATCCTCGGACTGATTCAATTTCAAATTCCTATGAACATCTTGGTTATACTGTTTTGCCGCCTGATGACTATAACGGAAAAGTAACTTTGACGGAACAAAGTAAACTTGATGACCATACAATTATTGAGGTCTATCAAACAGCGACGCGGGAAAAGTACCCGGAGGCGGGCTTTATGTTCCGTATTGTGCGCCATACGCCTGCGGAGTTCGAGGACTATTTCCCGTTGGTGGATATGATCGGCGGCGTAGAACATTTTGCCAAGGACAACAATTACTATTATTCCTGCGAAACGCCTACAGATGTGCAGGCAGATATAGAGACGGAAGGCGTGTATGAGGAGTACAGCGCGCTTTGCAAGCACATAGATTCCATCCTCTCGTCGTTTATCGAAGTCAACCATTTGACAGCGTATGACCACAATGCGGCAGTGTATAAGCCTGAGTATACTTATCCCGGCAATCATGCCATATATGCGTTTACCCTTTCAAATGGGGCAAAGTTTAAGCTCATTCTTTCTCAGCCGGTTAGGCAGGGCGCAGGCGGCATCTGGTGTGCCGAACGGATGTATGATGAGAACAATAATTTGTATCTCGCGATGCCGGATACCGACCTGACGGCAATGGAGTACTATAAGGAACAGCAGAATGAGGCGGATGCCGGTCACAAAGTCGGATCGCTGGAGGCAGAGGATGTCGCATTGACATATCTGGATAAAGTTTGGAGTTGGGCGGATGACATTGCGGAAAGAAGCATGGAATACAGCAGTGAGTGAGTCGGGGAACACCGAGGAGATCACGCAAGGACAGATAGGGGTGAACAGTAAAGTCTATGTTTAAAGCAGAAGTAATTTTTTATTTTTTATGATATACTCAATTCCCGAATACAAGGTCATGCTTACAGCAAGCCAAAGCAAATAATCTCCGATAGGTAAATCGGTAAAAATTGAAAAAGGCCAATTACGCAGCAAAATAACCGACAGAGCCAACACTTGCAATGCTGTCTTGATTTTTCCGGATCTTTCTGCAACAATGATTATTCCTTTTCTAGCCGCAACAAATCTTAAGCCGGTAATAACAAATTCTCGCGCCAGAATTACTATGGCAAGCCACCCCGCAATACCGCCTAGCTGCACTAAACAAATCAAAGCTGCGGTAATTAAAAGCTTATCAGCTAAGGGATCGATTATCTTGCCGAAATCCGTAATGAGATTGTATTTTCTTGCTAAATATCCATCCAAGATATCTGTAATAGAAGCTGCAATAAAGAGGATTCCTGATATGTAATAGTACTCTTTCATTAAAAGAATAATAAAAACCGGTATTAATATTATGCGTAATATGGTTAATTTGTTTGGCAAATTCATAACTATGCTCCTTTTCAGGGCATACGGCACCTTTTTGGCCGGGTCTCGCCGGGATTCATTGAGGCGGCCGGCCGTTTGTTCCTCCGCCGTCCATCCTTAACAAGATGTTTTTAAGCTTTTGCCAGGCAGCATCATATTTGATAAATCGTAATTTGGGGAATGCCCGGATAATCCTTGTATCCTGGAACCGGTTTAGACTAAACAGCATTTTAATATGCTCACTGTAAAACGTGCTTTCTTCGAACTTGTCCAGCAGGGAGCCTTTGAGCTCTCCGGCACGTTTTGCATACTGCCCTAAAAAGCCGTTCATTGCCGATTGGATCTCTTGCAGCCTGCCGTTCAGAAGCAGGAGGTGACGCACGGTTGCATACAGATCCAACATAAGTAGGGTAAAAATAACGAGCGCTAAAGTAATCTGCACCCAATCGGACAGCTGGCCGATCACTCCTCTAACAAAGGGATGGATATACTTGATAAGCAATACCGACAGCGCGCCAAAGACCACTGCGCCTAAAAGGCTGACCCGTCCCTGAAGGTTGAAGCGGTAGTGCGAATAATCCCACCATTTCGCGTTAAACAGTTTTTCGAGCAGAACGGCGGTTATATATTCCACCGTACAGGCTATAAGCATCCCCGCCAAGAACAGCCAAAGGATACTGTAGCTTCTCTGCTCCAGAAAAAGTATGGCGGCCAGTGCGCCAAAGCCGTACACAGGACAGGCCGGCCCATTCAGAAATCCCCGGTTGACCAGTCTTTTTTCGCCAATGGAGCATAGGAGGGACTCATATAGCCACCCGATAAAACTATAAGACGCCAACCACAGAAACCATTCAACGACCATCATAATATCCTGCTACCCGTTTTTTTTCCGTGTCTGGGGGACTTGCTGCACAGCCTGCCCCGCAGCCATGGGACTCGCTCCAGAGACGGAGAGCGGACTGCGACCACCTTTCAGCGGTACGTACACATTTTAAGCTTAAATCATGAACATCTTCCGGTTTTATGAGATCTGTTGATTTTGCGCCGGACGCTTCGACCATCTCTACAAGACGTTCCGGGTTGTCGAGCAACGGGCACGGACGCAGATGGTTATTATTAAATGGCTGGTTTTTGTAGTATTGCATAAACAGCGGGGATTGCAGGGCTTCCATAAGAGACTTGTTATAGATATTGGAGTCTGCGTAGTGTATAAACGCGCAAGGCTCTATGTCGCCGCCCGCGTTGATATGCAAATATCTCCTGCCACCCGCAATACAGCCCTGTGCATATTCGCCGTCGTTCCAGAAATCCAACGTAAACAGAGGTTTCGTTTCCCGGAATTTGCGAATCTGCCGGTACATGAACTCGCGCTGCTCGGCGGTAGCCAGCAACTCCGGCACAGCGTCGGCCCCGACCGGCATATAGGTAAAGAACCAGGCGAATTTTGCGCCCTTGGCGATTATGTCGTCAAAAAATGCCTCGCTGCCGATTGCTTCCGTATTCTTGCTGGTATAGCAGCAGGATGCTCCAAAGGCCAGCTTTTTCCGCTTCAGTATCTCCATGGCGCGGGTAACCGCCCGGTAAGTGCCTTTGCCGCGTCTTGAATCCGTTTCTTCCTCAAAACCCTCAATGCTGATGGCAGGGATGAAGTTTTTCACGCGCAGCATTTCATCGGCAAGCTCCTCGTCGATCAGCGTGCCGTTGGTGAAAGCCGCAAATGTGCAGTCGTTATACTTTTCACAGAGCGCAATGATGTCCTTCTTACGGACGAGGGGCTCGCCTCCGGAATATAGATAGAAATACACGCCCAGTTTTTTGCCCTGCTCGATGATGCTGTCCAGCGTTTCAAAGCTCATGGAGAGCTTATTGCCATATTCTGCAGCCCAGCAGCCGGTGCATTTCAGGTTGCAGGCCGAGGTGGGATCCATAAGGATCGCCCACGGTATGTTGCAGCCGTATTCTTCTCGTAATTTTTCCTGCTTTCCCCATCCCAAAAACGAGTTATTCAGGATAAAGTTGTTGAAAAATGCTTTTCTTACTCCGGGGTCCAAGTCATCCCACACGTTCAGGATAAGCCTATACCAGTTGTTGTCCTTATCCTCAATTATTTTACGAAATGCTTGGCGCTGGCTTATCTTCGCATTATTCCTGTCGAATCGATCTACCCAGTTCATCAACCTTGGGATGTTCTTCTCGGGCTTGGAATCCAGATAGGCATATGCCAGCTTCAACCCTGCGGCACTGATTTTTTCGTTCATGGTATATTACACCTCCAGCAAGTTATCTATGGTGCAGTGTAGCATATCGGATATTTTTAGTAATTAGACAAAAACAGAGCGTGTAAAAAAACTTTACACGCGCCCCTGTCTGTCAATAGAGTGCTTCTCCGTTTCCGGGTAGAATAACAGACAAAGAACTACATTGTAGGATTGCATAAGGAGGGAGGTAATTGACATTGGATTTGCAGCATCGGCTGACCAGGCAAACGATCAATATAGCGATCAGTAAGGCCATGGACGATATGCGCAGCAACATTAAACGCAGCCTAAGAAACCTGATTGATTTGGGTTTGCTGTTTGCACAAAGTGAACATCAAAAGTGGTTTTTTAATACTGCCCAGAAGGTCATTTCCATCCCGCGCAATCCATACTATAAGCTGGCTGCCCGAACGATTGCCGACGTCAATATCCAAACAATCAAAACGATCGGGCTGAATCTGGGATACAGCAGCCTGGCTTACGGTGCCAGAAAGCTCAAAAAGCGGCAGGAAGCAACGGCCTTGCCCCTTCCTTGGCTTCTAATCTTTGATGTTTCCGAATCCTCTCCCGATTTCCTTCAGCAGACGGAGATAGTCATACGCGAGGGGCGGGATATGGGTATTTACAGCTATATCTTCTGCTGCCATGAACCAAGCAATATCATCACTTTATGTGCAATAGCAAAGCGATTTCATGAATGCTTATTTGTTTTCAAAGTATTTCCCGACCTAATTACGGCTCAAACTGCTGAAGTTCTTAGTAAACTGCATAATACCATGGTTTCTGTACAAGCAACTGATGAAAGCTTTACTGATGAAAGCTGCCTCAAAGCTTTCCATATTCTTAAAAATAACCGTTGTTTTTATGGCTTTCATACAAATTATAATGAAAGCACCTTCGCAGAAGCGATCTCCACGGAATATGTCCGCCGCGCCATCTCTTATGGCAATATTTTTGGCGTATATGTTGCCGAAAAGGGCGTTTCCGCTTCGTGCAGGAATACGGTGCATGACTTTGTATGCTCCATAAGAGGCGGGGCCGGGCTGCCGCTGGTAACACTTGAATGGTCGCGCGATATGGAGGAAATCAGCCGGAGAATTGGCGTGCCAGAAGGTTACCGGACGATCCGGCCTGAGGGTCAGTCACCATTCTAATATTCCATGCTTTGGAATCCGCTTGGAACCGGCACTTTCACAGATTGTTAGGGTACCAGCGCCCTTAAATTATGTTTCTAACAAGAAAGTTAACACTTATGATAATGGAGAAAAGAAAAAACTTTATTATTAACAGCATTTATTTTACTTTGATAATTGCCATAATATATATTGCAATAAAATATGCGCTTGGTTTGATCATGCCTTTTGTTATTGGTTTTATAGTGGCCTTACTATTAAACCCTGCAATAAATTTTGTATCCGGAAAATTGCATATTCATAAAAAAGCCATCGCCGTTGTTATAATCCTCCTGTTTTATGGTACGGCGGGCGTTTTTTTTTCCTGGATTGGCGTAGGGCTTCTCATTGCGCTGAAAGATGGTATAAGCAAACTTCCGGGAATCTATGCATTGAATATTGAGCCTGCAATCTATGAAATCTTCGAAAAAGCGGAAATAATAATAGCAAAGCTTGATCCCCTGATGGTTCAGGCGATTCAGAATATGGTAACTTCCTTATCCCAATCCGTGGGATCGGTAATTTCAAACATTTCCTCAGAAGCAATTCACTTTATATCATCCGCGGTATCTTTCGTGCCCGGTCTGTTACTGTCAATCATCTTTTCATTCATCTCGTCCCTGTTTTTTGCCATGGACTACAGTAAAATTACCGGATATATCGCCAGGCTTTTTCCGGCCCAAAACCAAAATCTTTTAATTGAGATAAAAGATTTTGCCACCGGGATCGGCTTAAAATACTTAAAGGCTTATGCTGTTTTGATGCTTATAACATTTATTGAGCTTGCCGCGGGGCTTTCTGTTTTGAGGGTGGACGGGGCGCTAACCATTGCCGCGTTGATCACCGTTATCGACATACTGCCTGTGCTTGGCACGGGCAGTGTTGTCGTTCCGTGGATCATCATTGAACTCATAAAAGGCAAGGTGCCGTTTGCTATCGGGCTCACAGTGCTTTACCTTGTCATCATCGTAGTCCGCAATATATTGGAGCCTAAAATGGTAGGAAAACAAATAGGGCTGCATCCTCTTGCCATGTTGATGTGCATGTATGTCGGATTAAAAATATTTGGATTTATCGGTCTCTTTATTTTGCCTGTTGTCGTAGTTATAGCGAAGTATCTTTATGATCATAACAAAATACAGTTTTCCCGGCAATAGCTGCACAAAACTGCTCTTTTGCTTTAAGAACTGCATGTTTACAGTTTTCAGGCTTATTGTAAATGCTCCGACCTTATGTGTGCCCATAGCACTCATTCCGATCTTGTCGGATTTTCCGTGGACATCTTTTTGCTTTGGCTTTCCAGTTCATAAAGAATGCTTCCGTCAAATAAGCTACGCATTTTCGTTACATATTCTGCCGGATCATCTTTCATACCATTATTCGCCCACCGCACAATCAGGCCGACAAAAGCAGTGGAAATAAATTCGGCAATAAATCCCCATTTTTCTTCTTCAAATTCTGTGTTTTTGATGTTCTCTATTACAGATATCGAAATATCACGGATGTAATCATGCAAATATTCCTGAAAAGAGTTTTGCCCGGTTGTGTTAAGAGCGTTAATATAAAACGTCTTATTTTGCCGCATATAATTACACAAATCCGTCAGACCGTCCAACCAATGCTCCACCTTGTTATAAGAGTTCATAAAACAGGCGGTCTCCGTATAATATATCCAATTCATCAGATCATACTTATCCTTGAAATGATAATAGAATGCTTGCCTTGTCAGTCCGCAATTATCTACAATGTCGCTCACGGAAATCTTACTAAAAGCGGTCTTTGCCATCAGCCCTTTTAAAGAAACGGCAAGGGCCAGTTTCGTTATATTCGAATCAGACATTATTGCCCCTCCCCAATCCAACAAAAAATCTTATTTAAGGCGCGTATGTCTGGCATTTTCTGTTCCTTTCCTAAAGAAAAGCGCGCTAATAAAACAATAAATTTTGAAAATCTCCATCAACGCACAATACTTATCTATCACGATTATAATGCAGGTCTCCTTATATTTAGGCGGCGTTATTGTCAAAGGCCACATATGTTTTCGGATGATATCCTGCTCCAGTTTATTTAAATGGAAATATTTACTCGCATTTTGCAAGGCGATATAAGGATGACTCAGGCCATGCAGCCCCTTGTACGGTTTTTCAATATGCCAGTCGTACAGAAAAAAATCGTGCAGCAATCCTCCTCTGGCCGCCGAACGATAGTCAAGCCCCATCCGCCTGCAGACAAGATAGCTGCCGTACGACACACAAAGGCTATGCTCTAAACAATCGATGCCGCTGTGTTGTATATAATTTTTCATAGACCTGACCATCTCATGGTCAATCAGCTCGCGTATACATTCCAAGTATTCCATATCAGCGGAGGAATCCGGCTCCAGTCTTAATTTTGAAATGATCCGACCGACCATTTGTCACTGCTCCTTTTGCGCGTTATTTTTCAGTGCCTTGACCTGATCATGGAAATCACCAGTCCTAAAACAATAATAGCAACCGATGCCAAACCTGTTTTTAATACTGCAATATTAAAAAGATATATTTCACTGTTTGTATCTGCATTAAGGCTGGAGCTTATCAGGACTCCGGCGATAATAATGCTTACGGCAAGCAAGATCACGCTGAAGGATATTCTGTTGGAAATTCGTTCCAATCGCCTTTGCAGTTTATCCATCTCTTTCATCTCAAATTGAACGGCAAAGTCTGTATCTGCCGCTTTATGCAGGAGGTTTTGGATGGCGACCGGGAATTCGCTCAACAGATTCCCGTAATCTAATAAGCTCTTTTTTATTTGGCTTCTCATTTTCTCGGCTGAAAGCGACTGATAACGCAGCTTTTTAGCGATGGGTTCTGCGATAACAAGGGCGTTAAGATCCGGGGCCAGTTTTTCCAACAGTCCTTGAAGAGTTGTCAATGTTTTGGAAAGCAAAGCGAATTCACGGGGCGTTTTTACATGGTTCAAAAACGCAATATGAAAGATTTCCTGGAGCAGCTTGTCAATTTTCATCTCGTTCATAGACATCGTAAGGTATTTTTCGATCAACGCATCAACGTCTTTTTCAAAGCTTTTCACATTGCTTCGAGCAGTTGCGGCCTCCATAGCAAAAATAGAGCGGACCACCATTCGACTGTCTTTGAAGGCAACCCCGATAAAAAAATTTGAAATCGCTCTTTTCCGGGATTCGTTGAGGCAACCAACCATCCCCAAATCAAGAAATATGATGGTGCCGTCCGGCATGACCTGAATATTGCCCGGATGCGGGTCCGCATGAAAAAAACCATCTCTGAGTATTTGATTGCATATGGAGGCGGCAAGCCTCTCGGCGATCTTTCTCCGGTTAATGCCCGCCAGATCCAAGGCGGCAAAATCGCTGATCTTGATGCCTGCAAAATACTCCATGGTGAGAACCCGCTTTGTCGTATATATCCACTTCACTTTTGGGACTGTTACGCCTTTATCCCGGCTGAGATTAAGCCTGAAGGCATCCGCGTTTTCACCTTCTCTGGTAAAATCCAGTTCATTTTTAAGCGTGTTTTCAAAATCCGCCACCATACCGCTAAAATCATAAATCTCCCCGTATTTTGTGTGATGGTCGAGAAGATGCGCCATGTCTTTTAAAATGTCTAAGTCCAGATCTATGAGTCTTTCTATTTCCGGCCTCTGAACCTTTACGGCCACCTGCTTCCCCGAAATCAGTCTGGCGCGATGGACTTGGGATATGGATGCCGCGGCTACAGGTACCTCATCAAATTCTTTAAAGATATTTCCCAGAGTATCATTAAATTCCGTTTCAATGAGCGTCTTTACCTCAGAAAAAGGAAACGGCCGCACCGAGTCCTGCAGCTTTTTAAGCTCTTCAATAATATCAGCCGGTAAAATATCCCGTCGTATGCTTAAAATTTGTCCCAGTTTAACAAAAGTCGGACCCAGTTCTTCCAAGGCCATCTTCAGCCTTCTTCCTGCTGAAGCTCCGGCATTGTCAAGTGTGGTTCCGGCATCTGAAATCCTATTTTTGGGCCTTAAAGAATAATGGAGCCTGAGTTGCTTTATAAGCAATCCGAAACCATGTTTTGTAAAAACAGCGATAATTTCTTTATACCTTCTGACACGAACGCGCCTGTAATCCATCATATCAACTCTATCCTTTAATTCCACAATATTGAAGCAAAGGGGAAAGGACGCATTCTATCGTTTCATCACATAGTAAAAACACATCCTCCGATTGATCTGCGCCCTTTCCCAAGCCTGCCACTTTTCCGGCATTTTGAAACATTTATCCCTTTACTTTGTGCCCTCGTTTTTGAAGCATCCCTGTTCCCGGAGTACTTGCTGTACTTGTTCCCTGACAATTTCCCTGATTTCATCTTTGGTAACAAGGTCTTCCTTTTTTGCCAGATTTACATGCTCCAGAGCTTTGGTGACCTCACTCTGAATCAGCTTTTTCAGTTCTTCTCTCTGCTCTTCGCCTCTTTGCATAAGTTCGCTCGCAAACTGCCGGGCGTCTTTTTTGGCCACCTCGCCTTTACCGACCAGTTCCTCCACCAACTCCTCCACTTTTTCCCGCGAATACAAGAGAAGCCCTAATCCTAAGTTGATTGTCTTTTCAAATGCGTTTGACATAATCCACACTCCCTCTTAATTTAATAGGCTCTCTGCCAAATTTAAGGATTCAAAGGCATTGTCCCGGTCGGAACCGAGTATTATTTGAATGGAGGTTCCGAGCAAGGCGCCAAGAATTAATTTAGCTACCGTTTTGGGAGAATATCCAAGATATCTTTTACTGGTTTTCGTGTCGAGCAATAGGTCTCTTTCAATAATCTCCGTTAAATCACTAAATAAGCTGTCCAGTTGTTTCCTGAAAGACGGAATCCATAAAGCCTGTGCTATAAAATCAATAAAAAGTTTCAAAAGTTTTGGTTTATCCCTGATCAATTCTTTAAAGAATCTCGCGAGAGACGCGAACTTTTCTTTCTTATCCGTAGCAGATTCTAAATTTGTCTCTATTTCGTGCAAATATTGGAGTATCATCATATTGATAACTTCAAGGAACAATTTTTCTTTATTCTTATAGTAGTATGTCAGTTGGCTTAACGCGACTCCGGCTTCCTCGGCAATATTTCGCATAGATACATTGGCATAGCCTCTTGTAGAAAGACATTCAAACGCTGTTATCAGGATTTTCTTAGATGGGTTTGTTTTATCGGTCTTTTGCTGCATGTGGCACCTCCTAATTGGTCGTACGTACGTCCTAAATTTATCATAGTTTTTTGGCTTTGTCAATTAACCTGCGTTGATAGAAAAAGATAATGTACACGTTAAGATATACTACGAGCTTCTGCACCCGATTGGTTTTTATGCAGTCGGACTTTTTGGGTTCTACGGCAAATTATTTTTCGTCTATATCCGGGGTAACAGTCATATTTTTTTGCCTGTGGATTGGTCATGGCTGACGAACACGCCGCCCCCTGCAAGGTTCTGATACTTTTGCAGCATCGACGCTAAATACAGAGTTTCAGTCTATTGACAAACAGACGGACCATAACTATACTAATAATGAATACTGGTTCACTTATACAATAGAGGTTGACTTATGCAATACTTAAAAGACGAAATAAAAAACAGGATAATCAATGCTGCCTTAAATGAATTTGACGAAAAAGGATTCAACGATGCGTCCATGCGGAAGATCGCCCAAAATGCCGGAATTGCTACCGGCAATATCTACCGGTACTTTGAGGGGAAAGACGGGTTGTTTCATTATATTATGGCGCCTGTCTATGAACGATTTACCGCGCTTATTTTCACGGAATTTAAAGCTGATTCCAATCATACGCCCGTCATTGCCGACGTTGTTGATAAAATCATGGATTTTTATGAGGACTACAGCCGGGAGTTTATGATTTTACTGGATAAAAGCGAAGGTTCCACCTATCAGAATATGAAAGAGACTTTGCTCGTTCTGATCGAGAAGCGCTTGAAAGAAGAGCTGTTGCCCAAGCTGGCGGATGAAGGAGTTATCATTGCCGACGAGTTTATTTTTTATGTCATCGCTTCGATGTTAGTCGAAGGTATTTTTACAATCTTAAGAGAATGCAAGGATGACTACAATCGAATCAAAAAACTGATCGGCCAGATGCTGGCTTTAAACCTGAATTATTTAGAAGTAATGACTGTGAGCCCTGCTTTCAGGTAATGAAAACACAATTTAATCTTAATCAAAGTGGATAAATTTTTATACTCCAATAATGAACGTTGGTTCATTATATAATCCAGACAAGGGAGCATTAAGCAATGAAAAAAATAGAGATAAAAAAAGCTAAAGAAATTTTAGAAAATGAAAGACCTCTAGAGAAAATAAAAACGAGAAAAATGATCCCCTATATTGCGGTCGTCTTGATTTTAATTGCCGGGCTCATTTTATTCCGGAACATAGGCCCCTGGGCGGAGAAGCAAAACCACCGGCAGGTTGCCGTCAGCAGCAAAGTCACCGTTGAGGTCCGGCAGGCCAAAATTTCGCCAGTACTGCCGACCAGTACCTATGATGCCACGCTGACAGCAGGCGAAGAAGGTACGGTCGGAGCAAAAGCGCCGGGCAAGGTTATGCAGATTCTGTTTCAAGAAGGCGATACGGTCGCTAAAGGTACTCCTTTGGTTACCCTGGACAGCCAGGATATCAGTGACCAGTTAAAAGCCTCCCAGGACCAGCTGGCTGCGGTGAAAGCCGGGTTGCCCAAGGCAGAAGCCAATCTTGAAACCGCCCAGCGTAATTACAATAATGCGAAAGTGCTTTTTGAAGCCAAAGCAATATCCAAGAACGACATGAACGATGCTGAAACCGCTCTGAAGGTGGCCCAAGCGGATCTGAAAGCCCTGGAGGCCAACATCGAGGTGGCCCGGCAAGGGGTTGACAGCCTACAGCATTCGGTGGACGATATGGTGATCAAAGCACCCCTTGACGGCATTGTGGATGAAAAGAACGTTGAAGTGGGACAGTATGTCAACCCCGGAGTGCCGCTGGCCAAAGTGAAAAATATCTCTGTGGTCAATGCCGTGTTCAAGATAGCGCAGAATGATGCCGACAAAATAAAGATCGGTCAAAAGGCCCAGGTAAGGCTCAGCGGCGACAATCAGATTTATGACGGAACTGTGCGTTATATCAGCACGGCGGCCAATACAGCTTCCAGGACCTTTGACTGTAAAGTGGAAGTGCCCAATAAGGACAACCGGCTGAAACCAGGTACATATGCCAAAGTGGATATTACCGGCAGCAGCGAGGTAGCCGTGCTTGTTATCCCGCTGCAAGCAGTAGCGGGAAATGAAGAAAGCTATTATGTGTTTACGGATGAAAACGGAGTGGCGCGCCGCAATGATGTGACGCTGGGCAAAACCTATAATGATTGGATAGAGGTCAAATCAGGCCTTGCCGAGGGTGCGAGCGTTATCTGCAGCAATATCAATTCGCTCCAGGATGGGGATCTTGTGACAGCGATTTCGGAGCAGGGGGAATAAGGAAAGATGTTTCTGACAGATTTAAGCTTAAAGCGCCCCACCTTTACCATTGTCATCATTATTGCCCTGCTGGTGATCGGAGCGGTATCCTTTACCGGGCTTCCCATCAATGACCTGCCGGAGGTCGATACGCCTGTTGCCTCTGTTACCATTATTCAGCCGGGAGTTGCACCGGACCAGATCGAAGCCAAAGTTACCAAGAAGGTAGAGGATGCTGTGGGGCAGATCTCAGGCGTCGAGCATATCACTTCCACAGTGAAGGACAGCGTTTCCGTTACAGTGGTGCAATTTATCCTGGAAAAGCCGGCGGACGAAGCGGTTCAGGAGGTACGGGACAAATTGGGGTCCATTCGCGGCGACCTTCCCCAGGACATTCAGGAACCCGTTGTCGCCAGATACGATATTAATGCCCAGCCCATACTCTCCCTGGCGGTTACCGGTACGGCCGCCGACCGGAGGCTGTCGGAGATTGTCGACAAGACAATCAGCAAGCAACTGAGCACGGTGAAGGGTGTCGGCGCCGTCAACGTTTACGGCGAGCAGGAGCGGGAAATCCAGATCCGCCTGGATAAGGAAAAGATGAATTCCTTCGGGATTACGCCCTCGGAGGTGGTGACCAGCCTGGAAGCGGACAATTTGGATATCCCGGGCGGGAAGGTCTCCGACGGTGCTCAGGACATTACCTTGCAAACCAGCGGAAGCATCAAAAATGTGGAGGATTTCGGCAACATACTGGTAGGAAAACGGGGCGGGGATGAAATCCATGTCAGTGATATTGCCAATGTCGTGGACGGCAGCAAAGAGATGGACAGCATGTCCTTCTATAATGGGCAAAAGGCGATCGGCATTGACATTGTCAAACAAGCCGGAGCCAATACGGTCGATGTCGTCGAAGCCGTCAAGCAGGAAATTGACGGCATAAGCCAAGGGCTGCCCCAGGATGTCAAGATCGACATTGTCAGGGACAACTCCACCTTGATTCACGAACAGGTCACTAACGTGGAGAAAACGCTCCTGGAAGGTTGTCTCATCGCAGTGCTGGTCATTTTCCTGTTTCTGGGCAATGTTCCCAGCACCCTGATCAGCGCTGTTGCACTCCCCACCTCCATTATTGCGACCTTTACCATCATGCGTCTGATGGGTTTTACCCTGAATGTGGTTACCCTGGTGGCCCTGTCGCTGTCCATCGGCTTACTGGTCGATGATGCCATTGTGGTCATTGAAAATATCGTTCGGCAGATAAAGACGGGTAAACCACCTTTCCAGGCCGCCAAAGAGGCTACTTCGGAAATCGGCCTGGCAGTTTTGGCCACAACCCTGACCATTGTGGCCGTATTTCTGCCGGTGGCCATGGTGAACGGCATTATGGGGAAATACCTGAGGGAGTTCGGAATTACTGTAGCCTTCAGCGTGCTGATATCGTTATTTGTGTCCTTTACGCTTGTTCCCATGCTTGCTTCCAGATATTTAAAGGATAGCGGGAATAACGGCACGAGGACAACAAGAAGATTTTTATCCTGGTTCAGCCAATCGTTCGAGAAACTGGGCAGGAAATATGCTAACCTTTTAAAACTGGCCCTGAACCACAGGCTGAGTGTGGTGCTCATCGCCGGAGCCTTGCTGGTTATCAGTCTCGGCGTGATGCCGCTTCTGGGGACGACCTTCATGCCGGCAGAAGACAAAGGTGAAATCAATATCATTGCGGCTCTGGATTCGGGCTTATCCCTGGAAAAGGCCGGCTTAACCGCCAAGAAAATGGAAGCGGCCGTTAAAGAGTACCCGCAGGTGCTCTTTACGTATTCCGTCGTGGAAGGGGGAAATGTATCCATGTATGTCAAAATAACCCCTCAGGACAGCAGGAAAGAACCGATCGAAGCCATCGTAGCCAACATGAGAAGCAGCCTGCAGAAAATACCCGGCATCGATTTTTCCATCAGTGGCAACAGTTCGATTGTCAATATCGGTAGTTCATCTGCCAAAGATTTTGTTTACCATATCACCGGCGACGATTTTGAGCGTCTTCAGCAGTTTGCGCTGGCGCTGAAACAAACCGTAAAGAATCTGCCAGGCGCTGAGGACGTGAGTCTGAGCTATAAAGCGGGGAACCCGCTGGCAGAATTCCGAGTTAACCGGGACAAGGCAGAGGACCTGGGGGTCAGTCCGGCTACGGTCGGAAATACACTCAGGACTTTATACAACGGCGTTGTTGTTGGACAGTATGAGACCGCTGACGACCGCTATGATGTGACTGTGAAATTGAATGATGAGGAACGGCAAGATCTGGGGAGCTTGAACGGAATTTATGTTCCGAGTTCCAATACGGATCAAGATCAGCCCATCCTGGTGCCGCTAACCCAAGTAACGGATCAGGTATTTACCACATCTTCCGCAGCCATCAACCGCTACGACAAGGAGAGGGAAATCCAGATTTCCGCCAATGTTACGGGCATCTCCATCGGGGATTTCGATACAGCCTTCCAAAAAGAGGTTGAAAATACCGGCCTGCCCGACGGCACCAGCATCACCGCCGGCGGGGCCAACGCACTCATGTCCGAAGCTTTCGGCAGCATGGCTATGGCCTTGATCATGGGTGCTTTGTTCATATTTCTCATTCTGGCGGCCCAATTCGAGAGCTTTATGGATCCACTCTCCATTATGTTCTCGCTCCCCCTGGCAGTCATCGGCGCTATCTTTGGACTTTGGGCAGGCAATAAAGAACTCAGTTTCGCGGCCCTCATCGGGATCATCCTGCTTATGGGCCTGGTAACGAAAAACGCTATCCTGCTTATCGACTTTACCCGGCAGCGCCGGCAGGAAGGCAGGGAGCGCCAAGAGGCCATCCTGGATGCGGCGGTCATACGGTTAAAGCCGATTATCATGACAACGCTGGCCATGATTTTCAGCATGATTCCGATTATTGCCGAAGGAGGAGCAGGGGCTTCATTCCGGTCGCCCATGGCCTATGCGGTGATCGGAGGTTTGATTACCTCAACCCTTTTGACCCTGATTGTAGTCCCTGTTATGTATACGTTTTTGGACGATTTAAGGAACCGCTTTAGCAAAAAAAAATACACCGGCTCTGGGGATCGTTCTTTAGCCGGATAAAGTACTTCAAAATATCATAGCAAGTATCATTTGCTAGGGCCGGGATTTCTGCTGTATCTTTGGGTCAGTCATTAAATTTTGCCGGAATAAATCAGGAAGCGCTTGTTTGACAAAATATTATTATTTCTCACAAAAGCCATTTACAGGAACGGAGAAAAGAGGTAATCAGCTTGGTGAACCGCACCATTAATCCCTATATCAGTGACCTTACGGAGAAGGATATAAAAATTATAAGCTTGGAGGACTGAAGCCATGGAAAACAAAAAGGCCGCCCTTTCAGATGCGATCCTCCCCTCGTCATACAACACACCTGTAATGGTGACAGAAATATCTTTGTCCGTGGCCGTCAGGTTTGGGTGAGATTTCTGATGCCATTGGGGAAGCGCTGGGAATTGATTTTTGGTCATCTTGGTCGGGTTACGGGTGTTCATTTATTGTTACCGTTCCTTTATTGCCGTCTACAGTAACCATTTGTCCGGTTTTGACGGAGCGGGTGGCTGATCGGGTGGCCATAACTGCCGGGATATTGTACTCGCGAGCTACAATGCTGCTGTGGCTCAAAGGTCCGCCGATATCGGTAACGACTGCGGCAGCCGACGCAAACAACGGAGTCCAGGCCGGGGTCGTTGTTACGGACACCAGCACATCGCCAGGTTTGAGTTTGCCGAAATCTCCCGGTCCAAATAAAACGCAGGCCGGCGCAGTTACGACACCGCCGCTGGTGCCAACGCCTTTGAGAACCATTGTGCCTCCTTTTTTCTGGCCTTCCCCTCCATGAAGCAGCAGTTTTGCCCAGCGGGTTTTTTCAGGCAGCATGACTGGGGGAACAGCTTTAAGAAAATCCTGCCATTGCTTTTTTCGCTCAGGGATACGATCAGCCATATAAGGAAGCGGCACACCGCGCGTGAGGGCATCGACCAATTCTTCCACTTCAGAATTTTCGAGCCAATAGATATCTTCCATGTCTCCAAGCGCTCTCCCGGCAACAAAACGACGGCCGAGCCCGGCAAGCATACGGCGCATCAGCGGGTGCCCCATGCCCATGTCGAAAATACTGTCCTCGCGCATCGTCCCGGTATTTTGCGCCCAGCGCAACAGTTTTAAAAACCAGCCCCGGCGCGGCCAACCGACCCGTTTAAGCACTGCTTGCACAGCCTGTTCCCGCTTTTGGCCGGCTTGTTGCTGACGCTGGTAAGGACTATCGACTTTTCCTGAGAGGAAAGCTTTGATCGCATCAAACATCAGACCGGGAGTTTCTTGTGGAGTGGGGTTCGCAAAGTCAAATTCGTAGGTGGTACGGCCAAACTTGTTTAGATGCCGCTGCAAACGCAGGCGCCATTCGTCCCATAGATCTTTACGGAGCATCTTGGGAGGCGCTGCACCTGCAAAATCATGCTCCATTTCCCCGGTCGGCGTTTTCAAAACATAGTTTGCCAAAGATGGGTTACCTCCCACCCAATCGCTGATGTCGAATAAAGATTTCTCAGCCTGCAGCGCAGCCGTATCAAACCCAAGCAGAAATCTTGCCGCTTCGGGTTCTTGTTTGCGGCGAATCAAGCTGTTGTATAATTTAGTAAAAAACAATTCGCTCATTGCAGCAGCAGGCAGGGTGGTCTGAATTACGGTATAATATCTGCAGGCGGCGGCGAAAACGGTGCGAGTTCCTTCCAACAGTTGTATAGGAGTGAGGTTTTCCTCCGTTTTATTTTCCCATTCCGCCACGGCGGCGGCAAATTCCCTGCGGGCTGATTGCCAGCGTTCAACGCTGCCTCGCAGCACATATCCCAGTTGAGTGGCAGATAGTATGATGAAGCTTAATACGTTTTTGAGATCCATGCGATTGCCAAGATAAACATAACCGTTAATGGTTTGGTATACTCCTCCGGGAAGCACAACTCTCCGAGCGCCCTTGACTCCCATGAATTGTTCCCACATCCGGAAGCTTACAGCATTAGCAATTTCAAGCCCCAAGGTGGCAAATAAGGGCGTAACAGGGGCTGGAAGATGTTCCGCCAGACTGCCGCGGGTATAAATCGCCTTTTGTTCAGGAGCTGACCATTCCAGCGGCAGAACGGTGATCGGACGAGCCTGCACGACGAAAAATCTGCCCTTCTCCAATGCCCATTCAACATCCATAGGCATCCCGTAGAATTGCTCTATTTTCACTCCCAGCCGGGTTAATTCCTCCGTCTGCGCTTTGGACAGGACAGCTTTCCTTTTTAAGGAGCCGGGCACGGAAACTTCACTGGTTCCTTCATCAGTTCGAACGGTCATCAGTTTTTTTTCCGCAATATTCCGCTGAAGTACCCGTCCTGTTGCTTTCATTACCGTTATGGTATCCGGAGTCACTATGCTGGAAACCACAGCTTCCCCCAGGCCCCAGGCGGCATTGATAAGCAACTCGCCGCGTTTTCCATTGATGGGATTGGCCGTAAACATGATCCCGGCCGCATCGGCAAAGACCAGTTTTTGCACGACTACCGCCAGGGCTACGGTGTCTTGGCCGATATTATTTTTGATCCGATAAGCAATTGCCCGTGCTGTCCAGAGGGATGCCCAGCATTTTTTGATTGCTGCCAAAACCCCGTCTGTACCGCGAATGTTGAGATAGGTTTCCTGCTGTCCGGCAAAGGAAGCATCCGGCAGGTCCTCAGCGGTCGCCGACGAACGCACCGCTACCGGCATATTATGCAAAGCTGCATAAGCCTCTACAATAGCGGCTGCAATTTCAGGCGGAGTTTTCCCTTCAGCAAAAAGACTACTGATTTGCCTCGAAATATTTTCGAGGGCATTTGCATCAGATGGATCAATCCCTCTGAGTTTTTCTGAAATCCGGGGCTGAAGCTTATTTTCAGCGACAAATCGCCGGTATGCTTCTGTCGTCACATGGAACCCATCCGGCACAGGTAACCCTGCGGCCAGCATTTTAGCCAATGACGCTCCTTTTCCGCCAACATTTTCGAGGGTGGCATGCGGATTAGAGAGAGATAAAACAAAAGACATTATCCTTTCCTCCTTTACGCTTTTACACCATTGCAAAAAATCTCTATTGCTTCGTCCCACATTTCTTCCGCACTTCCGGTCGGGCGGGAGGTATAGAGTATCGAGAGCATAGAATTGGTTAGCAGGCGTGCAGCGTTCAGTGCATTCACTTTGCGGAAAAAGCCTTTGGCAATGCCTTCCTCAATAATTGACCGTACTAGATCCTGATAGGCATAGCGTTTTTCTTGAAGCCGTTTTCGACTTGCGGCGTTCAAGCCCTGCACTTCCGCACTCAACCATAGAAACAACGTATTATTTGTTTGCATAAAGTTGAGATATATTCGCATCATTTGCTTTAAACGCACATCCGGTGGAAGAGCCAGACCGGCGATTACCTGCGACTGCTCGATGAGCTGCCATACCTCTTCTTCGAGAGCGAATACCAGGATTTCATCCTTGGTTTTAAAACTTTCATACAGGCTCGATTTTCCCATCCCGACAGCCTCTGCAATCTCGCGCATGGCCGTTCCCTGAAAACCTTTTTCCTTAAATATATTCATGGCCATGCCTACAATCTCAAGCCTGCGTTGGGACTGCTCCTCCGGGGTGAGGGGGATTCCTTTCGGCATTTTCTGTTCCTCCTAAATACACTATTTGTCAATTTTTTTCACTGTGTTCCGACCGTCGGTCGATACTAATGCAATCATATATCGACCAGCGGTCGATTGTCAAAATGATTCCATTAAATCTGTATATTTCGCTTTTTATCACTCCTGCTCCTCATATTTGAAATCAAGATCAAAAGCTGCCAATTGGGTTCTGCAACTGACAGCTTTTTTCTGTTAAGAAAAAGCAACTACCGGAGGCATGAGGTTTTACTATAAAAGTGCTTCAATCTGCTTCTTTGCCTTTTTATCTAATATTTCACCTGATAGTGTGTTTAGGATAAAGCTTTCTATTTCATCTGTTTTTAGACTTTTTCTGATTATGAGCAGTGCATTTAATATGTCGAGCAATATGGATTTACGCATCGTTTCTTTAATCGCCATGAGATTAAACAAAACAAGTTTGCTGGCTATCTTATTATTTAAGCCAGGCTTATATGGCACTACTTTACCTAATGACTGAATACACTGGCGTATCGTTATGGGCTTCTCGTCGTTTAGGAGTTCAAGATATTCATCAATGGTATCCTCCATCCTGCTTTCCTCATCCCATTTTACATTCTCAGCAATAAGCATAAGCCCGATACTTCGCTGATAAGAATTATCGCTTTTCAGTTTACTCCGGAAGACATGCCAGTAAGGATAAACATCATTAACGAATAATGACCGATTTTGAAGGAGCAGGAAAGCCTGATATCTGATATTGCCGTCTTTTAAGGACAGCCATTCTACAAGCTGAGGAATATCATCTTTATTTACCGTCTTTGATGCTTCCTGTAAATCGCTTTTATCAATTGACATCATGCCTTCTATTGTAATCATCTTTATCCTCCAATCAAACAAAATATAAATAATGTGACTTTATTTAATTTCCAAGTATGCTTATACTCGGGCGTTTAAACTAAAAACATAACGCATATCTTCTAAAGGCTCACCCATTATTTCAAAAGAGTATTTCTCATTATTGAACACGAAGCCGTTTCTCTCATAAAATTTTTTGGCTGCCTCGTTATTTTCTAAAACCCATAAATAAACGTCGTTATATCCGGCAATTTTCATATCATCCAGGGCAGCCTTTAAGAGCTTACGCCCATATCCTTTTCCAAAATAATCCGGCATAAGATAAATTGAAACAATTTCTCCCCATCCAGGCATTTTCTCATCTCTTGACTTTCCGTATACAATACACCCAACAGCTGCTTCTTGGTCATAAATAAGCAGTACGGTTACGGTGTCAGCCTCAATCCAACCTTGAAAAGCATTTACCCAAAAATCATCTTGTAATTCATCAAGATACTGTTGGGGAATCATGCCTCTATAAGCGCTTTTCCAACTGGAAGCATGAATATGACTTATTGTTTTCGCATCTTGAATCGTTGCCTGCTTTATAACCATAGAATCACCTTAATCATGTCGTTATATAATATTCCGAAGTCTATACCGTATCATAAATTGGAATTTATTTACTCTTCATGACAAAACTCCTTTTGGGCTATAAATACCCTCACAAATTCCTGTTCTTCGCTCAATTCAACTCAGTCTTGTACTTGATAATCAACCTCGCTGCCCAATTGAACAGCAGTTCAGAGAGCCGCTCAAACTCAGCCTGCGCTATATTCGGCTGTTGCTTGAGCGTAATGCCGGTCTGCAAAATTTTCCGTTCCTGTGGTTGCAGCAAGGGGATAAGCTCGGCCTTTTGCTTTATGTAGGTTCCCGTTTGGTCGTAATAGACTGCCTGCACGGTAAAGGCGGCTGATTTATAAAGGGCTTTCAATATCTCCGTGTCTTTCTCATGCACTATGTTGTGGCCGCACAGGTGATAGATATTGCAGGCCCCGATCCGGATGGCACGATGAATATCCTCCTTGCCGATCAGCGGCAGCAGAAAATCAATATTGCCGAAAACCGGGATGGTATCATGATAGAACTGGAACAGATCGGAGCGTTCCCAATTTAGCAACTCCTGCCGGCCGGAGATAAACCCGCAGACTTTCTCCCGGTTTGGAAGCATGTCCAGCATAGCGCCGTATGCTTTTAGATCTTCCGGCGTCACCTGATCCAGTATGACAACCGCATCAATGTCGCTGCCTTCGGTTGCCTCGCCCCGGCCATAACTTCCCTGAAGCCCGACAAACAGCAGGCTAGAACCGAACAGAGCTTTCAACTCGTCCAAGTATCCTTTCATCCAAGTGTTTATGTTAAAATCCATTCTTTGCTCCTTTGGGTTGGTTTCATAATCTGGTTTCTCTCTTGCAGATTTCTGTTGGCTACCTCAAGCATAGATTCCGAAAAATCTGATCCCCAAACATCGTAACCTAACTGTGCTAACATATAAAGGTGCTGCCCTGTCCCACAAGCACAATCCAAAACGGTTTTGACTCCATATTCAGAAAAGATTTTATTCAGGAAGGTTTTTTCATTACCTAAATACTCTTCTATTGAGCCAAACTCATCATAGTCATAAGCAAATTTTTCATATATATCTTTCATCTCAATCCTTCCTTCAGACATCAGGTTTCTATCACTATAAGGCCGACAGATTCTGTTTAACTGCATGTTATATAAATACCGGAACGATCTCTATCTCACCAGTCACCCATAATCATATTATACTTCTTTACTCGAATCAACGAATTACAGCAGCAGCAAAGCCCGTCAAAACCGGATACAGAAAAAAGCTTTATCTAACTCCAAAAGGGATTGACGAATATGTAGATCTTGGTTAATATGGTTCTGAACAGAACGTTCACAAACGAACTAAATAGGGCAGCTCATTTATATAAATTTCAATAAACCAGAGGTAAAAATTCAATGGACCAACGGTTACGTTTGCAGCTGATGGATCTGTTTCAGGTGGTGCATATCCGGCTGATGGAGCACAACAAGGAGATGCTCAAGCGGTACAACCTGCCCTTCACGCACCTGTTTATCCTGGCTCAAATCGAGAAAGAGCCGGGAATAACGGTGAGCGGGCTGGCAAGGCAGAGCGGGCTTGTCAAGTCGTATATTTCTACCACGATTGAAGAACTGAGTCTCAGGGGGATGGTGGATAAACGGCCGGATAAAAACGACCAGCGGCTGACCCGAATTTTTCTTACCGACCCCGCGCTCGCTCTTTTGCAGGACATCAGAGGCTACATGGAGGAGCAGTTTACCAACCTGTTGGACGAGATTCCCGATGCCCAGATAGAGTCTATGCTGGCGGGACTGACCGTTCTCCACGATGTCCTGAAAAAGGGAAAAAGCTTCTGACGGAATGTGCAATCCCTTGCAGCGATGAGAAAGTTGTGAGAGTTACTAATTAGTAATTAAATGATTAATGATTAAAGGGGAGGACTGGGGTTGAAAAAAAGGTATCGTAATGTCATGGTCGTGCTGGCAATCATATCGTTACTCATGGGTATAAGCGGTTGCGGTAAAGAAACCCAGGAAGAGGCACCAAACGTAATAAACGTTGAAACAGCAGTCGTAAAAACAATGGATATCACCAGATATTCAAGCTATTCCAGCAAGGTGAAAGGAAATCTTGAAGAAGAAGTTATACCCACGCTATCACGCCGGGTTACAGCGGTTTATGTGACCGAAGGCCAGGCGGTCCGGCAGGGGCAGGTTATTGTTCGTTTAGACCCGAGTAAGCTGGATATAGCCGTCCAACAGGCCGAGGCGGCGTTAGCTTCCGCCCTGGCAGCGCAGGCAGCAAATGAGGTCCAGCGGCAGACAGCTCTGAGCAATTATGAACGGACGCAAGAACTTTACAGCGCAGGGGCTGTTTCCAAACAGGCACTGGAAACAGCCAAGGCCCAGTATGACGCCCTGAACACCGGTGCCGCAGAGGCAGGCGTAGCGCAGGCGCAGGCCGCACTTAACCTGGCCCGGCAGAATTTGGCCGATTGTGAGATTACCAGTCCAATGGATGGGATCGTTGGACGTGTCGATGTTTCGGTTGGAGATATGACCAGTCTGCAGAGTCCCGTTGCGGTAATAAATAAAACCGCGGATTTGGAAGTAGAGGTTAAGGTGAGTGAATCCGACGTATCGTCGGTTCAAGCCGGGACAGCCGTCAAAGTGCGGATCAAAGCCATTGGCGAAGAACCGTTTACCGGTACTGTCAAGAGCGTTGCATCCGTCGCTGATCCGGTTACGCGTACTTATCCGGTAAAGGTTGCCCTGCCCAATAATCAAGCCGCCCAGGTAAAATCCGGCATGTTCGCCGAGGTGATGCTGGGGACGGAGCACCGGGCAGGTGTTATTGCTGTTCCTATGGACGCAGTCCTGCCTAAAAGCGGGGAAAGTGTCGTGTATGTGGTGAACGAGGAAAACCGCGCTCAAGCGGTAGTCGTGCAAACCGGGCTTAATGATGGAACCTATATCGAGATAACCGGAGGTCTTCAGGTGGGACAAAAGGTTGTTACCAAAGGCAACACCCTCATTGATGAAACCAGTGTGCTAAATTTTACTGATGGGGGAACTGCGGAATGATTAGGAAAATTGCCCAATTTTCAATAAACCGGCCGGCAACGGTGATCATCCTGATTGCAGTGCTTTCCATTATCGGCGTGATGAGCGTAGTCCAGATGCGTACTGATCTGCTGCCTGAAATGGATTTGCCTTACGCAATTGTTATGACCACCTATTCAGGAGCCGGCCCTGAAGAAATTGAAGAGCAGGTTAGCAAACCGATTGAGAATGTGGTTGCCACCGTCAGTGATATCGATACCTTAATGTCTCAGTCCAGCGCCGATTCCTCTATAGTAATTATCGGATTCAACTATGGAACCAATATGGACAGCGCTATGGCAGATATTAGAGACAAGATCTCACTGGCTGAAAGTTATCTTCCAAGCGATGCGGATAAACCTATGGTGATGAAAATCAACCCCAATATCATGCCGGTCATCGCGATTGCGATTGGTTCCGACCAGTTGTCTCTGGCTCAATTGCAAAGCATTGCGGAAGATGACATTGAACCCCGGTTATCGCGTATTTCAGGGGTAGCTTCGGTGACTGTTCTTGGCGGACTTGAACGGGAAGTGAAAGTGGCGGTTGATCCGGTAAAGGCTCAAAATTATGGTTTAAGCCTGAACCAGATAGGCAGTTTTCTGGCGGCAGAGAATTACAACATATCCAGCGGTGACATCTCTTTTGGAGAACGAGAGTATTTTGTCCGCAGCCTGCAGGAATTTGAGAATGTGGACGCTGTCGGCGAGGTGGCGCTCACAACTGTCAACGGCAGTAAAATTCAGCTTAAAGAGATTGCCGAAATCAGTGAAGACTATAAAGAAGTGGAGCAGCTTACCCGGGTAAACCAAAAAGCGGCGGTAAGTCTGCTGGTCCAAAAGGCGACCGACGGCAATACGGTGGAAGCCTGCACCAAGGTTAAAGAAGAGATGGAAAAAATCCAGAGCGAAATTGGTGGCAAAATTAATGTAGAGACTGTTATGGATCAGTCGGATTTTATCAATAAATCGCTTAACAGTACCACCAGAACGTTGGCGGAAGGCGCGGTTTTAGCGGTCCTGATTATATTCCTGTTCATGCGCAACTTGCGGAGTACGGCCATTGTCGGGATAGCGATACCCCTGTCTCTGCTGGCCACATTTATCGTGTTGTTCTACAACGGCAGCACCCTGAATACCCTTACGCTCGGAGGTCTGGCCCTGGGGGTGGGGCGCATGATCGATGACTCCATTGTGGTTTTTGAAAACATCTATCGTCATCGGGACCAGGGGTTGTCCGCCCGGGAAGCTGCCTTAAAGGGAACCGCTGAAGTAGGCGGAGCCGTTTTGGCAAGCACCTTAACCCTGATCGCGGTATTCCTGCCGATTGGTCTGGCTGGAGGGATAACCGGGGTCTTGTTCAAGCCCCTGGCTCTTACGATTTGTGTAGCTATCGGTTGTTCCTTGATGGTATCCTTAGCGGTGGTTCCGTTTATGTCTTCCCGCATGCTGACGGACAAGGCCATGGTAAAGAAAGGTACCGGCAAGTTTTTCCCAAGCAGCCTGTTCCATCGCCTGGGAAAATGGCTGGACAATCTGGGCGAAAAATATAAAATATGGCTGCACTGGGCACTGGGTCATAGACGCAGGGTTATACTCAGTGTGGTGGTATTAATCGCTTTATCCCTGGGTATGGTCCCCCAGATTGGTGCTGAGTTTATGCCCCAATCTGATTCGGGTGAGATTGAGGTAACGCTTGAAGCGGATAAGGGAGCGAAACTCGAGGATGTGGATAAGCTGGCCGCGGCGGTGGAGGCGAAACTATTGCAAAACCCGGCCGTTGACATTGTCTATACCACCGTCGGCAGTTCAGGAGAAATGGCCATGACGGGCGCCGCATCCAATAAAGCCTCATTTAGGGTGCAGCTCATCCCCAAAAGCGAACGGCAAGGCGTGGAACAGGTTGCCGAAGAAATCAGGCAATCACTTAAGGACATCTTCGGCGCCAAAAGTACAGTAAGCGTAAGCAGCGGGTTATTATCAGCGAACTCGGGAGGCGCCGTCCAAATCAACATCCGGGGTGATGATCTGGATACGCTGCGCAGCCTTTCCAAACAGATTGCAGGCATTGTGGAAAAGGTGCCGGGAACGCGCAACGTGACTTCCTCGCTGGGGGATGGAAATCCGGAAGTACAGCTTCGGCTCAACCGGCAGCGGGCTATGGATTTCGGGCTGACGCCGGCGCAGGTTTCCAGCGAAATCAAAACTGCCATTGACGGGACGGTTGTATCCAGATATCGTCTCGAGGGAGACGAAATCGATATCACAGTTACCAGTACCAACAAAGAAACCAGCGATATGGATACCCTGAAATATCTGCCGATCCTCACCGCCCAGGGCAACAGCATTCCGTTATCTGAAGTTGCCAGTTTTGAGCTGTCAACCGGACCGGTGCAAATAGACCGGGAAAATCAGACCCGCCAAGGGACGATTTCCTGCGATCTGTCAAATAGAGATTTGAGTAGTGTAACGCAAGATATTCAGACAGGAGTAAGTGCAATTAAGCTGCCGGCAGGATACACCATAGACTATGGCGGAGAGAATGAACAGATGACCGAGTCTTTTTCCAGTTTGATTCTGGCGTTTCTAATGGCGATCATGCTCGTCTATGTGGTCATGGTGGTGCAGTACGAATCCTTCCGGGACCCATTCGTCATCCTGTTTTCTCTTCCCGGCGCGATCATCGGGGTCGTTTTGGCGCTGCTGGTGACGGGGAAAAGCTTTAGCGTCAGCGCATTTATCGGGCTCATTATGCTGGTGGGAATCGCCGTAGCCAACGCGATCGTCTATATTGACTATTTGAAGCAACTGCTTGCTTCGGGAATGGAGCGGACCGCTGCCCTGCTGGAGACCGGACGGGTCAGGCTCAGACCGATATTAATGACCGCATTGGCTACCATTTTGGCCATGACGCCCCTGGCCATAGGATTGGGAGAAGGCAGCGAGACCAACGCTCCGCTGGCTATCGTAGTTATCGGAGGCTTACTGGCGGCAACCTTTGTTACTCTGTTCCTGGTCCCGGTTGTTTACAGCATTTTGGATGATTGGAGTCAGAAGAGGCATAAAAAGAAATCAGCGCTGATTCCTGAATAATGAAGATAAATCCCTGGTGAGGCAGTAATTACGCTCTAAGGGCCGCGTTGGTGCCATTATTGTTGTACCGTATTGTCTCGTGCCTTCAAAAGCGGGGCCAGAAATACAACTGAAACGAACACCATCAATAAATCTGCTGCCAATACTGTCCAATGCACTGCAATTTTATTAAGAGCAAACCCATAAATTAAGGCGCCGAAGGGCATACCGCCTTTGGAAATCATCCCGACAATGGAAAAAACCCTGGACATGTATTCGTTGGGCGTTGCTTTTTGGATGAAGGTCTGTACCGGTACATTGACAAACATGAGCGCGGCGCCTAAAAAGCTAAGCACCGCCGCCAGCAGCACAAAGTATAAAACCGTATCGTTTCCGAGCAGCGACAGGCTGCGGGGAAACAGTAAAATTGCAAATGCTGTCGTCGTGACTATTTGCAGGAAGCAGCCGATAAAAAGAGAGGGGGTTGCCTCCTTCTCTTTGCCAAACACCACGCCGACCAAAACACTTCCGAGCAGCGCCCCCAATAAAATTGCCATTTGCAGATAACCATACCAGGTGTCGGTGTAATGCAGGCTGCTTCGGAAAAACAAGGGCAGTACGACGGCAAACACAGGTTGGATCAACGCATAGATGACCAGGAAAAAGGTACAAAACCTGCGGATCGCCCGGCTGCCCAGAATAAACCCGGCGCCCGCCGCCAAATCGGTCCAAAACCCCTTTTCCTGTAGCTTGAACTCCCGCCGGTTATGCTGATACCGAATCAGCACAGAGCTGCTTCCCGAGAGCAGGAATGAAATACCGTTGATCAGGAACACTGCGGCAACCCCCAGGCCCGTGTACAGCGCGGCGCCGATTACAGGGCTCAGCACGCCGGACAAGGTCCGCAGCGAAGCTAAGATGGCGTTGGCCCGGGTCAGCTCTTCCCCGGATACCAGCTGCGGCAGCATCCCTTTCGTCGCCGGATCAAAAAAACCGTACAAGAGGGATACAATGACCTGCATAGCGAGCAGAAAAATCAAATTCATCCTGTCATTGTAGGAAACAAAGGCCAACCCCAGTATGACAATTGCGCTGGCAATGTCTGTTGCCACCATGATCATTTTACGATTCAGCCTGTCTCCCCATACTCCGGCAAACGGATATACCAGCAGAGTCGGCATTAAAGACAGGAAGGAAAACAGCCCCACGGTTGCCGCGGAGCCGCCTGCATCAATAATATACAACGGCATGATCACCATTTGGATACCTGTCCCTGTATCGGAAACCATCCTGCCAAAGAGTAACAGCAGAAGATTTGTATTGATCCTTTTTCGGTCTTTTTTCATCATCGCACCTGCAGAATTTCTACATAGCCTTCTGTTCCGTTGATCCTTATTCTCTGTCCGTCCTTGATCAGCCTGGTGGCATTTTCCACGCTGACTACCGCGGGCAAACCGTATTCCCTTGCCACAACGGCGCCATGGGTCATCATCCCGCCAACCTCCGTAACCAGACCCTTAATGGATATAAACACCGGTGTCCAGCTTGGGTCGGTGAATGATGTAACCAAAATATCGCCTTCTTCTATATTGGCATCCTCCATTTTCAAGATAACCCGGGCCCTGCCCTCTACAACGCCGGAAGAAACAGCCACCCCGGCCAAAGCCCCCCGGGGGATGCCTCCTGTGTCATATTCGCCGGATATCACCTCACCGTCCGAGGTTATCACCCGCGGCGGCGTCAGCTTGGCAAAAATCGCATATTCTTCTTTTCTCTTCATAATGATCTGGTAATCCGCCTGATTGGATTTAACGGCTTCCCTGAGCTCAGCAAAGGTCAGATAATAGATATCCTCCCGGTCTTTTATTACTCCCTTTTGCGCCAGCCTCTCGGCTTCCTTCATCAGGGCCTCTTTAATCGTCCAAAGATACCAGACCATGATATACTTGTTGTATTCTGCATTCAACAAAAAAGAAAGCCGTCTGTTCCTCGAATACATCGGATACTGCCTCGCCGCTAATGTTTTCACAATGTATGAGTTTGTCAGATTGGTGTAAACAGTAAAAGCAGCTCTGCATCGTTTGATAAATTGTTATTAAACTTCTGAAAGTCGTTTGATTTTATGTGATTATAATATAAACAACAGAATCACATGAGGTAATGCCATATGTACCGTCATATTTGAAACAGGGAAAAGCTTCTATAAATTATATGCAAAAAGAAATTAAATTGTCAAAATTACGGAGCTTGTCTTTTGAGTGGTATAACATTTCTCTGCTATAATCCCTGAAACAGGATTATAGCTGTATGGCATTGTCAAGAATGTGATCGATTTTTACTGTAGTCATGTTTTCAGGTCCCTTTTCCGGTAGCAGGTAAAAACCAGGATTCCGGCAGCCAAAATGATAGCGACTGAGAGCACAAACGCCAGCGTCGGAATGCCCTTTTCAAACATGTAATACCGCGGCTCGAAATACGCAGGCGGGGCAAGCATCCACAGCACATTATAATTGTCCGCCATGGCCAGCCCTTTGGCCAGCAGCAGCGTACCGAACATAACCAGCCCGCTGATGGTACCCGCTCTTGCAGGCTGCTTGCAGAGCGATGCGCTCAGCGCTCCGACACTCAGATAGATTAGCTGCGATAGCAGATTTGTCCCGGAGTTGGCGAGTATAAACGGTACCAGTTCACCACCGTTGTCGGCGCCAAGCAGCAAGAGGAAGGTACCTGCCGTTACCATATTCAGCACGATACACATGGTAAACGCCGCGGTGAGCTTTAGCAGGAGCACGCGGTTTCTGCTTACCGGCTTGGCGTAGAGAAATTCGGCCGTCTTTTCCTCCTCCTCGCGGGAGAGGATATGGGCTCCCAGAAAACCGGCGTGGAATATGAGGATATAGGCCGGATAGGTAAACAATAGGCTGATAAACCCCTTGGCGGTGGAGAAATCCACGTTGTTGCTTATGCCGACCAGCACCGCGAAAATCCGGGGCAACTCACTCATGATCTGTCCGATCTCCGCGTTGCCCTCGTACATGCTGCGGTATTTCATGACGCTCATGGCTATGAGCGCCACAATGCACACCGCCCACGCAATCAGAGCCTTGCGGTTGGATTTGAGTTCTTTCAGATAAATGTTCATTCTGCCTTCCCCTTTCACCGAAAGTCGCATTTGTTGTAACGACGAAAGCTGACATACAAAAGCAATGCTATCTGCGCCGTCCATAGCAGCAGGTAAGGCCACTCATACCTGCCGGTCAGGATGATGGTTTCCCGGTCGAAATAGGACACGGGAATAAGCCAGCGGTGTATAGGTTGTCGGCTCCAAAAGCCACCTGCAGCAGTTCGTAAAGGCTGTGGAAGGCAAACAGGCTGCCAATGGCGACGGCAATGACCCCGCGGAATCTCGGAAAGAATACGCCGATGAATATCCCCCAGGTGTTATAGAGCAGCATCAGAAAAATAACCACCGCCGACACCGCGAAAAACGGTGCAAATACGATCCGCCCCGGCGCAAAAATTTGCGCCGATACCCATGAGGCAACAATAAACACCAGTCCGATGATTGCGGTCGCAGTCAACACGGAAAGGCACTTGGTGCGCAGTACGGCAGTGCGGTTTACGGGTTTGGAAAAAAGAAAATCGTTGGTCTGTTTCTGTGTCTCGCGGTTGACGGCTTCCGCCCCCATGACCAAAGCCGCAATGACAGCCAGCTCAAGGCAGATCTTCAGAAAAAACGGATAGTAGCCGGTGAGGTCGCGCAGATTGAAGTTGCTGATCCCCACCAGGTCCCTGACGGTCTGTGGAAACCGTGAAAGAAGCTCCCTTATGTCCATGGGGTGGTTTTGGAAAATGGGGAATAGCGACAGGAACAGGACACTGAGCAGCGCAAGGACAAGGCTCCATACGATGATGTCCCCCTGCAGGGCCTTCATCTCATGCCGAAACAGACGCATCAGAATCACCGTCCTTGTAATAGTGGAGGAATATCTCCTCCAGGCTTGGCTCCTCGATCCACAGATTATGCAGATGCAGGGGCGACAAAGCTGCAATCAGTTTGTTAGAACTGCCCTTGTAGAGGAATTCCACGTTTTTGCCCGACGCTGTCATATTGCTTATACCGGGCAAACTGAAGCCCTCAAGGGAGTCGGAGGTGACGACGCGCACCTTCTGATAGGTGTTCTCGCGCAGGTCGTCCATTTTCCGGATATCGATCACGCGGCCTTCCTTGATGATAGCCACCCGGTGGCACAGGCGCTGCACCTCGCTTAAGATGTGGGACGAGAGAAATACGGTAACCCCTTTTTTGTTTTCCTCCCTGATCAGATCGAAGAACTTCTGCTGCATCAGCGGGTCAAGACCACTGGTAGGCTCGTCGAGGATAATGAGCCGGGGCGAGTGCAGCAGTCCCTGCACGATGCCCACTTTCTTTTTGTTTCCGAGGGACAAGTCGTCGATTTTCCGGCTGGGATCCAGCTCCATGTACGCGGACAGCTCCATCATACGCGCACGGCAGTCCTTTTTATAGAAGCTTGCCGAGTACTCCAAAAGTTCTTTAACACGCATGTTCTCATAATAGAAAACCTCGCCGGGAAGATAGCCGATGTCCTGCCGTATGGACTCCCCGTCGGTCTGGCAGTCAAGGCCGAATATGGACGCCGTACCCGACGTGGGATGAATGAGGTCAAGCATGGTTCGGATAGTAGTGGATTTTCCCGCGCCGTTAGGCCCGATAAAACCGAAAATCTCGCCGTCCTTAACCGCAAGGGTGACGTTCTCAATTCCAAGGGTATTTCCGTAGTATTTGGTCAGTGATTTTAATTTTATGATGTTGCTCATAACGCACCTCCGCAATTGTAAAAGCATCTGCGCAAGACGTCCAGATAACTGTCGAAATCATCAGTTGCAGCTTTGAGGTCTATTTTGCCAAGGTTCGTCTGCCGGGCCTGTGCCATGGCGCGGTTGCCATAGCCCTCGATCGCCCAGATAATGATATCCTTGACCTTGTCGGCGGGGATATCGCCTCGAAAAAGCGACTGGTCAATTCCCTCCAGCAAATGGCTGTATCCCTCCGCCATCATCTCTTCACTTTTCTTTTTGTTTTCTTCGCTAACCTCCGCCGACTCCTCAACGACATATCCTTTCAAGAACTCAAAGAGCTGGGGATAGCGTTCGAACAGTTCCATTTTGCGCAGGGCGGCCTGACTGTAGCGCGCAATCAGGTCGCCGCCGCATGGCTCAATACGCTGGTAGTACTCTCTGCGCACAATGTCGAAGGCATAATCACGGAGGAACAGGTACAACTCCTTTTTGCTCTTGAAGTAAAAATAATATTAAAAATCGCTTGACTTTAACCTAACTGGAAACCGTATACTCCAATCAGAACATGTTCAAATACCGTCGGGTGGTGATTATATGCTAACAATCGGAGAATTCTCCAGAATCAGCAGAGTATCTACGAAGACGCTCCGCTATTACGATCAGATCGGGCTTCTCAAGCCCGGATTTGTCAGCAAGGACTCCGGCTATCGTTATTACGAAGTTTCTCAGCTTCGGGATATGCTGCTGATTGCGAGGCTAAAGCGGTATCAGTTTTCTTTGCCTGAGATTTCCGCTGTTCTTGCAACAAGGGACAACGGCCATCTGGCCGAACTCCTGCAAGCTAAAAAAGAAGAGTTCTTGCGGCAAATCAACGACCAGCAGCACATCCTGCTGCAAATGGAGCATGACATTGAGAAAATAGAAAGGCGTGAGAATATTATGCAAGCGAATTATTTGGTTAAAACCGTAGAGATGCAGCCCAAAACCATCTATTCCCTGAGACGGAAAATGAGCATTCGGGATTTTGCAGAAGCCTTCGGCACATTATGCGCCGGGTTGGAAAAGAGCCGGCTAAGACCTGCCGGGCCGTTCCTGTCCATCTACCATGACGAGGAGTTCAATCAAGAATGCACAGATATTGAAGTCGGGGTGGAGGTATCGGGCGGCAACGGTGAGCATGTGCGGGAGCTTGCTCCGGGACTTTGCTGCTTTGCAACCCATATCGGCCCTTATGACGATTTCACCCCGTGCTATACGGCACTGATGGAATGGATTGAAAGAGAGGGATATACCATATCCGGGCCGCCCTTTGAGTTGTATATCAAAGGCTGCGATGATAACATTCCGCCAAGTGAATATGTAACCGAAATTTATTTTCCCATCAAAAAGTAACTGTACGGGCTAGTATGAAAGGCAGGGCGAATCTCGGAATCTCCCTGCCTTTCACTTTACAAAGGTTTATCTCGCTTATCGTTCCGGCTCGTACCGTTTTTTTATCTGCTGCTCCGGTTTTTCCCCGGTGTCCCTTTGGGGCTGGAAGGAGCGCAAATACTTGATTTCCTCAAGAGCACGACGGCATAAATCCTCGACGGCGGCCAGCCGGTCGGTAATGATAATAAAAACGCACGTAAGCGTCAAAAAGAATACACCATTAAAACTAAAAAGACGCAAAATTGGTATAGAAAACATGATAGTAAACTAATAAATACTAATTTGCTATCATGTTAGACTACGTTTGATTTAAAATTGATAATACCTCCCAGAGGTGTTGGCCCTAATATCTTATGCATTTAAAAAACGCCAACGTGCAAATGTCGGCGCGCATGGTACAAAGAAATTTCTATCCACAAAAATATACACAATATAAGAATTCTGTTGATAAATAGGTCAATGGACTCATAAATAGGACTTTTGTCCTGTTGACGATAGGAATGGCAAAAAATAGAATAAAAATAAAAACATCAAAGCGAAGTGTTCAAATGATAAATGCTGCAAAGGTTATTGACATTAATGATTACCGTTCGCAAAAAGCTATGCAAGAAAAGACCCGGTACTTGCATAAACTTCTTACTGATTACGAATTTATCCTTGGACAGTTGCTGTGGACATTTCTTGTTTATACTATTGCAGAAATCTATTTAAGAAGGATCGGGTGGTGATAAAATCATAACCACCGGAACTAATAATTCCGATGGCTATAAAACGCATCCTGGGTTTAGAGAGTTTAAATAAAGAAACCACAACCACAGACGAGCAGGATCAGAATCAAAAAGATAATAAACGCCGGGCTGCCAAAACCCGTGCCGCAGCCTTCAGCAGCCGCACCGGTAGTACCAAATGCCATTTATATCACTCCTTTCATTTTTATGTATAATATGCATGACTCTATTAATGTGTTAACGGCTGAATACAGAACGGCACCTTTGAGGAAATAATAATAACTGCACCGTAAAGGCAATATCTAATATCTAATAGAAAAACGCCGCGAGACTGCGCCCGGGGCGTTATGCAAAAAAAAGAGGAGTAGCTGAGAAGTATATTTATTTACTGGGAAATCCTGTCTTTCTTTAACTCAAGCATCTTTTCGCGGAATTGCTCCATTGTCATATCATGCTCAGTGACAATCTGCTCAATTGTTTTGCCGGACTGCATCTCAGTTTTTATTTCATCGGCAGTCATACCTAACACACTGGCCATATCATCAAAGTTACGGTGTTTTCCAAAACCCTGTCCCTTTAAGCCCTTACCCGCAGAGTCACCTTGCCTGCTTGATTTATCGTTCAAAAAACCAAAACCGCGACAAAAACCTTTGTTCGCATTGGCATATATCTTGTCGGCTTGTTCCTGAGTAATTTTTCCTTGCTGCACGGCCTCGTCAAGCATTTGCTTCTTGGTAGTATCCAGGGCTGTTGTCACCTGGTCTTCGGTCATGCCAAGATTTAACGCCAGTTTTGATACAAAGCTCTGGCATAAGTTGCCACCGGCGGATGTGTCGCTTGACTGGCCGGAACTAGCAAAAGACATACCGGCGACAGCCACGGTAACGATCACCACGGCTAAAAGAACAGCTCCGACGCGCCAATTTTTTGGCTTCAAAATATCACCCTCTTTCTTTATTAATTATCCGGCGCACCGCTTAGTGCTATATTAACATTATTTCACGGAAAATAATCTTAACATTATGTGTTATTTCTGTGAAGGTTGTGTGAACAACTAATCATATTTCCTGTTTTCTATCAAATTGCCTAATAGTTATTAACTTATACAACTTGTGGTTTGTTTCTTGGGGAGGTTTTTCATTTCAAAGAAAATAAAAATAGCCGTTACCAGTACTGAGATGCCGTCAGCTATTGGCGCCGTTCTCCAAACTCCGTTGATCCCCCAGAATTTCGGCAGGATTAGCAGCAAAGGGATAAAAAGCAACACCTGCCTGGATAAACTGAGTATGGCGGATTGCAC
>JGI12104J13512_1000341_pt1 | contig 43138 bp, 36 predicted proteins | sample TerdegcTABiofilm_FD_13512 | JGI IMG/M metagenome (IMG submission 13512)
CAGTTCCGTCAGTCGTATAATAGATCTCCGCTCCGCTGGTGGATGTGGTGAGAGTGACATGAGCGCCAATCGCCACCGTCGTGCCGGTCACGGGGTCAGCCGTTACCGGTGCCACAGTCAGTGTGGAATTATTGTGATTGTTTCCACCATCATTATCTGGTGTTTGGTTAGCAGGGGGCAAGCCGCTCGTGACTTGCTCCAGCGCGCGGGTAACAGCGTTAACGACGTTAGGCGGTCCTTGCGCTCCCGGTGGCGCGGATGGCGGAGCCGGCGGCAAATTGTTCTGGATTTCCTGGGCGCGTTGGTTCACCCAGTCCTGCACCCCGGCAAAAGCCTGCCTTTCGGTCTGGCTCATAGGCGCCGGTGGCGTGGGCGGCGCTCCACCCGAAGAGGTGACGGTGCTGGATTGGCCGCCGGCAAGCGATACGGTTTGCCCGCCTGACGTTAATGTGGCGTCGCCGATTAGCACGTTGGTGCTGCTCTGACCGCTCGCGGTAACCAAGTTGCTCCAGAAGGTTCCCCGGATTGCGGCCACGCCCCAGGGCATGTCGACTTCCACTCTCGTCCTCTGCGCGTAAGGCTCATTCCACCAGGCCGCCTCGCTCTCTCCCTCGGCCAGCAGGATGCCGGGCGGTAAATCAAGCGAGGCGAGCAGCACGGAATTACTCCCGTCGAGGAAAGCAGTATTATTGTTATTATCATAACGGCTGGCCAGCGCGCCGAAGATATTGCCTTTTTTCAGGTCGATGGTGAGCTTGTCCACAGCCACGCCGGCGGCGCCGTCCTTCTTCATGTAGTTGAAGCCTTGCGCCGTCGTAATGGCGAATTCGGTACCGGACATGAGCAAAAAGCCGCTGCCGTCGTCAAAGGTAATCTCCGCCTTGCTGTCGGCGCCGGTGACAATTGCATCACCCGCGCTCACCTTTACAGCGCTTCCAACCTTGACGCCGTTTACAGTCACTGTGCCGCTCTTAACCGTAAGTTTGCCGTTCAGCTCGTTTAACCGTAAAACCGGACTCAAGGTAAATAAAGCGGAAAGGCTCTTAGCCATTTCACCACGCTGGAAGTTTACCTCCGGGTTGAACGAATTGCCGGCGGGCAGCTCCACCAGTCCGGCCTGCACCGCTGTCGCCACTTGCCGGTAGGCCCAGTGGCCGGCGGGCACGTCGGCGATTTCCACGGTTTCACCGGTAAGGTCGCCCCCGGAAAGCCTCATCAGTAAGGAAATGGCTTCTGCCCTGGTAATGCTGCCGTCCGGGTTGAACGTGCCGTCCGGGTAGCCCTTGAGCAGGCCGTCTTGAGCAGCGGCCTCGATCACACCGTAGGCCCAGTGTCCGCCGGGTACGTCGCTGAAAGTCTGCGCTCCGCCATTTGCCGGCGTCAATCCTTTGGCCAGCACCATCATCCGGGCAACCTCGGCGCGGGTGATGGAATCCGCGGAACGAAAGGAACCGTCAGGAAAACCCGATAAGATGTTCTTGCCGACCAGATAACGGATAGCCGGATATAAAGAACTGTCAACAGGCAGGTCAGTAAAACTAGGACCGCTTGTCTGCAAAGCCGCGTCTCCCGCGGGCGAACCGGCGGCAGTCGAGTCTGACGCTGCCAGCGCCGGTAAGGCGCAGAACAAGAATGCTGCCAGGCAAAGACAGAATAATAGTGCTATCCTGTACCTGTTTCCTGATTGAATATACGTTTCTGCACACCCTCCTTATAGCTTTTATTAACTATTGGAATCATAGCGGTTCTATAAAGTTACACCTCCCATCAAAATATTAAAGATTAGATGAATCTGCAAATAATTCCTCTAAAATATTTGTATTTTATAAATAAAATATTAATATGTCGAAACATGACTGTTGTTTAATGGGCTCAAGCTTGTTCTCCTGTCATCAGTCTGTATTTGCACAACACGGCCTTAATGGCAAAGTAATCCACCTCCGCCGGTAAGTCTTCTTTTATCGGCTTCAATTTTTGGGCGCCGGTTTCTTCAATTTTCTGCAGGATCAGGGCTTCATATTCTTGTGGGATAAAGGCATCCCAATCAATGTAATGATTTTCCAGACCGCACCGGACCAGGTGGTCCTGAACGGTCACCACGCTCAAGCCCCTCTGCCTGGCAATTTCTTGAATAGTGCCGCCTGCCCGGTACAGGCTCAGGGTGATCAGATGACTCGGCGTTTCATTTTCCCTGGCCTTCTTTCCGGCGGGCTTCCCTTGTTGTAGGGTAACTCCTTTTTCGGCCGCGTATTTCTGAATCAACTCCAAAAAAGGTCCCCCGTAATGCTCAAATTTCCTTTGCCCCACTCCCTTGATGGACAGCATGGCGTATTGATCCGCCGGAAGGTGGACAGACATTTCCCGTAGGGTGCTATCCGCGAAAACAATGTAAGGAGGTACTCCTTCCCTCTGCGCAATCTCCTTGCGCAGTCCGCGCAGCTGTTCAAACAGGGAGTCGTCCGCAGCGGGAGCCGCCTCTTTTTTCCGCACCTTGAGTATTACTTTCTCCAATCCTTTCAGCACGGCAAAGGCCCGGGGAGTCAATCTGGCCACGGGGTACTGGCCTTCCGTCAGCTGAATGTATCCTTCGGCAATCAACACATTGGTGAAGTCGCTGATTTGCTTCAGGGTCCGGTCCTTCATCAGACCGTAAGTGGACAACTCGCTGAACCCGTAGCGCAGCACTTTTTTGTTTGAGGAACCCTTTAAAACCTCCGCCACCAGGGAGATGCCGAACTGTTCCCGCATGCGCAGGATGCAGGAAAAGATCATCTGAGCGTCAACTGTTTGATCAACCAGTTCGCTTTTTTCGTTGCAGGTGCCGCAGTTCCCGCATTCCTCCGCTACGCTTTCTTCTCCGAAATACCGCAAAATATATTTTCTCAGGCATTGCGAGGTGTGGCAATAATCCACCATGGCTTGCAATTTCCGGTACTCATTCAGCTTTCTTTCCGGCGCGTATTGGGTCTGCTCAATAAGAAACTTTTGAATCTGAACGTCCTGCGGGCCGAACAGCAAGATGCATTCCCCTGGCCCGTCGTCCCTCCCGGCGCGGCCGGCTTCCTGGTAATAGGCCTCCATGCTCTTGGGGAGGTTGTAGTGGATCACATAGCGGACATTGGACTTGTCGATGCCCATGCCAAAGGCGTTCGTGGCCACCATAATCCGGATGTCGTCGTATATGAACTTGTCCTGGCTGCCGGTTCTCTCTTCTTCACTCAGCCCGGCATGGTATTTCCCAGCCGAGTATCCTTTCTTGCAGAGGAACTCGCACAGGTTGTCCACTTCTTTCCGGGTCGCCGCGTAAATGATGCCGGCCTCCTCTTTCCGGCCGGCCAGGTATTCCAGTAAAAAATCCCTTTTGTTTTCGCCCCGGATTACGGAAAAAAACAGGTTTTCCCGGTTGAACCCCGTCACCACAAGCCGCGGATTGTTCAAGCCAAGCATCTTGGCGATATCCTGGCGCACCTCGGGTGTGGCGGTCGCGGTAAAGGCCGCCACAGGCGGCCGGTGGGGCAGTTCCTGAATAAATTGGCCAATCGCCAGATAACTGGGCCGGAAGTCGTGACCCCACTGAGATACGCAATGGGCTTCGTCCACAGCCAGTAAAGAAACCGGCAGTGCTCCGACGCTTGCCAGAAACCGGGTTGACTCCAGCCTCTCGGGCGCCACGTAGAGGAGCTTAAATTTTCCCCGTTTAGCCTGTCTAATTCTCTCCTCCACCTCTTCATAGCTCAAGCTGCTGTTGATAAAGGTGCCCGGAATACCCAAGCTGACGAGGGAGTCCACCTGATCCTTCATCAAGGAAATCAAGGGAGAGAAAACCAGGGTCAGTCCGGGAAACAGCAAAGCCGGGATCTGGTAACAGGCGGACTTGCCGCCGCCTGTGGGCATTATCCCCAGGGTGTCCCTGCCTTGCAGAATGCTTTCAATAATCTGCTCCTGCCCTTTTTTAAAGGATGAGTAACCGAAATGTTCTTTTAATATTGTCCCGGCCTTTTGCAACATTGATAAATGCCTGCTTTCAGCTGCGCACTATTTACCATATTTAATAATATCATACTGCGGTTGTAAAGGAATGTACAAGTCGTCATACTATATTAATTCTTTCTTTATTTTCGGGAATAAAAAAACTGAGTTATTCGTTATATTATTGAAAACCCTAATAAAGGGGTGATGTGCATGCGGGAAGAGAATGAGGCGTTGTTTGTCCGGGCTGCTTCCGGGGACCTCCAGGCGGTTGCTGGAATCGCCACGCAGTACGGCCCGGATCTTTTTCGGCTGGCCCGCTGCCTTCTTAACTCATATGAAGAGGCCCGCGACGCTGTCGCCGATATTATCGCCCGTCTCTGCGCCGACCCCGGGATCATCCCTTCAGGCCTGTCCCGTTCCTGGCTGATGCGTGTGACTTACAACCACTGTGTGGACTTATTGAGGAGGCGCAAGACCCTGCAGAGGCTGCTCCCCAAAATATATGACAGGACGGCAGTCCGGCCGCAGCCCGGACCGGAACAAACAGCACTAAAGACTGCCGAGCAGGTTTCAGTACGTCAGGCTGTGGCCGGACTGCCGGAGCAGGAACGCGCGATCGTGTTTCTCCGGTACTACCAGGGGTTAAGTTATGCGGAAATCGCAGCCGTTCTGGGAATTCCCGGGCCAACTGTAGGAACCCGCCTGCACCGGGCACGGGAAAAATTAAGAAAAAGGCTGGACCATTTTTAGGAGGTGTATGTGGAATGCCATGCCCCAGCGACATAATCTGGCAATGTTATCTTGACGGAGAGCTGCCTCCGGCCCAATATACCGATTTGGAGAGCCACCTGGCGCAATGCCTGACCTGTTCCACCAGGGTTGCCGTAATTCGTGAGGAAAACGAAATGCTGGCGGCGTCACTGGCGGTACCGGTTCCTAAAGACCTGGCGGTATTTATTGAACGCCGCCTTGCCGGTTACTCTGATCGGGGTATCTACTGGCTGCGGTTCTTCCTGCCGCTGCTGGGACTAACTTCAGCCATCATGGCACTTGGCATGGCGTGGCTGCCGCTGCTCGCTCAATTGCGTGATGTCCTGAGCCTGGTTGCGGGTGGGAACCTGCTGCTGCGGGCCTCCCTTGAAGCAGCCAGATTGACGTTGCTCCTCGCGGGGGACGCCATGCGGGGGAGTCCGGTGCTGCCGGCCCTGACCCTGCTCACCATTTCCCTGCTGTTGATGAAATTAAAATTACTTAAAGGAGGACGCGTAAATGTTTAAAAGAAAAAAATGGTTTGCCCCTGCTCTCGTCTTACTGGTCCTGTTATCTCTAGCAGGATCGGCCTTTGCCATGGAGATAAGAAATGGAGACAATGTTTCAGTCCCGGCGGGTACCCTTAAAGGGCCGCTATTCGTGGCCGGCAACGAAATTGTGATTGACGCGGACGTGGATGGAGATGTCTTTGCCGCCGGACAGACCGTCATTATTAATGGCAGGGTCAGCGGTGACCTCCTGGCGGCGGCGCGCACCATCAGGATCAACGGCAATGTTAGCGGGGATGCCCGTTGCGCGGCTCAGGATATAGATGTAAAAGGTGAATTGGGACAAAGCTTGACTGCCGCTGCCAGTGAAGTGAGACAGCTTGATGGTTCCAGGGTGAACCGCGACGCGCTGGTTTTCGCCAACCAGATCACCGCGTCGGGCCTAGTCGGCCGCCAGTACCTGGGAGCGGGCGGAACAGCGCGGATAAACGGTACTGTTGGGAACGACGTTAATTTTTGGAGAGTTGAGGACCTGAGGCTTGGGCCTGCCGCTGTTATCGGCGGTGACCTTAACTACGGCTCACCGCACGAGGCCAATGTCGCTTCCGGCGCTCAAATTGCCGGAACAACCAAATGGGAACTTCTGGAGCCTCAGGCGCCGCAACAACGCCAGCATAGAGGATTTAACTGGCTGGAAGCGCTGGCCTGGTTTGCCGCCGGGATACTGTTCTGGGGTGTCCTGACCTTGATTTCCCCAGGAATATGGAGGCATATCAGCCAAACCATGCGGCATTCACCCGGCCATTCGTTGGGTTGGGGCCTGTTGCTGCTGCTATTGACCCCGCTTGTGGTATTGCTGCTGCTGATTACGGTTATCGGCATCCCGCTTTCCCTGGTGCTGCTGGCCATCTATGGGATACTCCTTTACGCCGCCAAAATTATTGTTGGGGACGTTATTGGCCGGCTGTTGGCCACCCGTTTCGGCTGGGAGGGACGGGTAAATACTATCCTGCCGTTTTTGCTCGGGTTTGCGCTGCTACTGTTCTTAACCAGCATCCCGGTGGTAGGCCTGATCATCAGCATTGCCACGGTTTGCCTGGCCATGGGAGCAGTTTTTCTGGCAATCTACCACTGGCGGCAGAGCAATACGCACCTCGAGCATTAGTCCATCCGAGGAATATTTCGTGAGTCCTTTGAGCAGCTATAAATGGGATGAGGCTGGCCCTCATCCCATTTATTTGCTTTATCAGCGCAATATTTGGTGAAATTTGCAATCAAATTATTGCGTTTTTCATAGAAAGAGAAACTCTCCCTCTCTCCAAATCCACCGATATTACACGCACCTTCACCACGTCCCCTACGGAAACCACGTCCATCGGGTGCCGCACACGGGTATCAGCTATTTCCGAGACGTGAACCAGCCCGTCGTTCTTAATGCCAATATCCACGAAAGCGCCAAAATCCACCACATTCCGGACTGTGCCGGTTAACTCCATGCCCGGCATCAAGTCTTCGATGCTTAAGACATCCGTGCGGAATACCGGCGCCGTCAGGTCCTCCCGGGGATCCCGGCCGGGGCGGACCAGGCAGTCCGCGACATCTTTCAGAGTCGGCACACCGGCGCCAAGCCGCGCCGCGATTTCCTCAACGTCGGCCATGGCAATTTTCCTTCTGGTGTCGGGGTGGCTTATTTCACTGATGCCGGAACCGATCAAGTCGAGGAAGGGATGGTGTTGCCGGCTAAAAGCTCGACTGTATGCTCCACTTTATACCGTGGTATACCGGTTTCTTTTGATATTTGGGGGGTCAGGCTTTACTTTGTTACTTTCCGATAAACAAGCACCGGACACAAGGACACCTCCAAGCGGGAACATTTAACGCACACGGTTATTCCAAACCGGCAACGTTGTTAAGAATTGTCTTCTCTCTTGTTTACAGAGGATTCTAACCAAATTACGGCCTGAGCAGAGCGCCGGTGGAATACCGCCGCCCGGTTCGACCCGCTGGCCAGCCATGCAGAAGCTACTTAACTATATATCCAACTGAATCGTGAGCAGATCATACCGGCTTGCTTACCCAATAATGATTCCGGGTCCTATGGTATAAATCATTATTGTGGCGCTGCATTAAATTTTTTCCCGTCTCTTTCACATATGGACCTGATTAATGTCCTCCCCGAAAGGGCATTTGAGAAAAGCGCGCCGGCCGACGTAACCCATACTCCGACAAGGTGGAAGTTTGAGAGGCCGGGGAGAGTTGTCTCGAGCCTCCGGCTGAACAAGCTTCCCATTATGTTCAGCTCCTTGTTCGGCATATTAACAAAACCATGTGTCCCTCCCATGTATCTCTCCCAAGTCATCAAAGTAGGCACATCCACCACTTCAACCTGGCTTTTGATTCCGGTAAAACGCTTTTCAAGCAAGTCCACCACCGCTTCGGTCACTTTTGCTTTCTCTTCATTGTATAAGGTCCTGTCTTTATACAGCTCTTTCCAGTATGAATGCCTGGATACAAGCTCAACCTTGATAACGCCTTTACCATCGGGCGCCATGGTTTGGTCAAACCCGTAAATTTGCATCTCCAGGCTTTCATTTACATGACCGGCAATCTCAACCGGCCGGTCCAGGAGCATGACCAGGGCTGAAGGTTCATTGGCAAGATCTCTGTCCACGCCGAGGAAAACATGTGCGGCCCAGTTGGTTTCATCCTGGGGTTCTGCGCAGTATTTTCTGAGCCGGTCATTGATGTACCGCCCCTCAAGCATTTCCATAATTGTTTTGCGTCCGTCGGCGTTGGAAATGACTATATCCGCCGCATGTTCGCTTCCGTCGGCGGTCCGGACGCCCACAGCTTTATCGTTCCTGGTTAAAATCTTTTCAACTTTCTGCCCGTAATGAACCTCCCCGCCAAGCTCTTGGTAGCGCTCTTCGATCGACCTGGCGAACTCAAGCGAACCACCGACGGGCCAGGCGATATCCTTATTGCAGCCATATCCGTGTTTCGCCAGGTGCAAAAAAAAGGGCAGGTCGGGGGTGGAGTACTCGAGCAAGGGGAAGGCCTTTTTCAGAAAAGGATCCGTAAACCGGCCGGCAAACTGCCGCATATTGACTTTGAACCATTTGCCGGCAGAGAGCAAGGCGGGAGCCCTTCTGATAAAGTCCCAGGTCGTCCCGAGCATCATTTCTCCCCAGATATCGCTCTTTGAGAAAGATTTTATAGCTTTGATGTATTCCTTAATGACCTCCGAGTCTTTTGGCGCCAGTTCTTTAAGATGCTGTTCAAGCATCTCCAGGTCATAGTAATCATTAAACAACTCTCCCTCCGGAGAAGCAACGCTGACGCATTCTTTGGTGTAAGTCAACTCCCTCGGCATCGCGCCAAGCTCGTTCCAAAGGAGATTGATCTTTGAGTAAGGTGAACAGCCCATCAGGTGGTGAATGCAGACATCGAAGGTATAGCCCCTGCGCTTCCAAGCCGCGCATTGTCCGCCAGGCGACGAGTGCATTTCAAAAATCCTGGTCTTGTAGCCGTTCATTTGAGCGTAAATACCGGCGGCCAGGCCACCCATCCCGGCCCCGATGATGATGATTGATTTCGCCATATCATTTACCCTAACCAAGTATTAACGGATATAACAGCCATTATTAAACATAATTATGATTCCCCTCACGGAAATTAAAATTCATCTTGACAATACACATTGCCAGCCGATTGGACCATTAATGATACCGTCCAATTTTCACAGCCATTTTCTCCTCTTAAAATAAACCCCCATTAATACTCCAATAATAATCATGACCGACAAAACCACGGGATAGCCCCAGCGCCACCGCAACTCCGGCATGTATGCGAAATTCATGCCATACACCCCTGCGATAAATGTGAGGGGTATAAATATTGTCGTAATAACCGTCAAGACTTTCATTATCTCGCTGATTTTATTATTGATACTCGAAAGGTAGATGTCCAACATCCCGGTAATCATGTCACGGTATGTCTCTATAGTGTCAATCACCTGAATCGTATGATCATAAACATCCCTGAGATAAATTCCGGTGGATTCCTTAATCAGCGGCGTATCTCCTCTTTCCAGCACGCCAATCACCTCTCTTAAAGGCCAAACCGACTTACTGAGAAATAGCATGTCTGTCTTTAACCGATGAATTGACTTTAAAGTGACTGGTGACGGATTTGTCACCAGTCTTTCTTCCAGAAATTCAATTTTTTCTCCCAGTTCTTCCAGCACCACAAAATAGTTGTCGACTATCGAGTCTACCAAGGCATAAAAAAGATAATCCGCCCCCATTTTTCTTATGCGGCCCAATCCACACCTGATCCGCTCCTTAAGCTGATTAAATATTTCTCCTTCTCTTTCCTGGAAGGAAAGGACATAATTCGGACCAAGGATGATACTGATCTGTTCGGTAACCACACTTTTGCTTTTACTGTCAAAAAACAACATCTTCAGAATAATATAAATGTAGTCACCGAAATCTTCCATTTTAGGACGATGGCCGGTATTTAAGATATCTTCCAAAAGCAAGGGATGAAGCCCAAAGCATTTACCTATTTTTTCTATTACCTCGACCTGATGAATACCGTCAACATTTATCCATGTTACGGCCGGACTGTCTTTATACAGCTCGCACTCGTCAACGGTCTCAATTTGTTTTTCCTGAAAACTCTGTTCATGATACTCAAACAGCGTTATTTTTATTTCTTCTTTTCTCTCCTCGCCGATATGAACCAGAGTCCCGGGACTAAGACCTGCTTTTTTTGATTCTTGCCCAATGTATTTAGACAACCCAAATCACCACGTTTCTAAAAATCAGGGGGTAAAGGTCAACAGTTCTAATATTTAGGATACCCCGGCATGACAGATATTTTCGTCAAGCTCTTTTCTACTGTCAGCAGTATTATTCCTTCAGAAAATTAAATGGTTTTTCTAAATAATTCCCTTATTAGTCTTGCGCGAATGGGCTTATCAACTTTATAATCTATCAATAAGTCGAAATTTGGAGGAGCACAAATGCCAGCAAAAAATATACCTTTTTCCAAGGAGCAGCTAAGCGAGATTATCGCACGTTATCCAACCCCATTTCATATATACGATGAAGCAGCTATCCGGGCCAATGCCCGTGAATTGGTGACGGCGTTCGCCTGGGCGCCGGTATTCAAGGAATATTTCGCCGTAAAAGCCACACCCAACCCGTTTATCTTAAAGCTCTTACACGAGGAAGGTCTTGGCGCAGATTGCAGTTCTCTGGCGGAGTTGATCCTGGCTGAAAAATCCGGCATTCTAGGTGAGGAAATCATGTTTACCTCGAATGACACACCTTTTCAAGAATACCGCCTGGCCAGGAGACTCGGCGCGGTAATAAACCTTGACGATATCACCCATATTGAATACCTGGATAAGCACGCCGGTCTGCCGGAGCTGCTATCCTTCCGTTATAATCCCGGGCCGCTCCGGTCCGGCGGCAACTCCATTATCGGCAATCCGGAGGAATCCAAATACGGCCTCACCATGGAACAGCTGATGGATGCTTACCGGATCGTTCAAGCCAAAGGGGTCAAGCGTTTTGGGCTGCACACCATGATTATTTCGAATGAGCTGGATCCCAACTTTTTTATTGAAACTGCCAGCATGATGTTCGATCTGGTCGTGGAAATATATCGTTCACTGGGTATTCGCATGGAGATGGTAAACTTTGGCGGTGGTATCGGCATACCGTACCGTCCGGAGGAAAAGGCAGTCGACCTGGCCTATTTAAGCAAGGGCATCAGACATGTTTACGAGGAAAAGATCGTTTCCAACGGCCTGCACCCTTTGAAGCTGACCATGGAAAGCGGCCGGATGATCACCGGACCTTACGGGTACCTGGTTTCTACAGTGCTGCACAAAAAGAAGATTTATAAAAATTACGTCGGACTGGACGCCTGCATGGCCGATCTCATGCGTCCCGGCATTTACGGCGCGTATCATCATATCACGGTAGTCGGCAAAGAGGACCAGCCGCACGATCATATTTATGATGTTACTGGCTCACTATGTGAAAACAACGACAAATTTGCCATTGATCGCAAGCTGCCGGCAATTGAGGTCGGTGATATTCTGATTATTCATGACACCGGCGCACACGGACACGCCATGGGATTCAACTACAACGGCAAGCTGCGGCCGGCCGAGCTGTTGCTGCGAACCGACGGAAGCGTGAAAATGATCAGGCGGGCCGAAACAGTCGAAGACTACTTTGCCACCCTTGATTTTTCCGGGCTGTAACTCCGAATCAGGTGCTCCGAGTCAGGAGCGGGGCAGGGGACGATTCTCCGACTCACGCCTGGCTCATTGCTCCAAAACCATTGCTCTAACCCAAGTACACAGAATCATATATCATTAGATCCCTGAAACATATCTCCCGACATCAAGCACTGTGGCATACACCATAAGACCAATTAAAAACACCCAGCCGACTAAGGCAAGTGGAACATGCAGCCGTAAAAACTGCGGGTGTATTTTTTCCAGCAGGTACAATATAATTTTCCCACCGTCTAAAGCGGGAATTGGCAGCAAATTCAGCACAGCCAGGTTGATACTTAGAATAATAGCAAATTCCAATATTCTCAGCAAATCCGCACCCACATATTGCTGCCCGCCCACCATAACAATTCCAACAACGCCGGAGAGTTGTTCGGAATTGGAGAACAAGCTTGGAATTGCGATTATGAAATTTGCCAATAAGCCCGATGTCTGTAAAAATGGTTTAATAAAAATACCGTTTAATGAAAAACCCGAAGCCATAACATTCATTATCCCGAAGAAAAACAAAATGAGGATTATGTTTGCAGCCGGACCGCCAAGTGAAAATATCAGTCTCTTATACATGGGGATTTGAAAAAATTCGGCTTCATCTTCGATTTCAGGCAGCACATATCCCCCTATGGGGATCAACGACAGCCAATATTCAGTATCTCCTCTTTTGCATCCCCACAACTTGGGGCCAAAACCAATCGAAAACCGGGCAATAGGCACTTTCAACCAGCGCGCCGCAAGAAAATGTCCCAGCTCATGAGCAGTGATCAGAAAACCAATTAAAAAAACAACAACAAGGTATGTCATCACAATTTTCTCCTCTCATTTTCAAGAAAATAAGACAATTTCAGTATAACATAGTTTTCTTCAGTGATATTATAAATTCTGTCCCTCCCCTGTTTTTTTTGTTATAGTGTGATCATACAAGCATATCTTGCATAGCCGGTAAACTTTTAAAAGCGAGTGGTTAATCAATGAATAAAGACGATCCGTTGTTAGAAGAAAATTTAGAAGATGGAACCGCCTCACCAACGGAAGATTTCGAGGAAGCTCCAAACCGGCGTTCCCCGTTGCTGCGCCTGGTGGCTCTGATTACTGTCCTGGCATTTATCGGGCTGGTTGTTGCTACGTCGTGGCCCGATCAAAAGATTCCTCTGGCTGAGCTTGTCAGCAAATCTTACCAGCTTAAGAATGGCACCAGCACCGATCTGGCGCAGGCTGTGGTGCTAATCAACGTGCTTTCCCGCAGTCAAGGCGCTTCTATCGCCGTAGAGCAAAAAACCGGCACCGGGTTTAATATCGATCCGAGCGGAGTAATAATAACAAATTACCATGTAATTGAGGACACCTTAAATATGACTATAACGTTTCCTGACGGAAAAGTGTATAAAGCCGCGCGCTGGTCAAGCAAGCCGGAATCCGACTTGGCGGTAATTGTTTTAGAGGCGGAAGGACTTCCGGCAGTGCCTGTCGGTACAACAACACCCCCCGCTCCGGGTGATAAAATCAAGCTGGTGGGAAATCCATTGGCGCTTAACAGCATAATGGTTGAAGGAAATGTCGGACAGTACCTGAGAGTAAAGGATATGCAGGGCAAAATATTCAGTATCGACGCCCCCATTTATCCGGGCAACAGCGGCAGCCCTGTGTTCAATATGAACGGTCAGGTTGTGGGAGTGGTTTTTGGCAGCATAAGCTGGCAAGAAGGCGGAAATGAAAAGGCGGCCGGTGTAGCCGTGACCATTGACGAGGCGCTGGCTTTGATACCATCGTGAAAAAGAAAAAAGGCTTATCTTACACCATTAAGCCTGTAATAAAATATTCCAAATCACTCGCTGCCCTCTCACTCACTAATACTCATACTTAAGAAGCCTGATTTCATAATCATCTTCCGCATTAATGAATTATACATAAAAGGTGATTTTAAATTTTTCTGTAAAATGTTTGTCCTTAGTCCCCTTGTATTTTTGTAATATTCACGTATTAAATTTACTGGATTGCTATCGAAACTTTCAGCTAGGGCAATTGCGCTCCTAAAAGCGTAACTCAGCCCTTCCGCTGATGTCGGGCTTATCCATCCAGCCGCCTCGCCGACAAGTAAGATGTTGTCTTTTCCCACAAATATTTGCTTGGCATTCTGAGGCCTTAACATAAAGGCCCCATTCTTTTTCACACTTTTACTAAGCTCAAAGCCGTAATTTATTAATCTTTCTTTTAACAAGCTAAACTTTTGACTTACATTTTCTTTCGGCGTGATTGCCGCTCCGACAATTAAATAATCTTCTTTAGGGATAGTCCACGAGTAAAAATCAGATATATCATTATCAAATATAGAAGAAAAATAAGGCTGATTTTGATTTACTTTGAACCATTCCTGAATAGATATGTATGTCTTTTTAAATTTGTTGCCTGTTAATTGTCTTCGCAGGAGAGAGTTCGCTCCATCGGCGCCAACCAAAAATCTAGTTTTCTCGGAGTATTCTTTTCCTTCTGTTTGAAATTTAACATTAATAACTCCATTTATTATTTCATATGATTTAAACAATGTGCCGCAGCAAATGGCGACGCTCGACGGGATGAGAGACACAAGCCAACTGTCAAACTTTTCCCTGTCGATATTAATGTAATGTCTTTGATAATATCTTTCGATATTATAATTAATGTCAATTGTCCGCACGGTAAAAAGCTGCGGTCCGACCAACACCTCTCTGGGTACTCCCAAGCCAAGCTTGGCTAACATTTTTTGTGCGTCCGGGGCAATAAGCCCACCACAGCATTTCTCGAAAGAATCAGTTTTAGGAGAAATCAGCTCCCGTTTATCGAGCAGCAATATATTACACTTTTTGCCTAGCAGCCTCGCTAAAGTGGAACCGGCGGGACCGGCTCCAATAATTGTAATGTCATACATATATGCTTGCTCCTATTCGGAAAAGAGATCCCAGTTAGAATCTTCTTTCCAGTCATATTCAATTTCAACACTTAGTGGTTTAGCTATTTGTTTCATATACGCATGTATTACCAGCCCCTGAGCACAGAACCCGCTATTTAAGCAGGTTTGCTGTGCTTTCGATGCACACAGGCAACTAATTAGTCAAAAAGGCTGACTTGCTTGTATTGAGACATTTTCTTTTGTTTAAAAGTATTTTCTCTGATAAGCTGCTCTTCAGATATGTCGGCAAGAAAAGGAGATGGAGTACGGGACGTCAAAAGTATGAGCTCATCCCTTGCCCTGGTCATCCCGACATAGAAAAGCCGTCTCTCTTCGTCAATATCAAAGTCGGGGTTGCTGCTTCTCAGAGGAATCATGCCGTCGTTTACGCCGCAAATAAACACTATGGGAAATTCAAGACCTTTTGCCGCATGCATGGTCATTAACGAAACCGCCTCCGGAGAATAAACCTTGCTGCCGCTGCGGACAACATCGCTTTCGCGGCCCAACACAAGGTTTTGCATAAAGGAAGACATTTTGTTATGCATAACAGACGAGTTTAAAAGCAGTTCCAGGCACCTGACGCCTGACAGACTGTTGTCGTTAATCCAGGCATCTAGAATCTTCCACGGCTTTTCTTTATTGATCACAGGTTCATATTTCCTCAGCATTTCCATGAAATTTTGTAGTATGCCCGGTTCATGCGGCGGCAGTTCAGTCCTTTCCATGATCCTTACGAGGGATGGTACGCTTTTCTCACCTGCAACGTAGCTTTCCAGCACTTTTTGGTTCAGGTCCGCCGCATATATGTTTTTTGCTTTAAGGCATAACAATAGGGAAGCGATATCCCCGGGGTTGAGCAAAAACCTGAAAAACGCCATCGCCTCACGGACCAACTGATCTGCGAGAAACTCGTCCCGCCCCACGACCACATACTGGATACCCTCTTTTAAAAAGCACTGCTCCAGAATTTCCGCCTGGCGATTGGTGCGGTATAATACGGCAATATCGGCAAAGCCTCTTGGTTGGTTTGCCGCAGCCCTTTTTCTGCGGGGCGCCGACAGTGTCTGTGTGTCAAGCATATCGATACCGCCAACCATACGGTTTATTTCCTTTGTCACAAACAGTGCCTCCGAAAATTCATCCTTGGTTTCCAGGAGACGTACTTTGGCCCCGCTTTCCCTTTTTGCGTCAAGGGGACAGGCGCGCCCCCCCGCGGCTTTCTTTGAGATTACCGATTCGGCACTAATGATTATCTCGGGTGTTGAGCGGTAATTCCGAGTCAGCCGGAATTGCCGGAGGTCGGGGAAATCTGCTTTAAACCTTTCAAAATAGCGGAAATCCGAACCCCTGAAGCCATAAATGGACTGGTCGGGATCACCTATAATAAAAATACTCCCGCTTTTCTCGCCCCATTTTTTGATCAAGCGGTATTGAATCCCGTTTATATCCTGGAACTCATCCACCAGCAGGTATGAGAAAGAGTTTGCCAGGCTCCTCTCTGATATACTTTCTGTGTTTGCGGACTCAAACCGTTTGAGCGCTTCAAGGAGAATATCGTCATAATCCATTACCCCGTAACGTTCAAGCTGCGCGCAATATAAAGCGTATACCTCTGCCGGTACATCCGTTTTTTGCTGATCTCCTGCCGGCGCAACACCGCTTTTGAGCAGCGATATTCTTCTCATGACATCCCTTGGAGAAATTTTCAACTGCATGTCCTTTAATATTTCTTCGATTATTGAAACGGCATTATATTCATCAATAATAGTTTTGTTATTCTTGCCTCTCCACTTGGACAAAATTTGCAGGCATATGGAGTGAAATGTTCCTATTGTCATTGCACCCGCTGTCCGCTTGCTCCCGAAATGCTTCTCCAGACGGACGCGCATCTCGTTTGCAGCCTTGTTGGTAAAAGTAACGGCGGTTACCTGCGAGGGATCTATACCGCATTTCTCAACAAGGTAGGCGATACGGCATACCAGTGTTTTGGTTTTTCCGGTTCCAGGACCGGCGATTACCGCAATTGCCGGGCTGGCGGATGAAACGGCTTCCCACTGCTCTCGGTTCAACCCGTAGGGAAAGCCTGAAGGAACGGTTTTAATAGTGTCCCCGCCGTTGTCAGGCGGATAGGCATCTGCTAAAATCGGTGCCGGTTCCGCTTCATTTGCCGAAACCTTTATGTCCTCAATAGTTTTGGGTATATCGTTAAAAAAGCACAACTGGCCGGAAAGCATGTCTATCTCGCTTTTATCCATTATTTTGATTCTGCCGTATTCCCCGTCAAATCCGGGTTGTATCTCAACCTTGCCGCACCTCAGCCTGCGGATGCCTTCAGCTATGCATGGCCCTGCCGCCAGCTCAATATCGTTCACCGGCGCCTCACGCAGTATAAACAACTCCGTTCCGAGGTTCCGGATCAGGTCATCGTACTTTTTCTTTACCTTCATACTGGCAGCGGTATAACCTATTGAGGCGGCTACCACCTCATGAAGCGGAACAAGGCTTTCAAAATGCTTTGCCGCCGGTGGTACGAACCCTTCTTCCCTGTCTGCAAGGGCTTCAACCCGGTGCAGCACTCCGACGGTGATCCTGCCGCCGCATACAGGGCATACGCCTCCCGCTGCTTTTGTATCCGCAGGCTTCCAGCACACCTTGCATGCCCTGTGCCCGTCATAGTGGTATTTGCCTTCCTCCGGGAAAAACTCCATCGTGCCGTGAAATTTTTTTGTGCCGCGGCTTTTTAAGGCATCCAACACGCCCTGATAAGAAAGCATGGTATCAAAGATATTTGCTTCTCTGCCCAGATTGGCCGGGGAATGCGCATCCGAGTTGGAAACCAGCGTGAAGTCATCCAGCGCGGAAAGGCGCCAGTTCATGGGCGGGTCCGAGGAAAGGCCCGTTTCCAGCGCATAGATATAGCCTGCGAGGTCCCCGAAACACTCCATAATGTCGTCAAAGCCGGAATAGGCGCCGTACAGTGAGAAATGCGGGGTCCATATGTGAGCAGGTATAAAGATGGCCTCCGGGCACATATCAAGCACTATTTCCAGCAAATCCCTGCTGTCAAGACCCAATATCGGCCTGCCGTCAGAATGCAAATTGCCTATGGCCTCAAGCCGGTGCGATATTGATTCGGCATGTTCCAGGCCGGGTAGTATGATCAGGTTGTGAACCTTTCTTACTCTTCCGTTCTTTTTATATATTGAGCTGATCTCGCCGGAAACAATGAATTGAGGTTTAAAATCTGCTCCCGCGACTTTATCCTCCTTGTGGAAATCATTCTTCAGGGTATAAAGTCCCTCTCCCGAGGGGATAAGCTTCTCTTTTAATTCCTCGCGCCAGGCCGGATGAGTGAAATCACCCGTGCCGATAACGCCGATCCCTTTACGCCGCGCCCAAAATTCAAGCACTTCAGGCACGCAATCCCTGCTTGTAGCTCTTGAGTATTTTGAATGTATATGAAAATCAGCTATAAACATTTAATTACACCTGCTTTTTATAATTTATAAAAAGCTTTATTTCCGTCTTTATCATGTAATAACAAGCAATACCACGGTTTTTATTACATTTATCCAGATTCACCCTCTTTATTTTGCCACTTTTTTGCATAGACATCAACCCTGTCTCTTAACAATGACATAAACAGATACGTAATACTCCAGTTGCCCATTGCCTGAATCGGGTTGCCCTGATCTGCAACTAGATTTTACAGTATCTTGTATTATAAATATAGTTCGTGCTATTCTATATCAGACATACCTTCAGGAATCCCAGGAAGGTCCCCCGCGAAAATCATTCAGGCTGCTATTCCAGGAACGACAGAAGAAGACAATTACTGTTTATGCGGTACTAGCGGTTGTTGTATTAGTTGTTATTTTCACCGATCGTATGTGGCGGAAAAGGCACTCGATTAAGCATGAAGCGGTGAAACCTCACTTCATACGCTCAAGATGGCCGTCGACGCTCAACTCCGGATTCATGCTAATCTATTTCTATTTTTTTAAGAACCTCATATATGTTAAGATCGCCTAGAACATGCCCATCCTTATCTACCACTGCTGCCTCCTCAACATTTTTATCCAGCATTAATTGGAAAGCCTCTTCTAAAGACTGATCTATGTCAACAACAATGGCAGGCCCCATAATATTTTCTGCAACTAAATCGGGAGAAATATATTGAAAAAGTGTATTTACAGAATATGGTTTATTTCCGGTCAATGCTTTTTTTATAGCTACATAATTCATAATTTTTCTTAGAGTTATCCTCCCGACAATTTGTTTATAATCATCTATAACATAAGCACATCGACAAATGGGTACCTTCTGCATTATAAACTTTTTATGAATAGATTTTATTTTCTCATTTTTATGCACAAGGATAGGCTCCACCATAAAATTCTTGAAAACATCGGAAATTGTAATCATTATTATTAACAACCCCCAATCAAATAAAAAAATAGTTGTCAGCAGCAAAAAACCGGTCAACCACTTTTTTTACTTAGTATATTTGCTGTACGAAAGATAAATCCCTCCATTTTTCTATAAATATACATAATAACAGTTCTTTATTCTGACCATTGAAATCATTGTTTATTGAACTCATCGTCACCAAAAACCTAATTATTGTTCCCTATCGTTTACATTCGTGTTATAATTTTTTTAACAGCAAAAAAAAGAGGGTGTATTACTTTAATGAGCATGTTGGGAAAATATATTGCTGACCAGAGAATGACAAAAAATCTTTCTATGCGAAAACTGGCTAATCTTGCCAAAATAAGCCATACTGAAATACACCGCCTGGAAGCCGGCGAAAGAAAAAACCCCTCGCCCTTAGTCCTGAAATCTATTGCCCATGCCCTAGATTTAAATTTCGAGGATATCATGGAGGCGGCAGGATATACAGATAATTTTTTATCTGCTTCGGTTTCACCGGTAAGTTTACCTGGAATTGAAGAGCTGGATGAAAAAGAACTGGAAGAGGTGAGAGACTTCATAAATTTTTTACGTAGCAAAAGGAGGTTAAAAAATATAACTTGAAAGGAAGTTGCATTTGAATATACTTTTTGAGAAATTCAAAGAAGTGATATTTTCCGTCCTACCCATCACCGTTATTGTTCTGGCATTACATTTTACCCTTACTAATCTGGAAACACCCCAATTAATCAGATTTCTTCTCGGCGCTTTGCTCATAATTATCGGACTATCTATTTTTTTAGTTGGGATAGACAAAGGAATCACTCCCATTGGCAATCTAATGGGAGCAACTCTCACGAAAACCAATAAAATATGGATCGTAGGTATTGCCGGGCTCATTCTTGGTTTTTTTATTTCCATTGCCGAACCTGATTTGCATATCCTGGCGGGGCAAGTGGATTTTGTTACAGGCGGTGTGATACCAAAGTTTACCATTGTTATTATTGTATCTATCGGTATAGCAGCACTCCTCGCCATAGGCTTAATAAGAATAGTTTATAATATACCTTTATATAAACTCCTAAGCATACTATATTTAATTGTTTTTGTTTTAGCTATCTTTACTTCACCAGAATTTCTCGCCATATCTTTTGATGCTTCTGGCGCCACCACCGGTGCCCTGACCGTTCCCTTTATTTTAGCCCTTGCCTTAGGTGTTTCCACATTAAAAAAGGATAGTAAGGCTTCCGAAAAAGACAGCTTCGGTTTAGTTGCTATTACATCTGTAGGTGCTATAATAGCTGTAATGGTGATGAATATTATCGCTGGAACAGATGAAATCTCAGGAAGCCTTGAATATAGCGCCTTTGAATCAGCTTCAATTATCGCGCCATTTATTTATGAACTGCCAATAATAGCGGGCGAAATTATTTTGGCACTGCTGCCTATCATAATCCTGTTTATAGTTTTTCAAAAGATATCATTTAAACTGCCCCGAAGATCCATTCGTAAAATTATAAAAGGACTTGTGTATACATTTTTAGGGCTGGTCTTGTTTTTAGTTGGTGTAAATGCAGGTTTCATGGATGTGGGCAGTGTTATAGGATACAGCGTAGCATCTCTGGAAAACAAGTCTTATGTGGTAATTATCGGATTTATTCTGGGTTTGGTAACCATATTAGCCGAGCCCGCCGTTCACGTACTAACTCACCAGATAGAAGAGGTTACAAGTGGATATGTCAAAAGAAAAGTGGTATTGGTAGCTTTATCTATTGGAGTTGGTGCGGCAATTGCCCTGTCCATGGTCAGAATAATCATCACCGAGGTACAATTATGGCATTATTTATTACCGGGATATATAATCGCCATTGCCATGAGTTATTTTGTGCCAAAGCTATTTGTAGGAATGGCCTTCGATTCCGGAGGTGTTGCTTCCGGGCCTATGACAGCAACTTTTATTTTGGCTTTTGCCCAAGGTGTGGCGGAAGCAATTGAAGGAGCAGATGTTTTAAGAGAAGGGTTTGGCATGATCGCGATGGTAGCTTTAACGCCATTAATTGCTTTACAAACCTTGGGTTTTATTTTTAAAATAAAGTCCGCCAAAGGAGGAATGGAAGCTGATGGAGCTACGGAATTGTCCCGATAAAAAAGAATTTGAGCTGATTTGTATTATTGTAAATTTCGGCTTAGGAAGCAAAGCCATCAAGCTTGCCAAAAAAAACGGAGTATCGGGAGGGACAGTTCTTTTAGGCAAAGGAACAATCAAGAACCGTTTTTTAGAGTTTTTAGAATTAAATGACACCAGTAAAGAAATTGTCTTATTGATCGCTGACAAAACAACAGCTTACCAAGCTCTGACAATACTGAATAAAGAATTAGCTTTCCATAAACCCAATCATGGTATAGCTTTTACTATCTCTGTTGCCGACTTGCCGGGAAACAGAAGCTACCAATGCCAAGACAATAAAGGAAAAAAAAGTGAGGGAAATACCATGTATCAGGCTATTTTTACCATTGTAGATAGAGGAAATGCCGAAGATGTTATTGAGGCGGCAAATAAGGGTGGCGCTAGGGGAGGAACTATTATTAACGCAAGAGGTTCCGGGATCCATGAAACGCATACCCTGTTCTCCATGGCGATAGAGCCGGAAAAAGAACTGGTAGTGATAATAAGCAAGAAAGATCAAATAGATTCAATCGTTGCTTCGATTAGAGAGCATATTCATATTGATGCACCGGGAAAAGGGATCATATTTATCCTTGACGTAAACAAAACTTACGGTTTATTTTAATACTTTATATAAAGCCTATCGTTTAAATTATCCACACCATATTTCCTTCCAAGCGTTGTCAATAAAAACTTTTTACCAATAATAAGTCCTGCTTATGCTGGCAACTTGGTTTATAAAGACGATGAAAGCCGCAATTTATGCGGCTTTCATCGTTTAGCAAAATATAGCCAGCTTCAATTCGGCTGAACTGATGCTTGACGATTTTGCAATGCAAGTCAGGATTTCTTAACAACTGGCTTAACCTTAGACTCCTCCTTCAACGCCAAGCTGGCATCCTTTACAACTTCATCTCCGGCTGACAGGCCGCCGGTAATTTCAATGTTATTTTGATCGCTGATGCCAGTCTGCACGGGACGGTGGTAAACTTTTTTGTTGATCACAACCATGACTTCCTTCTGGCCGTCTCCGGTGGTGCGTACCGCCTCCCGGGGCAGCGTTAGTATATCCTGACGGCTCAGGGTTTCAATGGCAACTTTTACCTCATAGCCGGATTTCAGATTGGCCTGCTCCTGCAAAGCAACAATTACCGGCACGCGGCGCTGCAAAATACCCAGGGCGGACTGTTTTTCCTCGGCGCGGGGATATATTTGCTTCACTTCACCCGTCAGCACTTTCTGACCCAGTACCGGAGCAGTGACGGCAACTTTTTGCCCCACTTTGACATCCGCCAGATCGTCACTTAAAATGTCGGCTTTAATCTCCAGTTGTTCCGGAATAGCCACACTGACCAGCAGAGTTCCGGCAGTTATTACCTGCTCCTGCTTGACCGGCAGGTTCAACACCATGCCGCCGACAGGACTCTTTACCACCAACTGCTGCTCTTTGGCACCATATTGCTGCAGCAACTGATTCAGACCGTCGGCCTGCGCCAGGGCGGTGTCCAGCAGGGATTGCTGCTCGTTTAAACTTTGCTGTGTTGTTTCCACCTGCAGTTTGGCCTTGTCATAATCCGTCTTGGCGACGGCTCCCGCCTGAAAAAGTTCTTGCATACGGTCAAGATTCTGTTTGGCATCGTTGAGTTCCAGCTGAATACGCTCCATAGCGGCCCGGGCGCCATCGGCAGTGGTCTGGGATTGAGACAGTTGGGAGCGCGCCTCGCTGATTTGCGCTGCCAGGTCCAAATTTTCCAGCAAGACAAGGGTTTGCCCCTGATGAACCGGCTGGCCTGTTTCCACCGGCACTCGAACAACCCTGGCGCTTTGAGTGGCATGAATGTCATAATTCGTCGCAGGCTGCACATAGCCGCTATCCGTTACCGTACAGACAATATTGCCCTGACTCGCCTGCACTGTTTCAACCTCCTGCCCGCCCCCGGCAACCGCCAACACGGCTATCACCAGGACGGTAAGGACTCCGGCTCCCAGGCAAAATTTTTTCTTACGCTTCATAACTCAACCCCTCCGACATCTAAAGACTATAACACTTGTTTACTCCATGAGCCCGTAGGTAAGCACCATACCGGCGCATTTAATCTCTATTCTTCAAAACATCCACCAGATCCAGCTTTTTCACCCCTTTTACCACCATCAGATGGCCGGCTAATATAAAGGCAATTCCTCCCAGGGCGGAAATCAGGTAGGTCTGGAGAGAAAATACCATCGGCATCGTAAATAGATCGGTGCTGACCGCTCTAACATACCATTCGGTCATAAAGCGGCCGAACGGCAGGCCTAATGCCACTCCCAGCAGCGACTGCAGGAGGATTTCTTTCAGCAGCAGGCCGGAGACCTCACCATTGGTGAAACCTAAAACCCGCAATGAGGCAAGTTCCCTTTTGCGCTCGGCGAAGCTGATCACCGAGGAATTATAGACAATAGCGAACCCCAGCAGCGCGGCAAAAATAATCATGATGGTTATGGTATAAAGCATACTGTCCAGGTTCTGGTTCAGGTTGTCCAGCTCCTTCCGGGGGCTGGAGATGGCGGAAACGTTGGTCATGTTATTTAATTCTTCTTCCAAGAGTTCGGTTTTGCCGGGCTCTACCTTTAACATGGCTCCAGAAACAAGCCGGCTTTCCTGAAGGAGCCGGTTGGCTTGATCAAGGGCGATGTAAGACCCGCTTCCGACAAGCTGGCTGTTGATGCCGGTAATTTTCACATCGGCATAGCGGGAAGGCCCCAGCCCCAGGAGTGTTTCCACTTCCACTGCGTCGCCGACCCGGGCGCCGAGTTTGGATGCCGTTCTCTGGCTGATGAGAATGCCTTCTTCCGGTAAATACAACGGCTTTCCGTTTTCGCCGGTCAGTTCTTTCAGAGTTAGCTCCGATGGCAGTCCCTGCAGCACATCGTCTTCGGAACGTCCGTTAAAATGTAATTTTACCGGTATATCAAAAAGAGGTTCCGTTCTTATGACACCATCCAGGCACGCCAGGTTTAAAAGTTCATATTCCTTTACCGGTGTGCCGAAGCGGACTAAAAAGTCGTAATGCTGTTCCTTATAGAAGTGCTGGTCAATCATATAATTAACTGAATCGTTGGAGAAGATAGACAGCACCAGCAAACCCACGGCAAAAATGACGCCCATAAGAGTTACCGCGAACCGGCCCCACTTGCGGCAGACGCTCCTCAGACTCATCTTCCAGGTCGCGTCCAGCCTGCGCCAGAGCCAGGTCCAACGCTCGATGATTATTTTGCCGGTTCCCCGGGGCGGTTCAGGCCGCATGGATTCGGCCGGATTGATGGCGACTACCCCCCGGGACGCGGTCAAACCGGCGATAAGGCTCACCGCCATACTAATCATGAAACCGTATAGAATTGCTTTAGAGTTAATTCCGCCGATAGTCTCCGGCAGGTTAAAATAAATAGTGTATGTCTGGGAAAGGACCGAGGCAAGCGATACACCCGTCAAGGTGCCCAGCAAGGCTCCCAGAAAAGCCACTGACAGGGAATAGCCGGTATAGTGCAGCATGAGCTGCCGGCTGTCATACCCCAGGGCTTTCATCACGCCGATTTCCACGCGCTGAGCCTTGACCATACGGCCCAGCATAACGAACTGGATGGCGGCGGCGACCCCCAGAAAGATCGCCGGCATGAAGCGGGACAGGGTGCGCAGGTTGTTAATCTCACTCTGCAGCACGTTATGGCTTAACTGGTCTTTACGGGGATAGCTGCCCAGATTGCCGTAGGGCTCCAGGATATTCTTAACCTGCTCCGCGATCTTTTTTTCGTCCGCTCCGGGAGCCAGTGACACCACCACCTGGTTTATCTGTCCGGAAAAATTCAGAATTTGTTCAGCCTGATTCTGGGGCAGCATGATGATGCCGAAGGTCTTGGGGTCCGGCAGCAGCGTGGCCGCGTCTTTCATAGCAATAACAAATTCGGGGCTGGTGGCGGCGCCCACCACGGTCAGCGGAACTTGTTTGCCTTCCGCCACAATATTAACTATGCTGTTGAAGGATAGTCCATTGGCTTTGGCATACTGCGGATCTGTAAGAATTTCCACGCCACCGCTCTGGGGGTATTTTTCAAAAAGCCGCCCGCTGAGCAAATAAAGACGGTTAACCTCGTTTTCCATGGGCAGGGGATAACTGATTAAACGGGCGGTTGCTCTTTGACGCTCATCTTTCAGTACCGGCACATCCTTCTGAATTCGCCCGGTGGCTTTGCTCACCCCGGGTATCGCCTCAATCTGCCTGATTATTTGCAGGGGCGCCCTGATCACCTGAAAGTAGTAATCAGCAAAGTTGGTTTCTTCGTAAAACGACTCCTGAGATCTGCTCATATTGTAGTAGGCGGTGGACATCGAAATATAAACGCATATGCCAACCATCACCACAGCCACCACTGCCAGGAACTGACCTTTGGTATTCCGGATGGTGCGCCACAGTTTCCTGGTTAAGACGCTCATTACCACTCAATCCTTTCGGGTGATACCGGGGATTGATTCTCCGTTATTTCCACAATATTGCCGCTGCTCATGCGTACAACCCGGTGCCCCATGGCGCTGATGGGAGTGTTGTGCGTGACTATCACCACCGTGCTGTTCCGCTCCCGGTTAATTTTGGCCAGTAAGCTCAGGATCAGTTTGCCCGTCTGGTAGTCCAGCGCGCCGGTGGGCTCGTCGCAGAGCAGCAGGCGGGGGCTTTTGACCGCCGCCCGGGCGATCGCCACCCGCTGCTGCTCGCCGCCGCTCAGCTGGGAGGGAAAGTGGTCCATTCTGGCATCTAAGCCGACCTCTTTTAACACTTCTTCCGTGGGCAGCGGCTTGTCCACCAGCTCGGCCGCCAGTTCCACGTTTTCCCTGGCCGTCAGGTCCGGAATAAGATTGTAGTGCTGAAAAACAAAACCCAACTCGCAGCGTCGAAATTGGGTTAGTTTGCTGTCTCCAGCCCGGCTCAAGTCTTCTTCACCGAAACATAACAGGCCGCTCGACGGCAAATCCATGCCGCCGATAATGTTCAGCAGGGTGCTCTTGCCGGAACCGCTGGGACCCAGGATAACCAGCAGCTCGCCCTCGTATATGAACAGAGAGGTTTCCTTTAAAGCCTCGACGGTCACCTCGCCCATCACATAGTTCCTGGTTACCTGATTAAGTTTCATCAACACTTTTTTAGCCATTGTATTTTATCCTCTAGCCATAGTTCATCCTGAAACGTTTTATAATTCTATTTCTTGCAACAAACTTCCTCCATAGTCTGTCTCTATTATAGTCCGGCAAATATACCCAGGAAGCATCAGTCGTCATATCGGCAATCCCCACCCTAAAAATCTAATTCATTTAATATTCGTACTTAAATTAAGCAATAATACCATTACCGCCCTTGGGGGAAATTAAATCAAAGACTATTAATCTTAATCTTTAATCAGTAAACAATCGGTAAAGCCCTTTACTCCAGAACTGATGTTTGGTATACTGTTAAAAACGATTTGTCGTCATATGGTTCATTGACGGCCAACCAAATTACTTAAAGAAAAGCGAGGAAATGATGATGGGATTGAAAATTGAATTAAACGAGCAGAAGTCACAACCCGTGTTGTTTATCAGAACAAGAACGGCGGTAGAAAACTTGCCCAAAGTAATTGGCGAATCCTATGAAAAAATCATGCGGTATCTGGCCGAACTCGGCGAGCAGCCGGCAGACGCGCCGTACGCGGCCTATTACAACATGGACATGAAGGATTTAGACGTGGAAATGGGCTTTCCCGTCGCAAAATCGTTGTCTGCAAAAGGAGCCATCAGATCAGGTGAAATCCCCCAGGGCAAATATGTGTCCGCCATGTATAAAGGCGCATACAGTCAAATGGAGCAGCCATACAACGAGATGTTTAAATGGATGGAAGAAAACGGCTATGAACAGAAAGGCGTGTACTACGAGTTTTACTTTAACTCACCAAATGATGTGCCTGAGAGCGAGCTTTTGACCAGGATAGCCATACCGGTAAAATAACGAGGCTGCTGCTTCGGGCGCATGAAAAGAAGCAAGGTAACCTGCCGGTGTAACGAGCCGCCTTGATACCCGGCAGGCCGCCCATAATTTTGTTTAATGCTGCAAAAATCGCGGGGAGCCTGTCTCTTGCAAGGATGAGTTGATATATTGCTCGATTGCTCTTATCCTGTCTGCGCTTAAACTCAGCAAAAACCTGGCATATTCAGTCTGCCACTGCCTTTCCATCGGCTTTTCAGCGGCGTTCCGCACCGAAAAACCCGTTGGTTCGTTTCTTATTTCCTCCATAAAAACTATTCTGGCCAGTATAGACAACTCCATATCCCCTAATGCATTAAATAAAGCGCTAAATTCGTCTTCAAACAAGCAGTTTGCTTCAAGCACATCAATAAAATCACCCAGGGAGTGAATGCTTGAGGTTATTATCGCGGTTTTTTCCACAGGGTCAGTGCACTCCATTATCTGCCTGACCACGCTGCGAAAACTGCCGTCATCCATACTTTTTCCCTCATCAAAAATGATGTCAAATTGATGGTTTTCTTCACTTTCGAGAACAACGACATGATCCAGGTAGCCATGGTCCAATGCGCTTAAGAATCTGGGCATCAATACTGACGTGGAGTTGTGAATATAAGCCTTTAGCCGCGGCTGATCTACGCGGAGGTCTGCTGCCAATGCTTCAAACGCTTTTCTTATGAGAGACGAACATTGACTGTGGTCTAAGCCTTTAAACTTATCAAGCAGAAATTCATATTGATATCTGGAAATGTTTAATTTATTCGCTTCACTTTCCGACAACACGGAAAAAACGGAATTCGTTATTAATACTTCGAACACATTGATCAAGGCTTCTCTGTAATCGATGCGATACACCCTGCCGTAGTCAGCTAACAGCTTCCCAACATCCTTATTATTAAAAAGACTGCAAAACTGATTCTCTATCTCTAATTTCTCAAGATATTGTTTAATATAAAAGATCCCATTAACGCGCGTATCATCAAGAAGCAGTGGATAGTCTATGCCCGCCATGGTGTCATGCGCCTTGAACACCACGTCGTAACTCCTGAAAAACTCCGGCAGCGCTTCATCTATGGTTGAGTGGTACGCTTTGATCGGAACGCTAAGTTTTTTATCCTTTATTCCCTGGTATAGCGCCTTTGTTTCAGTAAGGCATGAAACCACAAGCGTGAAGCCTTTCTTGTATGCATCCTCCACGCTATGTGTTTCCAAGAAAGATACGGCAGCCTCCGGTTTGTTAAAATTACTCATACAGGCATCGATAGAATAAAGCATGGACATAAAAATACTCTGCGCCGTCTCGACTTTAACAGATGTGCTTTCACCTTTCGTATGCCTTATTATTAAGCTCGCCAATAAAGACATGATCTGAGCCTGAATATTATCGACGGTCCGCCGGTCAATCAGCCCCGCTCGTCTTCCTTCTTTCAGGAGCGAAAGGGTATACTGGTTCGGATCCAAACGTTCTTTATTAAGCATTGTCTTAATTTCAATATCTGTGTATTTCATCATAATGAGTCCCCTCCCGGAAAATGACCTGTTTCCCGCTTGGCGCGCTTAAAATTATCGGCCAAAAGCGCGAGTTCCCTATTTTTTAGAAGCTCTATCGACCCCCGGCTGGAATGATTAAAGAATTCCCTCATTAAACTGATTAATTCATCATCGCCTATTCTGTCTTCCGTTTCGCTTTTCATGTTTTTCATGTAATAAAATATTTCCACCAGTTCATATAGTGTCAACGCGTAATCATCAGTGTTAATATAGGGTGAAGTGCAAAAAGCGGCTATGATTTTCTTCACCGCTTCAATCCCCAGTTCAACCCGTCCATGGCTGCGGACGGCCCGGTTTCTCGCTTCAATAAGCTCTTGCGCTTCCGCGGCTGTCAATATCAATCCGTATTTTACGGATTCTCTGTTTGTTTCGAGTATTTCATTTATGTTAAGCTGTTTTAAAGCTCTCCCCGTTGCATGATAAAGAGCAAGCCAATTCATCAAATCAGCCCTCCCATTTTAATAAGATTTAATAAACAAAATTTCAAAATTCACCATTGACAAATAATTAAATTTATGATATATTAAAGTTTTATAATAGGTATCATCACATTATATTCCAAATAATACATGTCTGTCAATATGTTTTTCTTTCAAGAAACCTGTGCCGCCATTAAAGTGGCACGGTTTTTTTACTTCAATATTTCACATAATTGAAAGAAAGCTATACTTAAATCGTCTAACCTAATAGAGGCCCCTCAAAGAGGTAGTGAAATGACCGCTGACGAGATCTTGGTAAAAAAAGTGCAAAACTGCGATCTGGCGGCTTATGGCGAGCTTGTGCAGAGATACCAGGACCGGGTTTACAGCCTGGCAGCCAGAATGCTTAACACACCGGAAGACGCCCGCGACGTTTCCCAGGAGATTTTTATCAAGGTTTATAAATCGTTGCCGGGATTTGATTTCCGGGCGAGCTTCGCGACCTGGCTTTACAGAGTGTCCACTAATGTGTGCCTGGATTTTCTGCGCCGCCGCGGCAAGGAGCAGAAGCGCAGCGAACCCCTGCGGGAAAACAAGGTCCGGGCGGATTGTTTGGCGGATAATAGCCGGGGACCGGAAGAGGTTCTTCTGGAAAAGGAACGCCTAAGGGAATTGAGGCAAGCCGTAGACACACTGCCGGACGGCTATCGCATGGCGCTGGTGCTGCATCACTACCAGGGACTCAGCTACAAGCAGGTGGCCGAAGTCATGAACCTGCCGGAGAAAACAGTGGCCACCCGCATTCACAGGGCTAAAATAATGCTAAAGGAAATTCTGCTGGGAGGTGAAGGCGGTGAACTGCCGGAAAACAAAAAAAACGTTAAGCAAGTATCTGGCCGGAGAGTTACGATCCTCTGAAGCCGCGGCAATTGAAAAACACCTGGCCGGCTGTCCGGCATGCGCTGCCGAGCTGAAAGAACTCCAAAGGCTGGACCGACTGCTGGACCTCTGGCGGCCCGAACCCGCCCCGGCTAATTTTTGGGCGGACTTGATGGCGGAAGCAGCGCAAAGCGCTTTCCCTAAACCAGCCGGGACACGGTCCGTGAACCGCCAGCGGCACAGTCTGCCGGCCTTTTTCAAGCAGCCGGAAATGTCGCTGCTGCGCGACCTGCTGACCGCGGCCGCCGTATCTCTGGCAATTTTCTGGGGCGCCGGAGGTTGGTTTGACGGACGGCAGATGGCAGATTACGGCAACAGCATTAATAGCGTGACATCCGCTTATACCGGCACTGTGGATAAATTCCTGGAGCGAACAACCAGAGCGGCGGGAAAATATACCAGGCCGACTATATTAGAGGAGTTGAAGCAGAGATGAAATGTGTAAACCACCCGGAAAATGACGCGCAAGCAATTTGCGCCATCTGTAACGCTCCTATCTGCGGGGAGTGTTTAGTCGAGCTGCGAAGCAAAAACTACTGCAGGCATTGTTTGGAAGAAAAGATTGGCGTTTTAAAAAGCATGAACAATCACAGGAGCAAGTTGCTGGTTTTGCTGATCTCCCTGCTCCCCGGGGCCGGATACATGTACCTGGGGTTGATGAACAGGGGACTGCAGACTATGATTATTTTTTTCGGGACAATTTTTATAGCCGCGATGACGGGAATCGAAGGAATTACCGCCCTGGTGCTGCCGGTAACAATGTTTTACTCCATCTTCGACACCCTGCAGCTGGCGGGACGGATGAATGAGGGTGTATTTATAGAGGATAAACCATTGATAGCTGCCGGAGAACATGCCAACTGGCATAATTTATTAGGTTACGGGCTGGTCGGGATTGGACTCCTGGCGCTGGCAAATAACTTTCTGCCGGAGCTTTTTGATTACCGGTTTGTGCATAAGCTGCTATCTCCGTTATTAATCATTGCAGTCGGAATATTTATCTTATACAGGAGTTTAAGGAGGAGGAAAAACGATGACAGTGAAAGAGAAATCTAAAGTCGGACCGGTAACGCTGGCCGCGGGATTGATTATCGGGGGTTTGACGCTGCTTTTATATAACTTTGGGGCGATTTCCAGCCTGGAATGGCTGTGGAAGCTCTGGCCGGTGCTGCTGATCGGCCTGGGTGTTGAATATCTTTTAAAAAAAAGGGCTGCTCCCGGGCGGGATGTCCATTTCCACGTCCCCAGCTTCCTGCTGATCCTGGTGATGATTATAGCCGGTTGCCTGTTATACGCCGCAACCAGTTTTGGAAAGAACATCAGCAGCTTTATTGACGGCTTTCCATGGAGTCACGCAAATTATACCTACAGCAGGAATTGGGAGTCCGGACCTTTGGAAATAATGGCGGGAGAGCAATTAATCATCGAAAATAAAACAGGCGGCATCAAACTCCTGCCCGCTCAAGGCGGCGGACTGAATCTTAAGGCTTCGATCCACTCACCTGAGAGCGGCCCGGCCAGAGAATTGGCCGATAGGGTAGCCCCGGAGATCAAGCGGGACGGCGGCCGGGTTTCCGTTCAGGCGCCCGATACCGGGAATTCGCTTATGCGGCCTCCGTATACAGACCTGGAGGTGTCAATACCGTCCGGAGTAAATGTATATGTAAAAAGCGGCACCGGGCGGGTGACGGCGGAAAACATGCAGGCAAACCTGAATGTTGAAGGATCGGTGGGCACGATTGATCTCAATGCGATAAGCGGTAACATTGAGGTTGTGAGCAACACGGGCAGGATCAGGATTTTCGAACCGGACGGCGACTTGCTGGCCAAAAACAACACCGGCAGCATAGAAGTATCTTCCGAGCGCCCGTTGTCCGGCAAATACGACCTGGAAAGCAGCACCGGCATGGTCAGTCTGCTGCTGCCGAAGCAATCCGACCTGGTTATTAACGCTGAATCCCGCACAGGCAGAGTGTCGGTGGAGGGTCTTGCAAATGCAAATAATGCAGATAAAACAGGGCCGGGAGACGAATTCAGCGGTCAGCTGGGTAACGGCAAGGGGCAGGCCAATCTGCGCGTCGGCACGGGCGCTATAAAAATAACGGCACGGTAAGGGTGTGTTATTGATCGTCCGTGCTCCTTCCGTCTCCGGTCACCGGGACGGTATCTCCCAGAAAAGTAGGCTGAGGTTTAAGGATTTTAGCCAGGAAGAAATCCTTGTTCCTGGCAACTATTTCCCTCAGCTTGTATATCGTCATGACCTCACCGTAATCGTGCTGATCGGACGCCACTCCGTAAGCCTCAAGCCCCAATTCCCTGGCAGCAAATACTGCCCGCTTCAGGTGGTATTCCTGGGTCACTATAATAACTCTTTCAACCAGAAAAACATCCCTCGCCCGGTAAATACTCTCGTAGGTACAAAAGCCGGCGTGGTCCATAAACACGTCCGCTTCCGGAACGCCTTTATCTTTTAAGAATTTTTTCATGGTGTTGACCTCGTCGTAATCCTTGCGCCCGTGGTCACCGCTAACCAGTATTTTCCGGGCCTTTCCGCTTTTATACAGTTCGTATGCCCCGTTTAAGCGGTCATAGAGCATGAAAGAGACCGTGCCGTCCGGAAAAACGTAAGCACCCGGCACAAGTATGGCGTCCGCTTCAGGAACCTCGCCTGGTCCGACAATGTACCCCGAGCTGGTTCGTTGAACGTACTGGTCTATGAGTAAAGCTGAACTGATAATTATCACCGCCAACATGACGAAAACAGCCAAAATCCTCCTGACCATCCTGTTTTTCAAAGGTCCGGTACAATTACAGCTTTTCATAAGATTCCTTCCTGTTTCTCCTCCGCGCAAGCTCGCTGGCATATTTTACACCCAGCATCTTTGAATTCAATGCCGCCCATTCAGTCAGCCTTGTTTTTCCCGCGGGCGGTGAATCCGTATAGAGCAAATCTGCTTTCAGCCCTTCAATTTCCTCCCGGGTAATTACCACATCCCCGACTATTTTCCCGACAAACCAGCCAACCATATATCCGATGGAATCAGGAACAGATACCACCGGCCTGGGCTTTCCAATAATCCCGCCGATTTTTTGAACCAGTTCCCGGTATGTAAACGTTTCCGGCCCGATTGCGTTAATAATCCTGTTTTCCCTTGCCGCCCCCTGCTCCACCGCCAGCCCGGCCAGGTCATCCACAAATACCGGCTGCAAACGATAGCTGCCGTCTCCGAATACTCCGAACACGGGGAACTTTCTCAGCATCCAGGCAATGTTGTTAATGAGTATGTCCTCTTTCCCGAACAGGACGGCCGGGCGCAGTATGGCGTATGATATCCCCGATTCTTTCAGCGCCTTTTCCAGCCTTGCTTTTCCCCGAAAGTATTCAAGATGAGAATCTTCCGCCGGATTTGTGATGCTGACATGCACTATCCTCTTAATATTTGCTTTTTGGGCGGCCTGAAATAGCTTCAGCGTGTTTTCAACCGCCGCTTTATGTTTGAAATTGGTATGATTAAACCTGACCCAGTAAGTATTGTATAATACGGCGGCTCCTCGCATGGATTCTATAAGCTTGTCTTCATCGTCAAAATTATACGGATATACTTGCACTCTGCTCCCGAAGGGGTTTGAGCGACTGGTAGAGTTTGTAAGGGTGCGGACTTGATGTCCAAGGTTAAGCAATTTTTTAGTTATGTATTTGCCTGAATAACCAAATGCTCCTGTGATAATATGCACATCCTGGGTCACTATAATCACCTCAAACCGGAATTATTTCAGATCTCCAGCAATTCAAATCCATTTTGGGAATTAACCTTTCTTCGTGGGCCAAAACAAATGCACAATATGTTAATGCTGTGCCACAAGGAAAAAGGGGCCGCCAAACAGCATGCCGGCTATAATTAGAAGCCTGAAAGCTTGCCAATAAGTTATCTGCTTTAAGTTAAACAAATCCGGCATCGTTATATTCCAAAGATACTGTAGTAAAAGAGGCACCAAAAACAGCAAACCGAGAACCAATAATATATATCCTAAAACATATAACGCCAAACAAAACACATCCTCTCTTTCATATACTCTTGCTCAGCCTAAATGACTTGTATTTGTAGAAAGACTGCCGGTAAAGGTCCTGATGCTGTGCTTAAATCCTGGTTTATCACCCAACACATACTGAAAACTTACCTTATCCGCATTATTATTTTCCTTTTTAAATACCATGATTCTTTTTTGGTAAAGTCAATGAACATTGCCAGTGTGATAGCTCTTCCTCCCCCAAAACTTGTATTGTCGTAAATAAACACAATTGATTATATTCTGCTATTAAGCCTTTTGGGATCTCAATTTAACTCATCTTTATATTTTTGCAATAATGCCACCGCCGAATCTCAAAATACTGCTTTACCAGCATATAGTCATAATACCCCGCTATATTCTTATAATCATCATACATCCACAGGACTCTTCCCTCAACTAATAATCCGCATTATAACTCCTATTGGATAATGATAACTGTATTGCATACTTCTACCTTTTACACCAAATTTCCTTCTGCTTGAATGCTCATTTTTTAACTTCATATAAAAAAAGACAAATTCATGGTAAAATATGAGTGACTTTCCATACCATACTAAGTTGTACCAATCAGCAAATTGCTATCAGCAATTTTAGAGAAAATTGTCACAAAACAGCATCTTACTGCGTCTATATATTAACAATATTTTTATAGCGAAAGAATTTTATCGGAAATAAGCTATTAAATTGAAATAAATTGGGTGGTTGATCCGTCTAACTATATTGAGAGAAAGTTTTGTTCATGAATGAAAGGGGAGACTTGTTTTGCGGCCAGTCTTGCAAAGACTTCGGAATATGCCTGGGAAAAGAGTGCTTGCCGGGGTATTGATCCTCGGCCTTATTATGTCGGTGGCTGCGCTGAACATGGTGAGAAGCAAAGGACAGGCCAGTGTCCCGGTAAAAACCGCCATAGTTGAGAACAAGCCCATTCAGGATAACGTTTTTGCCTCCGGCAGGGTAAGGCTGTGCGCGAAACAGGAGCTGTACACATTTACCGGCACAACGGTACAGGAGCTGAACGTTTCACCCGGCGACCGGGTGAGCAAGGGAAAGGTTCTGGGTCTGCTGAATGCCGACGAGATCGAGGACGATTACAATGAGGCAAAGGCGAATTTTATCGCCCAGGAGGCGACTTTAAATAAGGCCATGTATCCCCGGGAAGAGGAAGTAGCCCAGAAAAGAGCAAGCTGCCAGAGAGCGGAAGCCGAATACCGGAACGCTCAGAAGAACTACGAACGCAAAAAGCTTTTATACGATCAGGGCGCGCTGAGCGAAAAGGAGCTTGACGACGCTGAGCTCGACATGGCGCAAAAGGAAGCTGAATACAAAATCGCTGAAGAAGAGTGGAAAATGCAGGAAACCGGTCCTGTCGGCCATGAACTGACCGCCCTGCAGGCTCAAATCGAACAAGCCCGCTACCGGCTCGAACAGGAAGAAAACAAGTTAAACAAGACTGTGCTCCGCGCGGAAATGGACGGCGTGGTAACCACGGTGGAAGTGGCCTTGGGCGATTACGTCCAGCCTGGAACCAGGCTGATTACCATTGGTGATACCGGGCAGTTGGAGGTAACTGCCGGTGTGAATGAAGCCGACAGCGGCAAATTGAAGCCGGGCCAGAAGGTTAAGGTCACTACCGCTGCTCAGCCCGGCCGGGAGTACAGCGGCATATTGCAGAGCGTTTCCCCCGGCGCGGTGGCGGCGAAGACCACGGAGCAGGGCAGCCAAATCGAAGTTCCGGTTATCGTCAGAATAGACGGCGACACGGAGGGGCTGCGCCCGGGGTATACGGTTGACCTGAGCATCACCGCGGTGGACAAGGACAATGCTTTGGTGGTGCCATATGAATCCGTCGTGGAAAAAGAAGGAGTAAAACAAGTTTTTGTGGTGGAAAACCAAGTGGTAAGGCTAAAAGACGTTACCACCGGGGTCGACACCGCGTTGCTAACGGAAATATTAGCGGGGCTTTCTGAAGGAGAAAAAGTTGTCGTTAGTCCCGGCAAAGAACTGCAGGACGGCAGCCGGGTGCAAGAAGTGACGGAAACGCCGGTCAATGAGGGAGTTAACCTGACATGATCAAAGTGAAGAACCTGGGTAAAATTTACAAGGCGGGCGCGCATCCGGTGGTAGCCCTGGCTGATGTTGATCTGACCGTTAAGCCGGGTGAGTTCGTGTCCGTGATGGGGCCTTCCGGATCGGGTAAATCCACTCTCATGAACCTGCTGGGCTGCCTGGATATTCTGACTTCCGGCTCCTATCTGCTGGACGGCATGGAGGTCAGCGGCATGAGCGAAACGGAGCTGGCGCAAGTCCGCAAACTCAAGATCGGCTTTGTTTTTCAGGCCTTTAACCTGCTGCCCCGCATGAGCGCCATGCGCAATGTTGAACTGCCCATGATCTACGCCGGGGTCGCTCCCCGCGAAAGGGCGAGGCGGGCTGCGGAAGCGCTGGAAAAAGTAGGCCTGGCGCAAAGAATGAGCCACCGGCCCGGTGAACTGTCCGGCGGCCAGATCCAGCGGGTTTCCATAGCCCGGGCGCTGGTTAACAATCCCGCCGTAATCCTGGCGGACGAGCCCACGGGAAACCTGGACACCCGCTCGGGAGAAGAGATTATGGCTATTTTTCAGGAATTGAACCGCGGCGGGGCCACCATCGTCCTGGTCACGCACGAGCGGGAGATCGCCCTGCATACGTCCAGGATCGTCCATTTCCGGGACGGGCGCCTGGTGGAGGATGAACCCGTGGCCGCCCCGCTGGACGCCAGGGAACATATCAGCGCGGCCGTGCCGGTTGGTCAAGCCGGCGGCAATATTGAAAGCGGGGGGGAATCTGGGCGGTGAACCTGCTGGAGAGTGTTAGAGTAGCTCTGGAAGGAATCATGACCAGTAAGCTGCGCTCCTTTTTAACCACCCTGGGCATTGTGATCGGTATCGCCGCCGTGATCGCGGTGGTGGCCATCGGCCAGGGCGGCAGGGCGGTGTTAATGGCCGAGATGGAAAAGATCGGCACCAATATTTTCGCCATTTACGTGGACTGGCGGAGCGATAAAAAGATTACGGGACGCGAGTTCAACTTAAGCGATGTAGCGGTAATCAAGGATAAGGTGCCCGATATCACCCACCTTTCTCCCGTTAACAATTCCCTGTGCGACATCAGGGGACCCAAAGACCAAAAAACAGGCCGGGTGATAGGCGTCTCGTCTGATTATTTCTATATCCGGAAGTTTAACATGAAAGAAGGCCACTTTTTCACGGAGGAAGACGACGCGGGCAAGCGCCGCGTGGCCGTGCTTGACGAAGAGCTGGCCGGGCAGGTTTTCGGCAGGGCGGAGGCGCTGGGCAGCATGATCACGCTCAACAGTACCCCTTTCCTGGTCGTGGGAATATTGGCGAAGAGTGAATCCGCCCTGGGATTTAGTGAAAATCCCGGCGTGTATGTCCCCATCCAGGCCTGGCAGGTTATGTTTGACAACCAGGTGCAGGAACTGGAGGGCAGCGCCGCTTCGAAGGAAAAGGTGGACGAGGCCATGGGCCAGGCCGTGAAAGTGCTGGAGCGGCGGCACCAGACGCCCGGCAAGTACGCCGGCATGAGCATGGAGCAGGAGATGCAGGCGGCCAACAAGATAACCGGCATCATGACCTTGATTATCGGAGCCATAGCCGGAATATCACTATTTGTCGGCGGCATCGGGGTAATGAACATCATGCTGGTGTCGGTGACCGAACGCACCAGGGAAATCGGCATCCGCATGGCCTTGGGAGCCAGGCGCAGAGACATCCTGGTTCAGTTCCTGATCGAATCGATTATGCTATGCCTGCTGGGAGGCATAATCGGCATGGCCCTGGGCGCCGGGGGAGCCTACCTGATCGCCAAACTGGCCAAATGGCCGCCGCTGGTATCCTGGTGGACGGCGCTGCTGGCTTTTGCGTTTTCCGCCTTCATAGGCGTGGTGTTCGGACTTTTACCCGCCAACAAGGCGGCCAGGCTGAACCCCATCGAGGCGCTGAGAAGGGAATGATTTTCTCATCCCCGATACAATCACATCTGCCTTTCTTTTTCTCCATTCGGCTGAGAATGGAGTTTTTTATATCAAAGGATATTGACAGAGCAAATAGAGCATGGTATTTTATTATTATAGATACCCCGTACCGGTAGCGGTATGGATAGTTCTGTGGCATGATATATAGCTGCAAATAAAAGGTATTGTTGTACACATACCCCTTGCCGGTATTGTCATGCTCCAGAATTTATTTGATTATGTAGAAAGGAAGATGCAGTATGTTAAAAGAATTAAAAAAGAAAAGACGTTACCTGCAATTATCGACCGTGCTGGGATTGCCATTGGTCGCTATTGGGGGCTGGTTTTATCCCGTATTGGGTTTTCTGCTTCTCGGCTGCATGATCGCCGGGGTGGGCATCGCATTTTACAGAGGCCGGGCATGGTGTGACTGGATGTGCCCAAGGGGAAGTTTCTTTGACCTCTTGTTTAGCAGCGTCAGTCCCCAAAAACGAATACCGTCTTTCTTAAGAGGCAAAATTTTTCGCAGCTTCATGCTGGGAATGATTTTCCTGGTGTTGGGAACCCAGCTTTACCTGGCCTGGGGCAGGTTTGACCAAATGGGCTTGGCCATGGTGCGTGTTCTCACTGCAACCACTATTGCCGGAATAATGCTGGCATTGTTTTATCACCCGCGCACATGGTGCCACATTTGTCCCGTCGGCACACTGGGCAACTGGGTTTCCAGAGACAGGCATCCCCTTGTTGTCGGACAGAGTTGCACTAAGTGTAAAATTTGCTCCAAAGCTTGTCCTATACAGCTGCAACCCTACGAGTTCGCGTCTGTAGGGCTAATGAGCGACAGCGATTGCCTCAAGTGTTCTTCATGCATCGCCTCATGCCCCCAAAAAGCCCTTGGTTTCGCAGATGTTTAAACAAGAAGAGCTATGCTAATAAATAGAACTAAGGAGATGTATATAATTGCAAAGCGGGACGCAACAAAATGCCGAGGATAAACATCAGCTATTGCAGGAAGAATTGCTAAGCAGGCTCAAAAAAATTGAGGGGCAAGTGCGCGGTGTTTACAGAATGATTGAAGACAGCCGCAGCTGCAGTGATATAGTTATCCAACTTGCCGCCATCAGAGCGGCGGTAAACAGGGTGGGTATCACTGTGCTTACCTGTCACGTTTCCGACACAATAGAAAGCAACATTCGAGAAGGCAAGGACGTCAAGGACTCCCTCACCGAGATCATGTCTGTATTTAAAAAATTTTCTTAAGGAACTTTAAGAGAAACTTTAAGTTAAAGGGTTAAAGTTCCTTAAAGTCCCTTTCAACATCTTGGATACTTTTGTACCTATCTTCGATGCCCATTAATTTTTTTAAAAACAGAATCTCCTTTTGCTGTAAATCCAATTCTTCATACCAAGTTTTTTTCTTGTTATCTCTTGGCTCAAAAGATGTATAGTACAGGTGTAAAAGAAAGTCCCCCAGGTAAGAAAAATCCACATCCACGGTATATCTTTTTTCGTCAATCCAACGGGCCAGCCCGAAATCTATTAAACTTACCTTATTGCCGTCATATAATGTGTTCGGCACCCTTATATCCCTGTGCACAATATTGCTTCCATGCAAATATTTTAATATGCTAATTACCTGCTCACCGATCCGGCATATCTCTTCACGGCCGAAAACATGCTTTTCAGCAAAAATTAATTCCTCGAAAGTATTGCCTTCTTTATACTCTAAAACATAACCATAGCATTTCTCCTGCTCAATTTTCTTTATGAATCCCGGAATGCATTCATGCTTTAAAGTCTTTAATATTTTTTCTTCATAACCAACTTTTGCCCGGCTTTTTTTCAGCATTCCTTTTTTTAATTGCTTAAGTATATATTGTTTTTCATGATCACAAACCAGATAGCAAATACCATATCTGCCTTCACCGATTATTTTTAAAACGGTATATTCACCAATTTTTTGAGATGGTGAATATACCGTATCCTTGTGAAATAATCTTATGACCATGAACTGCGGCGCGAGTGACGGCGTTTGTAATGATGCGAATGAGAATGCGAGTGTCTTTTGGAACTGTTTATAGCGTCAATAATTTTTCCTAAAATACCGCCCCGCCTCTTGTAATAGTGACTGCCATGGCTTCCACGGCGATAATGTCCCTTACTTGATGAACGTGAAAACTTAGATAAAAATCCCATAATCTAACCTCCCAGATTAATTATTTTCCTTTGCAAGATATTTTATTCAGATATTATAAAAAATACCTGTGGCACCATAATTTCAACTATTATAGTCCCATAGGTATTTTATCTGTTGCCGGCAATGCCAAGCCGGCTTCATGCAACTGAAGATTAAGTATATCGCCTGTATATCGCCTGCTCCATTAATAAACTATTCTTTTGCCCCTAGTTTATGCCAAGACAAAACTGTTTGTCAATATTTTTTTAATATTAATTCCAGATTAATTCCAGTGATGTTAAAGATTGGAGACTGGCCACATCCACAAACTCACACTACTTCTCTGATGCGGTCGGAAACGATCTCGGCAATTTTTGCATCAGCTCCCATATGAGCGGCACACTTTATCTCCACTTCATATTTTGCTTTGAGCTGCTCAATCATGACAGGTATATCTTTCTGCATATGTATACCGTTTGAGATAAAGACCGGCGCAACAATTATTTTTTTCGCGCCGTTTCCAATCAGCTTGTATACGGCTTCCTCCAACCCCGGCCTCCCGGATTCCGGGTTCATAAAGGCAGTTTCCAATAATTGAAAACCATTGCTAGCTTTAATCATGTTCGACAGCTCCAGTAAAACCTCATTAGCTTCATCTACTACCGCCCTGCTGCCGTGCCCCAGAACGACAATGCCAATTTGCATTTCTAAATTCTCCTTCTTAGAAAGTTATGATAAAAAAATACTCGCACAGTTTGGTCGTATATAGGCCGTAAATAGGCCGTATATAGTAATTATACCTGTAATATCTCTGCCAAAACCCGCAGCAGCGTTGAATTAGAAGCGTGATCTTTAACCGCCAGGCGAATGTAGCCCGATCCCAAGCCGGGAAAAGAACTGCAGTCGCGTATTAAAATTCCCCGCCGGCCGGCCGCCCTCGCCAGCTCCTGAGCTTTCCACCCCGCGGCGCTGGTATCGACAAGCAAAAAATTAGCCGCGGCAGGAAACGGTTTCAAACCAAGTTCCGCCAGCCGGCCGGCCAGGAAGTCTCTCTCCCGCCGAATTAAAGCCCGGCTGCTTTCCATATAGTCATCTTCCCTAAGGGCGATCTCTCCGGCCATTTGGGCCAGGATGTTGACGTTCCAGGGGTCCCGGACTCTGTTCAGGATAGAGGTCAGCGCTGCATTGGCAACGGCGGCTCCCAAACGCAGCCCCGGCATGGCAAAAAACTTGGTGAGCGAGCGCAGTACGAGCATGTTGTCGGCGTCAACGGCCTTGGCGCATAAAGTCAGCTTCCGCCACTCCGGCAAGAAATCAAGAAAAGATTCATCGATAACCAGGAACACCCCCCTGCGGCGGCAGATTTCCGAGATCTCCCGCAGGGCTTTTTCCGGAATGAGATTGCCGGTCGGGTTGTTGGGGTTGCATAAAAAAACAAGTTCCTCACTAGAAAGTTTATGCGAGATAAACGCGGGCTCCAGCTGAAAGCCGTCCTGCGGCTTCAAGAACACCGTGGCTATTTCCGCGCCGCTTATTTGCGACACGCGCCGGTATTCGCCAAAAGTCGGCTCGCATATGAGCACCCGGCGCGGCCCAAGGGTTTGCATCAGCAAGTGCAAGATTTCCATCGAGCCATTGCCGGCCGTCACATTCTCCACTCCCACACCGAGATAGTCAGAAAGGCTCTTTCTAAGGCCGTAATTCTCCGGGTCCGGATAGCGCCGAATGACTTTGAGATTGCGTCTCAGGCAATCCAGCACCGCTGCCGGAGGCCCCAGCGGATTGACATTCAGGCTGAAATCCAGCGTTTCCTCAGGGGTTTTGCCATACTGCAGCGACACCTCGCGCCAGTTGCCCCCGTGAACAATCTTTTCTATTTGAGCCATCCTCTCTTCTATTCCTCTTTTGACCATGCTAAGGCCGCAACCTCCAAACCGAATTATGGGTATAAAGTTATTCAGGCAGGGTTGGGGCGGCGTTTGGTAATGACTCCGCCACGCCTGCTTCGCTAAAGGTAGCCATCTCGTTTAATACCTTCACCGCCGCGTCGACAAGAGTCATGCCCAGGACCGCGCCGGTGCCTTCACCCAGCCGCATGCGCATGGTCAGCATGGGCCGCAGTCCCAGCATCTGAAGCATCACTCTGTGGCCGGGCTCCTCAGACAGGTGAGACGCGATCATGTACCGGCGGCATAACGGGTTCAGCTTTGCCGCGATACAGGCCGCGGCGGCGGAAATAAAACCGTCGATCATCACCGGCACGCGGGCAGCCGCGCCTGCCAGGATTAAACCGGCCAAGCCGGCGATTTCCAGCCCCCCCAATTTTGCCAGAACATCAAGACCGTCCTCCGGGTCAGGCCGGTTTACCTTTAATCCTTGCTCAATAGCCTTAATTTTAAGCTCCAGTCGCCGATCATCAAGGCCGGTGCCGCGGCCTACGATATCCCTCACCGGCTTGCCGGAAAGAGCGGCCAGAATGGCTGTGCTTGGCGTGGTATTGCCGATGCCCATTTCACCGGTGCCGAGCAGTTCCGCGCCACGCCGGACGCAGTCATTAGCCACCTCGATCCCTACCTCCAGGGCTGCTATCGCCTGCTCCCTGGTTAGCGCCGGCCCTTCGGCAAGGTTCGCCGTGCCATAGGACACCTTGCGCTTCAGCAAACCGGGCAGGTCGGGCAGGTCAGCAGCAACGCCGATGTCAACCAGCAGCAGCTCCACTCCGGCATGGCAGGCCAGAACATTGATCGCCGCCCCGCCGTTGGCAAAATTCAAGACCATCTGAAGAGTCACTTCCCGGGGAAAGGCGCTGACTCCACAGGCCGTAACACCATGATCGCCCGCCATAAGGACATGAGTCTTGCGCAGCGGAGCCGGCGGCTGCCTGCCGG
>JGI12104J13512_1000342_pt1 | contig 43132 bp, 40 predicted proteins | sample TerdegcTABiofilm_FD_13512 | JGI IMG/M metagenome (IMG submission 13512)
ATCACTCGTCTCATAATAAACAAGTATGGTTCAAGACAGATAGACGTTTCCTCATTTTCATTCACATGGGTGACCTTGGGTCATGGGTGTTTTTCGAGAGCAACTCTCGGAGACCAGCGGTCACCCTGATTGTGCTGCCACGAGCTTGAAGTATTCGCCCTTCAATGACAGAAGCTCTTCATGACCACCACTCTCAACAACCCTGCCGTCCTTCATCACGAAGATGCAGTCTGCATCCACCACAGTGCTCAGGCGGTGGGCGACCATTATAGTGGTGCAGCCCGCGCTTTTCTCCAAAAGAGTCTCCTTGATCGCCCTCTCGGTCTCTGCATCTAGGCTGGATGTGGCCTCGTCCAGTATTAGTACGTGTGCATCTTTCAGCAGCGCCCTGGCAATGGCGATCCTCTGGCGCTCTCCTCCGGAGAGCCTGATGCCCCGCTCGCCAACAAAGGTATCGTAACCCTGAGGCAATGACAGTATGAAATCGTGGATCAGAGCCTTGGCAGCAGCCTCCTCAACCTCCGAATCAGTGGCGTCCGCCCTTCCCAGGCGTATGTTCTCCCGTACAGTGTCGTTGAAGAGGAAGACATCCTGAGTGACCACAGAGAAATGCTGGCGCAGCTCTTGAGGTGGATAGCTCCGCAGATCCCTTCCACCAAGCATGATCTTCCCTGACACAGGATCCCAGAAACGCATCAGCAGGCTGATCACTGTGGACTTCCCTGCACCGCTCATCCCGACCAATGCCACAGTCGATCCAGCTGGGACACCAAAGCTTAGATCCTTCAAGACCTGTGGCCCATCGGGAGAATAGCCGAAACATATGTGCTCAAAGGTAACAGAGGGCTCTACAGGACCCGGTATCGAGTTTATCCCCACATCTTTGACTGCAGGCTCTGCATCCAGAATGCGAAACAGCCTCCTTGCTCCTGCAAGGGCCTGGGATAGCTGCTTGGATATCTCAACAACGCTCATCAGGGATGTAAATACGCTTGAAGCCAAGATCACAGCTATGGGCAGATATCCTTGAGCAAGCTCGCCTCGGCTCACCAATATGGAGGCGCTCAAGAGAACTCCGATGATGCCCATGGAGACGATGCTAACGCTTGCAGCACTCTGCAGTCCAACGTTCTTAGCCTGCCTGGCCTGCAGCCCGACCAGGCTGTTCGAGTTCAATGTTAGCTCATCAAGGCGCCTTTTTCCATAGCCGAATGCCAGGATATCCCTCATTCCCTGCAGGCTGTCGAGCACCTGGGCATTGACCAGTGCCAGCTCCTCCCTTAACCGATCTCCTAGGGCAGAGCCTAAGTAGAAGGCCAAGCGGGGCATCAGAGCCAGCAGGATCAAGAAGACTAGCAGCACCTCTGCGAGCCTCAGGCTGATGGCCGCAAGTGCAGTCAGCGACAGGATGGGGACGACAACTGCCACAACTGCCGGCCCGGCTGTATGGGCAAAGAAAAGCTCTAGAATTTCGATATCCGAAACTGCTGTAGATACCAGATCACCCGTCCGCTGCCTGGAAAGCCTTGCTGGGGCCAGGGGCTCTATCACCCTGTAGAACTCGTCCCTCAGGGCGACAAGTATGCGATAGGCAGCAACATGAGCCAGATAGGGACCTAGGTAGCCGAACGATCCCCTGGCAAGGCCCAGTATTATCATCCCTGCTGCATATGGATAGAGATTCTCAGTCTGAGTCCCCGACACGGCCAGGGCAAAGAGGGCCGCCCCAAGGACTGCAACGCCTATCCCCGAGATCTGTCTAAGCACCTCTGAGATGATGGCCAGGCTCATCAAACCCATGTGAGGCATTATAGGCAGGATCAGACGGCGAAGTTCAGACCCACTCTCAATCATGCTTTTTTGCATCATCTACCACCTATGTCAGCCGTGCTCTCCAGGTCGTCCTTTAAATCATCATCTCGACCAAGCATGATCCCTGAATCTAAAGATGAGGTTAGACATTGAGCGGCGACGAGACGATGGTAGATGCCCCTTCTTTTAAGCAGCTCCTCATGGGTCCCTACTTCAGCTATCCTTCCGTGATCCATGGCCAGTATTATGTCTGCATTCCTGACAGTGCTAAGCCGATGGGCGATGATGAGGACGGTGCGGTTGGATCTGAGCAGATCCAGGGCATTCCTGATGGACTCCTCGTTCTCCGCATCCACGCCCGACGTTGGCTCATCCAGGAGCAGAATGGGCGCGTCCTTTAAAAATGCCCGAGCAATGGCAATTCGCTGACGCTCTCCGCCAGATAGAAACACTCCGCGCTCGCCGATGATCGTTTCATACCCGTCAGGCAGTGTGCGTATGAACTCATGGGCACTGGCCGCAATAGATGCTTTTACCATCTCTTCTGTTGTTGCATGTGGCCTGCCAATTCGTAGGTTCCTCTCAACAGTATCGTAGAAGAGGTAGGCATCCTGGGCTACCAATGCCATCTGAGATCGAAGGCAATCAAGTGGAAGGTCGCGGATATCGCGGCAGCCTAGAAGCACTCTTCCCTTCTGGGGCTCATGAAAGCGATATAGAAGGTCTATGACTGTGCTCTTGCCAGCACCTGTTGCCCCAACCAAAGCTACAGTTGAGCCCGCGGGAACCTCAAAAGAGATCTCCTGCAAAACAGGTCGCTCGCCGCCATAGGCGAAATGCACGCGCTCAAATTTAATGCAGGGCTCCAACGCCACAGGAGTCGTTGAGGCGAGGGTCGTTTCCATGATCTTGGGTTGTTGATCCAGAAGGCCAAAGATGGCATCTGCCGTCCTTCTTCCAAGAAGGCTGTAATGGTGGTAGAGGAGAAGGTGGCTGACATGCTCGTAGAAGAGAGAGCCCAGGAGCAGGACCATCACCAGCTTATCCAGAGCAAGGCTTCCCTCGCTTAATCGGTAGGAGGCAACGATCAGCGTCAGAGAGTAGCCGAGCACAGGGACGACCTCGGAGATGAAGCTCACCCCAAAATAAAGCTTTAGGCTTCGTATCAACGCCGACTCCAAGCTCACCGATCGGCGGTGCAGCTCCTGTCCTCGAGCATCCACCTGATGGAAGAGCTTGAGGGTGGTCAGCCCCTGAAGGCTGTCGGCGAAGTAGGCAGAGAGCTCCCGATAGGCCTCCCACGCCCTCCCGCCGACCTTCCACTCCTCAAGATTCGTGAAGAATATGATCGAGAGGGGAACAAGTGGTACAAAGCCCAGGAGGATGACGGCTGAGATCATATCCACATAGAGGGCGAAGCCGATGAACAGGATGATGGGCATGACCATCGACAGGGTGACATAAGGCACGTAGAGGCTCACATAGGGCTCTAAAGCCTCAACTCCGTCGACCATGGTGGCTGTAAGCGCCCCTGTGTTTCGATGCTCCAGAAAGGAGGGCCCCAACCTCAGCAGATGCTCATAGAGCCTCTTCCTTACAGCTGTTTTAACCACACCGGCAGTTCGCTGAGCGCTTACGTCCCTGGACCACTCTGCTAGCGCGCGGAGGCCCATGGACAAGATCATTCCGAGGATCAGGTCGCCCATCGTTAGAAGGGCGCGGCCTTCGTATATACCGACGATGACCTTGCCAGCTAAGATCAAGAGGAGGATGTTTGCCAGGGATCCCATCAGGCCGGACAAGAATGTAATGGCTATCCATCTTCGGGCTCCTGATGCAAACTTGAATATCCTGCGATCGACTATGCCGTGCATTTGAGCCTCGTGACTGCATACCTTGAAAGCATTTCCCCTCAAACCATTGGATCCAGGCTGACCATACCTTTTTGATCAGACTACCAGAGCACTGCTCCGATGGCACCCTCCTGTATAGGGCGTTCAGTTATAAATCTTTTGATTTATGTATTACTAAATATCCAAAATTTTTCAATCACCTCGACACCAATCGCAGCATTAACACAACTGATAGACTGAACTGTTCAGATCCATCAGATCGAGAAATTCAGTCAGCACTCCCTACCTTGTGGACCGATCAAAGACCCCATCGGTCCCGTCCATGCAATGATGAACTGATCTGCTCACTTAAGATCGTCTGAGCAAAACTGGCATGGATCGCGTTGTTTGTAGCGAGCTTCAGAGCCAGATCGATCTATCCACAGAGGGCGAAGTTGTTCTCAGGGATAGAGGATACTTTGGCGCTAAGGCAAAAGGCATCGATTTCACGATGAAGCGCAGGACAACAGATCAGCCTATTGGAGAGCTCGATAAAGAGTACAACAAGCTGATAAGCAAGATCGGGTCTCCATGTGAGCGACCGCACGCCGTCATAAAAAGGATCTCCAAACGCCGGAAGAGTTCTTGTCACTACAGTCAAAAGAGTTCACGTAAAAATGATGATTACCACGTTCGTTTATAACCTATACCAGCTGCGCACGCTGAAAAATGCAGGCATAATTTGGACCTAGCGGGGGTTATCGAAGAACACGCAAAAACAAGGTGAAATCAGGGCGCATTAAGGAATTTCGAAGCGTAAATGGGCCAAGTGGCTGATCAAAGACAAGAAATAAAGCTCAAGGCGCATATAAATAGGAACCCTCTCATGATTTAAATTATAAAATGAGTGGAGGTATGAAATGAGAAGTTCAAGCAGATGCTTAAATGGACTGGCAACCTTATACGCCTCTCTTGCGTTCTTGCTGGTAGCATTGGGTGCGGCTGTTGCGGTTGCTGCAGATGCTCCCGGCGGCGTTGGGACCGATGGGATAGATATTACTAAGATCATAGGGGTAAACTACCTGGGCACTGACCAGTGGGTCGAGATCGCCAACAAGGGGACTGGTTCAATGATTCTCACAGGCTGGACCCTCACGAATATGGAGAATCAAACCTGGTTATTCCCGGCAGATTTCACGCTCAGAGCAGGAACAATCGTCAGGGTCCATACTGGCAAGGGCGACAATACTGCTGCAGACCTGTTCAATAGCACTTTGCTCTGGAAGGAGGAGGGGGATACTGCAACCCTGAGGGATGCAACTGGGAAGGTTGTCTCTGAGTACAAATATCCAGTGGAGGTTTCAGCACAAGAGAGCACGACCAAGGCCAAGCCGGTCTATCTTCCAGACACATCTTCCCTCGGCGGGACATCCATGCCCTTCATACCAGACTACAGATCGAGCTATGCTGCGGAAGAGAGCGGCATGAAGTCCAGCATTCCGGCAAACTTAAGCGGCCGTCCTTTCATCTGCCACGGAGGCCCTCTCAACTGGGCCTGGACCACTGGGCTAAGATAGCCTGCAATGGAACTGGTTCGAGAATCTCACATTGCTGGAGGCTTTATCTCGCTGGGGTAAAGGGGCCAAGAAGACCGCATCCTTCAGGGTGCGGATGAATTGGCCCCTTTCATGATTACTTTCGCTCCGCATAGATCGATTTGATATAGTCGCAGGCCGATCTCCTCACAGTTCCCTGGCAATTCCAGTATAAGAGATGATGGCGGCCAGGAGCAAGCGAGCTGAACGAAAGAGGGGAAGGCCAACACAACGACCGACATTAAAATGGATCTGCTTCCTGTTTTATGGTGCCGCGGAAGTCACTGTCGAGATAGGGGGAGCCATCGGGCGATTGCAAACCTATTCGCTGATGATCGTCATTAGAATTCTTGGAAAGGGGTGCGAAAAGTATTATGGCACTTAGGAGTATCTCCTGAATGTCGAGTTAACTGCTCCGGAGGCAAACATGAAATTAACCGATGAGATCAAGCAGATGCTTGATGAGAACATAGTTTACCTGGCAACGTCAACCAGAAACGGGGAACCTAATGTCGTTCCGATCGGATCGGCTTATGCGATAAGCGACAACGAAATTCTCATCCATGATATGATGTTCGTGAAGACCAGGGCGAATCTGGAAGCCAACCCCCGGGTAGCTATATCATTTACGGACACGAAAAGATGGGAGTCGTATCAGCTAAAGGGATCGGCAAAAATTTTCACCGATGGAGATATATTTGAGAAGGTTCTGGAGATAATGAAAATCAAAGAGGGACGTCGGCAGAAAGATCACATGGAGACGATCAGCAATCCTAAAGTTAAAGAGAGAGTGCAACGAATGATGGAGCTGCATAAGAGCATGAGACCTAAAGCTGCAGTTCTTATCGCCGTTGAGGAGGTCTACTCGAACATGCCCGAGATGTGATCATCTCTATCTCGCCCGGTTTTGGGCTGTTCAAGTAAGTGATAACAACATCCGGATCTACCTTGATCGGCACTTCATAAGTCCACAGAGGTTGCTGTATACCCGATGTCTGCGTAGCGGCTCCCCTCCAAATAGAGCGATCCACAGCCTTTCTCCTCGCTCTGTGCCACATACATATCGATGGCATCGGAGACCATCCACTTCTATCTCCCGGAATCTAACCGCAGTCTGGGAGATGACGGGATTGGCAGTGAAATGCAGCACGGCAGCGCTGCAATGACATGAAGTCTCGCTCTCATCATACGATTACCTCATATAACTCGGAGGCATCTGCCATATCCACGGCCGATGTAACGACCAGGATGATAGATAAGGCCGGGAGCCTCACCTACTTCATCTCACTAGGATAAACAAACACCCCATGATCCTTCAGGTCGTAGTTCAATCCCTGAATCTCGTTGAGATACTCATGGTGTATTGCCTGTGGTTCCAGGTCCGAGAACAGCTCTGGGTAGAACCACTTCGCCATGTAGGCAATGGCCACGGGAACTCCGGGGCTTGCACCAAACTCATAGAGCAGCATGTAGACTCGCCCGTCCTTCACAGCTGTGATATTGCTCCAGCCAATTCTGCTCAATATCTCCCTCCTCTTGGCCTCAAAACCGGATGGGTCGTCGGATGCATAGCCACAGGGCATCTCCGATGGCTGGGTAAGCCTTACGATCACCTCCGGGTTCTGGAGCATAACCCACTCTGACTCCACGTCGGGGTAGGATCCTGCTAGATCTGAGGCGATGTTCACGCCACCTGCCATGGTGCAGGCCAGATCGCCACCTTTGCCTTTGGTGTAGGTCTTGAGGTCAGATGCGCCCTCCAGGTAAACTCGCGTCTTTTTGTCCTCTGGGATCGCCGAGATCTTCTCATTGACTGCATCTGTAACCCTGCTAAACCATTGCAGGTATCTGTCCGCCTCAGCAGTCCGGCCGACGATGTAGCCGAGCATCTTCATCTCTGCCCTTAGATCATCGGCCCTGTAGAGGTCAAGCGCTACAGCAGGGATGCCAGTGCCATTGAGCTTTGGCTCTAGATACTTGGGCGTGGCAGACCTGTAGCTTATGACTAGATCCGGTTCCAGCGTTAGTATCTTCTCTATATCTGGCTCATTCCATTTTCCAACGTTTGGCATCTGGCTGAACTCTGGAAGATATATCGAGTTCTCCAGGGTCTCCACAGATACGCCCACAACCTTGTCAGTGGCATGTAAAACCCTAAGGGCTTCAGCAGAATCGTCAGTTACAGCAACGATCTTGTCGATAGGCATCTGCAGTGTTACAGTTCTGTTGGCGGTATCGATGAGAGTCAGGGTCGTTTCATCCCCTTGGATGATATGGTTTATCTGATCGATATCCTTGGCATCTACCTTTCCATCATGGTCTGCATCTGCCAGTTCAGAGCCATTTTCTTTTCCATCGATGATCCCTTTGACGTAAGATATATCCTGATCATCGATGGTGTCATCCATATTTGCATTGCCGAATACGTTCAATGTGAAGCCAAAGGCCGGCACAGACAGCATCGCTAATGCTGCCATTAATGCAAGAAGCGGCAAAAAATGAGTGAATATTTTCATCTATGACTCCTCCAATGGTGGATAGACGAACACTCCCCGTGTCTTCAGATCGTAATCCAGTCCCTGGAACCTGGTCAGATACTCCTGATGGATGGCCTGTGGGTCAAGGTCTTTGAAGAGTTCAGGATGGAACCATTTAGCAAGATATGCAAGGGAGACAAACCAACATGGCCGGCTGGTTATCGCGGTGGTTAACAGATAGACCTTTTGGTCTTTTATTGCTGTTACATTTGACAGCTCGGGTGTGCTAATTATCTTTTTCCATTCGTCCTTAATGCCTGAGATATCATCGACCTCGTACCCCCCTGGCGAACTCCATTGGAACATTATCTCTGGATTGGCCGTGATGAGCCATTCGGCATCTACCTCCGGATACATCCCACCGGTCCCACCCCTCAGATCAGATGCTACATTCGTACCTCCGGCCTTAAGGCACAACATGTGAACGATAGATCCCTCTGAGCCTGGCTTGTAAATGCTGTACATTGGATATACTCGTGGTTTATCTGCCTCTGATAGTGTGCTCAGCCGATCTTCTATCAGGTTTAGACATCCCTCCTCGAAATCTACAAACTCCATTGCCCGATCCCTTTCATCAAGGATATATCCTAACATAATCATCTCTTGTATGGAAAAGTCTGGATAGGTGAATCCCATCCGTACTACAGGGATATCGAATCCTTGTAACTTGTCTTCAAGCAGCTCAGGATCTGGCCATCTAACATCTGATATGACTAGATCTGGTTTGAGCTTGATTATCGCCTCTACATCTGGATCAGACCATTTACCAACGGTCGGAAGTTGGCTTAGGTATGGAAATATTACTTTATTATTATCTTCTGAGAAACCACTTCCTACACCGACTACTTTATCCGATGAATTAATGCAATTTATCGCTTCCCCGCCAGATATCGGTAAAACAACTACCCTATTTACTGGTTTGGGTACAGTAACGACCTTTACCTTCTCATAGATTGTGAATGTCTCAAGGGTGAGATTCTCCTCGTCTCCTCGGATTATCTTCTCGATCTGGATTATATCAAGCTCGTCGATCTTCCCATCGTAATTTGCATCAGCTAGCGTGGTCGCTTCATTGGTTCCAGCGATGATCCCCTGGACATATTCTATGTCACTCTCGTCTATCTTATCATCCATGTTCGCGTTGCCAAAGATGCCTAAGGTGTAATCTGCAGCAACCGCAGGAATGGCTGCCAGAAGCGCAGATAATACAATAATCATCGCTAAAACGGAAGGGTTGGATGCCATTCTTCTCATTTATCATTCCTCCAAACCATAACAGCTCTGATATTTACCATTATTATTACTCCGTTGCTACTACTAATTATCAATTTATTATTACCAAGCTCTACCAAATAAAGTTATCTGTAGGGGACTGATTCAAACTTAAAAATATATAGACCACAAGTAGCCGCAAAAAGATGTGGATGGCTCTCTTTTTTGCCCTACGCCCCTATCACCTTCGCCATCTTCTCCTTCCAGGACTTCACCTCGTCGGCGTTGATCACATCGATCGCTCCACCCTGGAACTCTCCCTCGACGTCGCCCATCCTCTCCTCCATCCAGCCTTCGATCTCTAGATACAGAGACTTCAGGGCATCCAGAACCTCCGGATCGGCCTTCCACAGCCCCCTCTGCTCTGCCTCCAATAGCCTCCTGCCGATCTCCTCCATGGCCCAGGGGTTGTTCTCCTGGAAGAACTCGCGGTTCTCCTCGTCCATGATGAATGTCCTGGCGATGTCGTCGAAGATCCAGTCGTCCACCTCCTGGGTCGTCGCCTCCCAGCCGTAGACGCGGCCAACGCGCTTGGATATATCGCCTGCTCCTTTGTAGCCGTGTTGCTTCATTCCCTCGATCCACTTGGGATTGAGAAGCTTCGTTCGAACAACGCGGCGCACCTCGTCCGCAAGATCTCGCACCTCGACGTGCTCAGGCTCGCGGGTGTCGCCGTAGTAGGCTTTCACATCCCTGCCGGAGATGTGCCTCGCTGCGGCGGTCATGCCCCCGTGGGTGCCGAAGTAGCAGCAGCATCCGAAGAGGTCGTACTCGTCGCTGACAACTTTGTTGTAGGTCACGTCTACAGACTTGAGGGTGTTTACGAAATGCTGGTGAGATTCCTTCCCTGCCACGCCCTTGCCGTAGGCATACCCGTTCCAGTAGACGAAGATGTCCGAGAGATCCTTTTCGTCCTTCCAGGCGCTGGCATAGACTGCCAGGTTGGTCCCGGACTGGTATGTGCCAGGCTTGCTGGCAAAGATGCGAAGCGTCGCCTCGCGCCAGTCCTTGGCAGTGCCGCTCTCGAGGTTGGCCAGGGTGTGCTTTCGAACGAAGTTCATCTCTAAAGGCTCATCGAGCGCTGCCACTGCCTGCACCGCCTCGTCGATGGTGTCGATGCAGTTGGGGAAGTTGTCGCGGGTGATGCCCGACACCCTGATGGTCAGGTCGATCCTGGGACGACCAAGCTCTTCCAGCGGCAACACCCTGAAGCCCTTCAGCCGTCCGTTGGACTGCCAGACGGGCTCAGTGCCGAGCAGGAAGAGCATCTGGGACATGTCCTCTCCATCGGCCCACATGATGTCATTGCACATCCAGAAGAAGGCGATGTTCTCAGGATAGCGACCTTCTTCGTTCTGGTGCTTGGCGATTACGGCCTTTCCGAGCTTCTGACCTACCTTCCATGCGGTCTTAGTAGGCACTCGATATGGATCAAGAGAATAGAAGTTCCTGCCCGTTGGCAGAACGTCGTCCCGGCCGCGTGTGATCAGTCCGCTCGGGCCGGCCTCGACGTATCCGCCGTCCATGCCGTTGAGCAGTGACTCGATCTCCAAAGAGGCCTCCATTCGAGCTTGCAGGTCCAATACTTTCTCCCGAATGGCTTCCAGCTGGCTTTCGTAACCTGCAGTGGACAGGCCCAGAACTTCATCAGGCTGCGCCCCGTCGCCCTGCAGATACATGTCGATGAGCTTCTTGCACAGGCCATCCACGGTCTCCAGCAGCTGCCCGTGAGACTTGCCATAGCGCTCGTTTACGGCTCCCTGGTCGGCCAGAAGCTCCTCCATGGAGAGGCCCATCATTGCGGCAACGGTGCCGCGCAGCGGCACACCGCTTCCCTCGAATCTCATTATGGAGTTGATGAACTCCACGCGCCTCTCGCCCTGCGGCAGTTCGCCGAAGATGTGCATGCCCGAGTCTATCTGCGTGTTCCTGACGCGGCTGAGCTGATTGTGGGCCTTGGTCACAATCTCCTCCAGGGGCATGTCATCGGCCAGCTTCATGCCCCTGTCGAGGTTGGCAGCCTTGATTGCGTCGATGAGCAGATGGCGCAGCTCGTGTGACCTTGCGTGGTCGTGCTTGGCAATCTCATACTCTCCGAGCAGCCTGTCCACCTCCAGCAGCTCGTCGTAGAGCCCCGAATCTGTCATGACCGTCTGCATGTGGTCCACTAAGACAGCGTAGCTGCGCCTCTTGGCGATGGTTCCCTCGGGCGGGTTATCGGCATTGTAGATGTACAGATGGGGGATGGTTCCGATGCAGATGTCGGGATAGCAGTTCCTGGAAAGCCCCACGCCTTTTCCGGGCAGGAACTCCAGGTTGCCGTGCGTCCCCACGTGGATGAGCACATCTGCACCGAAGATCTCCTCAAGATAGCGGTAGGTGGCCATGTACTGATGCGTGGGCGGCACATCCGGGTCGTGCAGGATCTTGCAGACCTGGCCGTCGCAGCGCGCTCCTGCGCAGCCGCGTTTGGGCTGGACGCAGACTACGGCATTGCCATACTGAACGCCCGTGATCACGATCTTGCCCTGGTAGAGCATGGCTGCAGGGATGTCGTTCTTCAGCTCGCCGGGCGGATTGCCCCAGGCCTCGCAGACGCGGTCCTTTACCTGTGGTGTCTGAGTGCTGAACCACCGCTCGTACTCTTCCTTGGTCTGATAGGCCAGGACTCCCCCTTTGGCCACGATCTCCTCGATTGGAGTCCAGCGGAACTCGGAGATGGCTTTTCGGCCCATGATGGTCTCGATCAGCTCTTTGCCAGTCGCAGGAGCGTTTTCCAGAGAATAGCCGGCTTGCGCCATCCTGTTCATGATTCTCGAGACGCTCTCGATTGTGTCCAGGTGCGCGCCGCCGCCGACGGCCGCTTCAACAGAGGCACATGGGTTGTTGTGGAGGATGAAGGCCACACGCCGCTCGGCTATCGGCTTCCTGGCCAGGTCGATCCATTTCTTAACTCTTTTTGAAAGCTTCGCGCAGCGCTCCGCAATAGGCGTGCGCTCCTCATGATCGCCTTGCTTTGACCCGGCGCTTATGATGATGGGCTCGATCATCCCTTCGAACTCAGGCATGGCCACAGCCCAGCCGATGTCGTTGGACAGTCCGATGCTGTTCTCCCATTCATCCAGGGTCATCCGGGTGGAGAGGACGGGCTCAAATACAGGTGCATTCAGCTTTTTCAAAAGAGCTATGCCCGTCTGGTTACTTTTTGCCTCTCCCAGATTGCTCCTATCCTGACCCAGGAAGAAGGGAGCCGTCTTTACCATGGCATCTATGATCGGCTTGCCCTCAATGAAGAAGTAGTCCCAAACCACCTCGCCCATGCTCCTGGTGCCAAGATCCTCATCTCGGACGGAATATGAGAACACAGGGATGACGTTCAATCCTTCCCGCTCCAGCGCTCTGATCAGCTCGTCCTCTGTGGCCAGATTTCTGTTTACCCAGTAAAACCTTGAGAAGAGCAATCCTACGGTCGGGCCGCCGTCGGGCTCATACCACTTGAGATACTCCCGGACATCGTCAAAGTGGCGTGGAGCATCCGGATGGTACGCCCCTTCCCAGGGCATGGGGCAGGGAGGAAGCGCAGCCACATCCATATGCAGCAGCTCCCGGCAGAGATACAGGAGCATGTTGCGCATGTTATCCTCTCCGCCGTGCGTCAGGTAAGCATTTGCGGTGACCACAACTTTTGCAGGAGCTGTGGAGAGCATCCAGTAGGCCTGGTCATAGCCAAGACATACGATAGGCTTATTCTTTCCAATCTCCTTCAGCCTCGGCTCGATCTCATCCCAAATTCCATCACTGCCGCGGTGAATGAAGATCAAGTCGGAGTCCTGGCAGGACTTCAATGCTTCTGCTATCTTGTCCTGGTTGTCCTCGAGCCTCTGGGTCGAATAAAGCTGCAGGTCAAAGGCCAGTTGCTTTCCTGCCCTGGAGATTATGGGCAGATATGGGTTTCCAACGAGACATGTGATTTTCATAATGGTCTCCTCCTGACTTTCTTTTTACCACAAAATTTGCGTTTAATCACATTTACGTCTCAAATCAAATGATAATGCCATCAGCCCGCCGCAGCGCCATTCAAAGACCGCAGAGGCACAATGCAGGGCTTATCCAGAGATCTCATAACCAACGCCTCAACGCCGTAGACCTCGCTGATATTTTTCTCGCTCAGCAGATCATTAGGGGCTCCGGCGGCGTAGACAACTCCCTTCTTCAGCATCACCAATGTATCCGAGAACCGGGCGGCAAGGTTGAGGTCGTGTATGGCCATCACTGCCGATATGCCCTTCTCTTTGACCAGTGAACTTATGGTCTCCATGACATCCAGCTGGTGCTTCATATCCAGGTTGGACGTGGGTTCGTCAAGAAGGAGCACTGCGGGCTCCTGGGCAAGAGCCCTGGCGATTAGCACCTTTTGCTTCTGGCCGCCGGAGAGCTGGCCGAAATCGCGCATGGCCAGCTCCTGCAGATTTAAAAGCTCCAGGGTGTCCGCTACCTTGTCCAGATCTGCATCGGAGACGCGCCAGCTGATGTGAGGCCTTCTGCCCATGAGAACTGTGTCAAAAACGGTAGTGGCAAGCGGCGTGGAGCTGGACTGAGGCACATAGCCTAATCGCCTGGCGATCTCCTGCTGCTTCATGCTCTGTACATCCTGCCCCTCCAGCAGGATGCTTCCCTTGGGTTTGAGGATGCGGTCGATGCATTTGATGAGCGTGGTCTTGCCCGATCCGTTCGGCCCCACAAGGCTCAAGATCTCAGCGTCATCTACAATGACGTTCAAATCGTCAAGGATCTTGTTGCTTTGGTAGCTGAAGGTCAGGTCTTTGATCGAGATTTTTACCATTGGGCCTCACTTTCCAGGTGGATATTTCGCCTTAAGGCTTACTCTCACACCATGTTAATAAAATTTTTTATTGCAATTGTATTACCGAATAATAAAAGAATGAGGATCTGGCCCTACTCTGCCTGCAGCTCACCAGAACTCCTTCTTCCGGTGCATGAAAAGGTATACGAAAAAGGGCACGCCCAGGAAGGCTGTCATGATGCCCACCGGCAGGATGACTGGAGCGAGTAGGGTCCTGGCCACTGTATCAGCGGCGAGCAGCAGCAATCCACCGGCCAGACCTGAGATTGGCAGCAGGAATCTGTGATCTCCCCCGATTATCATGCGCGTGATGTGAGGCGAGACCAGGCCGATGAATCCGATGGTGCCCGTAAAGCAGATCACCGCCGCAGTTATGAACGATACCAGCATCATGCAAACGACGCGCGTCCTCTCCACATTTACTCCCAAGCTCTTTGCGGTCTCGTCGCCCGCACCAAGGGCATTGATATCCCAGGATTTTAGGAGGAGATACGGGAAGCAAACGACAATGACCGCAGTGACTATCCAGACCTTATCCCAGGAGGAGCGGCCCAAAGAGCCCATCATCCAGAAGACGACCTCTTGAACCTGCTCCGCATGCCCCACGTACTGCAGAAAGGATGTCATTGCCGAGAAGAGGTACATGATGGCAATTCCTGCCAGGATCATTGTCTCGGGGGTGATGCCCTTGTATTTTGCCAGTCCGTAGACGGCGAAGGAGGCGAGAACTGTGAAAATAAAGGCATTGCCCACGATCAGCCACTGCCCGCCCACAAATCCAGCGCCCATGACTATGGCCAGAGCAGCTCCGAATCCCGCGGCTGAGGAGATTCCCAGGGTGAAAGGGCTGGCAAGGGGATTTTTGAGGATGCCCTGCATCACCGCTCCGGCAATGGCAAGTCCGATGCCTCCAACTATCGCCAGGAGGATGCGATGCAGCCTCAGCCCCCAAACGATGGTGTCCGAGAACCAGTTTGTCTGGAAATAGCCGGGAAAGAACCTGGCAAGGATCGTGGCATAAACATCAGCGACTCTTATATCAGCTGAACCTCGCGTGGCAGCATATCCTGCCAGCAAAATTATCGCTAAGATGAAGGCGAAGAGACAGAAGATCTTTTTGCTGATGAACTTCTCATACTGCTCCCTCAGATCCGCAGCAGGATTATCATGGGAATGTGCAGCCGACATCGATCTACTCCTCAGAATAATACCTTCGCCGCATCCAGATATTGCCCCAGCCTTTTCACGGCCCCATCTATCCCAATTTCCGCTCCTGCAAAGCCTTTTACTGAGCGTGAAAGGCTCTCGTTGCAGAGTAACAGATTCAAGCTGCAAATGACATTCATGCCTGATCCCCAAATTCCATCGATTAGAGCGACAAAGGTACTTTATGCTAATATTAATAAATCTTTTGGTGTTAGTATTATTCGATCACAATAATGATGCAGATGTCTGCTCTAATGCGATTCTTCCAAAACCGCTCATTCACTGCCATATGATTCCAGTTAAGGAGCATCCGTTATAGCGCGTCTGCCTCGTCAGGTGCAGATTGATGATGATCTGATTATTCCGCCTGACTTGATATTAATAAATTTATCTCATTGCTAAATAAATTAAATAATATTATTTTCTAGAAATAATTTATGAAAATAGCACTTAGTAATACGGCATAAAGCCTTATATAGATCCGAAACAAGCTTATAAAAAAGGCGATGACAATGCATCATTTGAAGAGAAGAACCCTCCCATTCACATCTATCGTCGGCCAAGACGACATGAAGTTCGCCCTGATTTTAAATGCTATAAATCCCCGCATAGGTGGAGTTCTTATCCGAGGCGACAAGGGCACCGCCAAGTCCACTGCTGTGCGGGCCCTGGCCGACCTGCTGGAGGATATACTCGTGGTCGAGGACTGCCCCTTCAACTGCGACCCAGCCAACCAAGAGGCCATGTGCGATCTATGTTTTGAGAAGAGTCAGAAAAATCAGATAAAAGGGATTAAGAGAAAGACGCCTGTCATCGATCTGCCCCTGGGGGCGACGGAGGATAGAGTGGTCGGCTCCTTAAATGTAGAGAAGGCCATCAAGGAGGGCATAAAAGCCCTCGAACCTGGCATCCTTGCGGCCTGCAATCGTGGGATACTTTACATAGATGAGGTCAACCTGCTAGATGATCACGTAGCTGATGTTCTATTGGATTCAGCCGCCATGGGAGTGAACATCGTGGAGCGCGAGGGTGTGTCAGTGGCCCATCCCGCTCGCTTCATCCTGGTCGGGACCATGAACCCCGAGGAGGGAGAGATCAGGCCGCAGCTTCTGGACAGGTTCGGGCTGCAGGTGAGCGTGGCCGGAATCGAGGACGTTGAGCAGCGAATGCAGATCGCAAAGATGGCTGACGAATTCGATCTCGATCCTGAGGGATTTGTAAGGGCATATCAGGACGATCAGGACCGGCTGAAAGAGCAGATATGCAAAGCCAGGGAGATGCTCCCCCAGGTTACATTGAGTGATGATCTGCTCCGCACAATAGCTGCTACCTGCATAGACCTGGGGGTCAGGACGCACAGGGCGGAGATAGTGATCTCCAGAACGGCTAAGACCATTGCCGCCTTCCAGGGAAGGAGAGAGGTCCAGCCCGAGGACGTGAAGAAGGCCATGGAGCTGGCACTGGCCCACAGGATGAGGAGCCGGCCTTTTGAGCCGCCGACGTTGAACAAGGATAAGCTGGACAGGTCCATGGAAAAGCAGCAGCATGAACATCAGCATGAGCACCAACATGAGCAGCAGCAAAAGAGACCTCCTCAGCAGCAAAAACCCCCGCAGCAGAAAAAGCAGGAGCAAGAGCCACAGCAGCCCGACTCGCAGCAGGACTCCAACCAGTCACAGGCTGCATCGCCGCAGGAGCGGATCTTCGAGATAGGAGCCCCAATAGATGTTCGGAAGATTGGGATCTCCCGCAGGAGAGACAGGGTGATGCGCCGCAGGGTCAGCGGCAGGAGGATGAACACCCTGGCGGCCCAAAACACGGGCAGATATCTCAGGCAGAGGATGCCGACAGGAAGAAAGGACATCGCCATCGACGCCACAATCCGGGCCGCTGCCCCATACCAGAGATCGAGGTCTGGAAACAACGCCATCAAGGTGAAGAGCGAGGACATCAGGGAGAAGGAGCGCGTTGGGAAGACATCCGCTGTGGTCTTATTCGTTGTGGATGCCAGCGGCTCCATGGGTGCGAATCAGAGGATGGAGAGCGCTAAAGGTGCTGTCCTGTCTCTCCTCATGGACTCCTATCAAAAGAGGGATAAGATAGGCATGGTGGCGTTCAAGGGCAAGGACGCGGAGCTCATCCTGCCTCCCTGCTCCAGCGTGGATCTGGCCTTGAGCCGCCTGCGGGAGCTTCCCACAGGCGGCAAGACGCCGCTCTCCGCCGGCCTCTCCCGCGGCCTACAGCTCTTGCAGGGGGAGATGAGAAAGAACGATGAGATCAAGCCCATGATGGTACTCATATCCGACGGCCGGGCCAACGTGGGCATGGGCGGCAAGATCAAAGATGAGCTCTTGGAGATCTCCAAGAGGAGTCGCCAACTTGGGGTCAACACCATAGTCATAGACACTGAGGTTGTGGAGAACTCGTTCATGGATATGAGGCTTGGATACTGCAGGGATATCGCAGAGACTGCAGGGGGAAAGTACTATCCCATCTCAGGGCTGACGCCCGAGGCGCTCTACAGCATCATCGACCTGGAGCATAAGCTCCTCTTTGATGCCAATACCTGAAAGTATATCGATTAAATGGCGTTCTGGAGGGATCACGAGGCTTTATGAGCAATATAATCGATATATCAGGCTTAAATAAAGAATACTCCGGGAAGAAGGTTGTCGACGGGCTTAACCTGTGCGTATCTCAAGGCGAGCTCTTCGGATTTCTAGGGCCCAACGGAGCTGGCAAGACAACAACCATACGCATCCTGACCACACTTACGAAGCCCACATCAGGAAAGGTGCTCATCAACGGCATCGATGTAGCCAGAGATCCTGCAAGTGTGAAATCGGAGTTCGGCGTGGTCCAGCAGCACCTAAGCCTGAACAGAGATCTGACCATTGCCGAGAACCTCGAGCTGCACGCACGGCTGCATCACATCTCCAGATCGGAGCGAAGGAAGAGGATAGCTGAGCTGCTGGACTATGTGGAGCTCTCCGATCATGCCGACTATCTCATCGACAGCGTGTCGGGGGGCATGAAGAGAAGGGCCATGATCGCCCGGGCCCTAATCCATAGGCCTAAGCTCCTCTTTCTGGATGAGCCGACTGTGGGGCTGGATGCTCAAACCAGGCGCAGGGTCTGGGATCTCATACGCAGGATGAACTCTGAAGGCACAACGGTCTTCTTGACCACACACTACATTGAGGAGGCAGAGGCTTTATGCCAGAGGGTAGGAGTGCTTCATCACGGCAAGCTGATCGCTCTCGGAAGCCCTCTGGAACTCCGCCAGAGGCTGGGCATGGTCGCAGTTGAGCTACAAGAGAAGGAGAACGGCACAACCTACCGCTATTTTCCGGATCGATCGAGCGCTGCCAGGTTCATCCAAAGCTTGCCCAATACCGAGCGGGTGATCATGAGGGAGTCGAACCTGGAGGATGTATTCATAGAGCTGACAGGCCAGAAGGTCATAGGGGATTAGATGCTCGATGCATACAGCATACTCTGGTCAGACTTGGCAGCACTCAAGCGGCGCTGGCCTCGCTACCTCATAACCACGCTGATGAGTCCTATCCTCTATCTGGTGGCCTTCGGCTGGGGACTTGGCCGGGGAATTAACCTGAATGGGACGAGCTATCTCGAATTCGTGATACCGGGAATAATCGCCCTGACGGCCATGACCACCAGCTTCAATGGGGCTGGGACCAGGCTGAACGTCGACAGGCTCTACTTCAAGAGCTTCGATGAATGCCTCATGGCCCCAGTGGGGCTGCCCTCCTTGCTGTTGGGAAAAGCCCTGATCGGCGTTGTGAGGGGTGTCTTAAGCTCTGTTGGTTTTTTGGCAGTGGCCCTGCTTATCGCACCGCACATGCATATCAGTCTGCCATTTGTTCTTGGGCTCTTGCTCTGCTGTCTGACGTTTGCCTTTCTGGGGGTGCTCGCCGCCCTTCTGGCACGCTCGCATGAGGACATGGCCACCTTCGGAAGCCTGATCCTGATGCCCATGACATTCCTGGGAGGAACATTCTTCTCCCTGGCCCAGGTGCCATTCGGGCTGAAGATGGCGCTCTATGCGCTACCCCTCACCCACGCCAGCCTTTTTCTGCGGGCTGCAGCCCTGGACCAGCCTCTGCCCTGGGCATCATTCCTGATCCTGCTGGCCTTCTTTGCCATATTTCTGTGTGGAGGGATGCTGGCCTTGAAGAGGATGAGCGTTTAGATCCATTGTTTTACTTTTTTGAAATTTGCAGAAAAATTTATAATCAATGATGTTGTAAATAAAAATTTTAGTGATATAATATGAATATATTATCATCAAGTAGCATGAAATCTGTATGCTGTATCTTGGCGCTCCTTGCCCTCGTCATGCCAATCGCCGCAGCTGAGCAGCAGGGCAGCACAGACCTGCTGAGAATATTCGGCAATGCAAATATGGACGACAGGATAGATGACGCCGACGCAGCCTATGTGCAGGGCATAGTTGACGGGAAGTGTGCGCCAACGAAGCTTTCCGATGCCAACTTAGACGGCAGGATCGACTCCTTGGACATTGACACGATAAATGAGATAATTAAGGGCGAGGAGAAGGAGCTGACAGTCTCCGACTCAATCGACAGGAATGTGACGATCAAGATGCCGGCGAAGTCCCTAATCGCCCTGGGCAGCTACAGGAATGAGGCCGTCAAGATACTTAATGCACAGGATATGATGGTGGGAGTATCATCGGATATCATTGAGATGAAATACTATTATCCAGAGCTGGCAGATAAACCGGCTGTCGGAACCTGGTCTACACCTGACAGCGAGGCCATCGTCAACCTCCGGCCGGATATCGTCATCACCTCTGCCAACCGCGACCGGGCCACAAAACTGGAGGAGAGCCTCAAATCAGCGGGCATAGCTGTTATCGGCCTTGATTTCTACAGAGATAACATCATCCGGTCGGAGATGAAGACGCTGGGATTCATCCTGAACAAGAATGATGAAGCAGATAGGTATCTGCAATGGCGAAACGGCTATGAGCAGCCCATAAGGGATTATGTAGCCGCTCTCAAGGAAGATGAAAAGTCGCGCCTCTTCATGGAATGGGGATCAAAGAATACAATCTCTGAGATATCCAGTTACGGCAAAGGCAGCAGCGGTGACTCCGTCTGCGACTTCACGGGTGGAAGGAACATCGCCGCAGACCTTCCCGAGTATCCCAAAGTGGATAGCGAGTGGGTCTTGAAGGAGAATCCGGATGTGATCATAAAGTCCCTGGCTCCGGGCAGCGGAAGCGCCGGCTGGAACAGCACGAAGGAAGCTGCAGCGATCTTAAAGAGCTATGTAGATGAAAGGCCGGGATGGAGCAACCTGGACGCTGCCAAAAACAACAGGATATATCTCTTGAGCACTGAGATCGCCTGGGGACCCGACGGCATTGTGGGGGATGCTTACTATGCCAGATGGCTGAATCCCGAGATAGATATCGATCCCGAGAAGATCTACAAGGAGTACCTTGAGATGTTCATGGGCCTGGAGTATCCAGAGGGAGTTGTGCTGGGGTACCCTGAGAAATGAAGGACGAGTGAGGCTGGTGTTCCTTCAGCGAGTCTCTAGAGCTGATCCACCAGCATCCCCTTGAAAACCTTTTTCCCAACCTCTTCACTTGCCAGCCATCACCTGCCAGCTCCACTCCTTGTAGCCGAAAGATGGAATAGCTCACGTTCAGCCGGGCCGTCGACCGCAAACTATAAATAATCATAACGAATAAATAAGTAGTTTGCCGCGTTTTGCGCTGTGTGGACGAGACGACGCAGTTCGGCTTAGCTCTCAAGGCCAAGGAATTCGACAAGCTCATCCTCCGTGGATGTCGTCGAAATTTCCAAGGTCCGGAGAGGTGCTGTCTTCTGGGCAGCATCCGGAATAGCACCAGAGAAAAGCTGAAAGGACAAGAGATACACGCCTTAAAGGGCGTAGTATGCCTTAAATTCAGCGCTCTGGAGTGCTCGTCAGGAGCAGGACGCGGCATAAAGCCGATGGCAAATGAGAGCATAAGGCCCAGCACACCATGGTGTGGGACTCCCATGAGACGGACGCTGCGACAAAGTTCAGCGCTGTGCTCTCCAATGGCCAGGTTTTGATCGGGCTCGGGGCGAGGTCAGGCCATCACCGTGGTGATCGGCTCCCATTTAAAGGACGCTGTGGATTTCGGCGCTGGCCCGCTCCAGACTCGACATCGGGATTTTTTTAGAGATCTTGATCGATTGTCTATTCTCCCTTTTAGCTCATTGGGCCACGTGAACGCTCAACCATCATTCCATCAATTGTATCTTATTCATACTTTCATTTATGTAAAAATGGTTTTCTGTTATCTTTTTCCGGCAAAACTACTTAATCTTATACGTACTATGTAGTTATCATGGCACGAGCCCAAAAGCGCATGATAAGACCTCATAAGCAGCTGGTGAAGCCCTACGAATCCATGAGCAGCACCTCCTCCAAGGTCCTGGAGCTTCATATAGCGAAGGAGATCCTGGCAGAGACCTTCCAGATCTCGATTCACGAGGTGGAGGACATGATCCAGAACCGCTTCGAAACATGCTCCCAAGGACGCGGCCGAGATGGCAGAGTGCTATGGCCGCGAGAGTTCTGGCTAGATGACTGAGCATTTCAATTCAAATCAGCGACTTGATAGCCCTGAACTGCTCTAATGCCTCTAAACCTTTCGGCGTTGTATGATATGAGATCGGATCCGTCCCAGAGACGTCTCTAAATCTCAGCGTACAGCTCCTTTCTTCTTGCTTCCAATAAGTCTGGCTCCCTGCCAGCGTACTCTGCAGCGCTCAAAACCCTGACGCCATTCTCCTCTGCGCATTCGTAGACCTTTGCCAACTTCGCTTTATAATTTTGGTCCCGTAGAAGATGGTGATCCAGGATGATGACCCTCACAGTGGTCTCAGTTATTATCTTGGCTATATTCGCAACAGATCGCGCCAGGCTCTCCACAGAGTACCTGTAGCCGAGCATATAGGTCATAGGGCCGTCGAGGATAAGGAGATCAGGCCTCTCACTAAGAATGAAATCAACTTGCTCATCCAGAGAGGGGCCCTCGACATCGCTTGAAAAAACCATTTTCTCTCCGTGGCAAGAGATGCTTGTCTCCAGCACATAACCGAGCCGAGAATTCGTGCCGTGATAGACTGGAGGCGAGAATTTAATAGTAGTAGCAGCATGTTGAAATGATCTTCCATCCGCAAATTCGACTGCCTTGGGCAGGCCCCGCAGTTCTTTCAGGAAATGCGATGCCCTTTCCATTTGGCTTTTATTGATGTTATTCTTAGGGTCTTTGATGTAAAGCGTCTTATCTCTGTAAAAATCGATCTCATCAGGATTGTGATGGTCGTAATGATAATGGGTTACGATCAACAGGTCACAGTTGGAGGCATAGCTCTTTATATCATTCCAGGCCTGGTCCATCCTCTCCAACTCCAGTCGATGGGGAGGCAGCCCAAACCTCCTTGGTCCGAGTGACACTGCGGGGTCGATGAGCACCTTCACGTCCTCGGTCTCCACGTACGTGGCCATCGACCGAACTCCAAAGCTGTCGAAGGCCAGGGGAAGAACCTTCAGCCTTTGCAGATCTCCTCTCATACCTTGCAGGTTTGGCAACCTCAGAGTATCATCTTTTTGCTGCATCAATCGGCAGTGGGTCGTGAATCAGTTACAGGTTTGAACTTTGGCTCATACGAAGCAATACAGATTCATGGAGGGAAGCATAAGGCAAAAACGAGACCGATGCGGTGAAGCACATAGATCTTCTCTCCTCAGATCTCGCAGACGATCTTCGCCTGTTTGGTCACCTTTACCACACTGCAAGGTATCCCATGCTTCATTCGTGATAACTCTCATAGATGTGACAGCCAAAGTCCTTTTCATCAAACCATTGGTAGTACTCATATCGAAATACTTAATACTAATTAAACTGAAAACCAAAAAATGGTGAGGTGCATATGTCAAAAATTAGAGAATTGCCTGCTATAATGACGACGTTTTTGATATTATTGCTATTGACGTCGCCCACAATTGCCGATTCGAGCTCCTCAGAGAAGATCCTGAAGGCGGATTTGATCTTCGGTCCTGACGAGAATCTCGATCCAGCCTACAAATACACAGGCTGGTACCTGCGCGAGGCAGGAATATATGATACCCTCTTCGCTTTGGATAAAGACATGAACCTAGTGCCATCGCTTGCTACAGGCTTCGATCAGATCAGCGATACCGAATACAAGATCCATTTGAGAGAGGATGTGAAATTCCACGANGGCACGCCACTTAACGCNGATGCTGTGGTATATTCTCTGGAAAGAGTGATGGCCTCCTCAAACTCCCGTCATAGCGAGTACAGTTTCATAGAATCGGTCACCAAGGATGACGAGTTCACTGTAACCATCAAGACCAAGGAGCCCTATTCTCCAACAATAGCATCTCTGGTCGATCCACTGGTCTCCATAGTCAAGCCAGATGTAGATCTAAACAAGACTCCAGTGGGAACAGGCCCATTCAAGTTTAAGTCCTACGAAAAGGGCGTCAAGCTATCGGTGACCAGGAACGACGAATACTGGGGAGAGAAGCCGAAGCTTGATGGAGCAGATCTGTTCTTCGTTAGCGACCCCATGACCCGTGCCATGCAACTGGAAGGAGGCGACGTGGACATCGTAAGGGGTCTTCCTCAAACAGAGGTCAAGAGCATAAAGGGCAAATCAAACCTTGAGGTGCTGGAGAAGGAGACCCTGCGAGAGAACTTCTTGTATGTGAATATGAGGAAGGCGCCATTCGATAATCTCTCTGTTCGCCAGGCACTCAACCATGCCATCGACCGCCAGGAGATCGTAGATACGGCACTCGAAGGTGTAGGCGGCGTTCCGGCGATTGGAGTCTTCTCGTCTGTTAATCCTTGGTCGGCAAATGACGAACTGAAGCCCTATGCCTACGATACAACAAAGGCCAAGGAGCTTTTGGGGCAGGCGGGCATTACCGATAAGGACGGTGACGGATGGCTTGACTTTCAGGGCAAGCCCTTTAACATTACCATCAAGACTTACACATCCAGGGCGGAGAACAAGCCTTCTGCAGAGGTAATTGCTGCGCAGCTGGAGAAGATCGGCATCAAATCCGGGGTGGAGGTACTGGAGACGGGAGCTCTGAGTAGCGATCTTAGCAATGGAAACTACGATCTGGCCCTTTATTCCTGGAGCACTGGCACAACAGGAGACCCAGATTACTTCCTCTCCAAGCACTACGAGTCCAAAGGGGCTGAGGCTAAGAAGACCGGTTATTCCAATCCGGACGTAGACTCGTGGCTGCAGAAGGCCAGAGCCACGTTCGATCAGAAGGAGAGGATGAATTATTACACCAAAGTGCAGGAGCAAATCTTCAAGGAATCTCCGAACATCTTCCTCTTCTATCTAAATGAGCTGGTCGGCCAGAACAAGAGGGTTAAGGGATACGAGATATATCCATCCTGTGAGATCACCTTCCTGACACCGGATCTATCCCTGGAGGATTAGTTGAAACGGCAGGACATCGAACAAACGGATCCCAAAAAGATCATAGCTGGATATTGGGATCTTCGAAGCAGAAGTTACTCCAAAGGGGTCACAGACTCCAGGGACGAGGAGATGGAGATCTGGAAAAGATGCCTGGCGCCCTTCATCACTGATATTGGGCTGCGCAAAGCTCTAGATGTGGGTTCAGGTACAGGCTTCCTCTCCTCTCTTTTGGACGACATGGGCATCGATGTCATCTGCCTGGATCTATCTCGCGGCATGCTTGCCCTAGCCAGAGAAGCTCTGCTCCAAGAGAGAAGAGACCTAGATCTTTTCCAGGGAGATGCTGAAGCGCTGCCATTTCGTTCATCTTGCTTTGATATTGTAGTCAGCAGGCATCTCCTCTGGACATTGCCAGACCCAGTGAAAGCCCTTGCCGAGTGGATGCGCGTATTGAGGCCAGGCGGAAGGCTTCTGGTCATAGATGGAAACTGGTTTGATCCCGCTGTCCGCAAAAGGCTGGGACGAGGGCTGTCCGGCATCCTGGCCAATTTTTCCAAAAGTCGAAACCCAGTGCCATTTCACAGGTTTTACGATCCCATTGGGCAAGAGCTCCCTCTTTACAGCGCTTGCGGGCCAGAGAGGTATCTGGCTTTTTTTGAGGATGCTGGAGTGAAGAATGTCACCCTCGACCGCCTGAGTGAGGCAAACCGCTTCTACAAGAGCCATACCAGCCTTTCCTACAGGCTTGCCAATGCAAATGCCCTCTTCCTGGTTACTGGCGAGAAAGGCGAACAAGAGACAAAAAGCTAGCATTCATAGAATCAAAGGAAGAAGAAAATGTTGTCATTCATCCTGAGACGCCTCCTCCTATTGCTGCCGGTCTTGCTGCTAGTCTCAATCATCTCGTTCTCGTTGTTCTGCCTGGCACCCGGGGACCCAGCTGAGATTCTGCTCACAGGGCCTATGGGCACTGCCGATCCTGCGACTGTTCAGGAGTTCAGGCATAAGGCAGGCTTTGATGATCCGCCCCAGATTCAATACCTCAGGTGGCTGTCCAGAGCAGTTCGTGGTGATCTGGGATATTCTTATATCACGGGGGAGAAGGTTCTGGACGAGATCCTGCACAGCTTCCGCTCGACGCTGAGGCTGGCATTGGCCAGCTTGGTCATATCTTTCATGATATCTGTTCCAATTGGAATCATGTCTGCAGTGAAGCGCGAATCTATGTTCGACTGTCTGGGCATGGCGCTGGCATTATTGGGCGTATCAGTCCCAAATTTCTGGCTTGCCTACCTTTTGATAATCGCCTTCGCTCTTCGGCTCGACATTCTCCCAGTTGCAGGATACGGGTCGAACGGGGACTTCGAGCATTTGATCTTGCCGGCTTTGACTTTGGGCATATCAGCAGCCGCAATCACCAGCAGAGTGATGCGCGCAAGCATGCTGGAGGCACTCTCGCAAGACTACATCCTTGCGGCCAGGGCCAGGGGATTGCATGAGAGATCGGTGGTGCTGGGCCATGCTCTAAGAAATGCTCTCTTGCCTGTGATCACCGTGGTGGGATTGAACTTTACATATCTGCTCAATGGTTCGCCTGTGGTAGAGACGATCTTCGCTTGGCCGGGCATTGGCAACCTCATGACCTACTCCATCTACGACAGGGACTATCCTGTGATCCTTGGCTGCATGCTTTTCCTGGCTGTGTTATTCTTGGCATTGAATTTGCTGGTGGACATCTGTTACTACTACCTCAATCCGAGGCTGAGGCATGAAGCTGAGCACTGATCGCGGATGCAAGCTCGCGATTTTGATCATCGCATGCCTGGTCCTGGGAGCTCTTCTGGCAGGGTGGATCGCACCCCACGATCCTGAGAAGGCAATGCCTGAGCTGCGGCTGAAATCTCCTGACTGGGAGTATCCACTTGGGACGGACCATTTGGGCCGCTGCATCTTCAGCCGGATGATATTCGGCATCAGAATGTCTCTTTTAATCGGAGTGGGCGTCGTGCTCTTCTCTGCAATCCTTGGAATATTTTTGGGTGGTACAGCAGGATACTTCGGAGGCATCCTGGATGAGACAATTATGCGGGTTGTGGACGCGTTCTTGGCCTTTCCAAGCATCTTTTTGGCTCTGGCGGTCATCGGTTTTCTTGGATCAGGTCTCACCAACATGATGCTCTCCCTAATCTTGGTGGAGTGGACTGGATATGCCCGGCTGGTACGAAGTATCATCTTATCGTTGAAGGGAGGGGAGTTTTTAGAGGCAGCTATGAGCCTAGGAGCTTCGGATCAATACATATTGAGAAAACATCTTCTACCAAATGTCATGCCTCAGGTCCTCGTCATGGCGACCTTGGGCGTAGGCTATGCAATTCTTGGCGCAGCTTCTCTGAGCTTTCTTGGCCTTGGTGTCCAGCCTCCGACACCAGAGTGGGGATCGATGATGAATGACGCGCGGCCCTTCGTCAGAGCCGAACCGCAAATGATGATATTTCCAGGAATCGCCATAACGATCACCGTTTTGGCCTTCAATTTGCTCGGCGAAGGGCTAAGGGAAAGGCTGGACCCTCGATCAAATATCAAGATGGATCTTTAGCTAGGCGCGTTTCGCGGACTCGATTCTCTTGATCTTTCCCCTGTCCATCATCGCGATCCTGTCGCTCATGTGTCTTACGACCTCTTGGTCGTGAGATATGAAGAGCATGGTCAGGCCGAAGTCTTTTTTCAGGTCCATGATGAGCCGCAGTATCTGGGCCTGTACTGAGACGTCCAGCGATGCAGTGGGCTCATCCGCCACGATGAACTCGGGATTTATGGCCAGGATTCTTGCCAGAACCACCCTCTGATTCTGCCCACCGCTGAGCTGGTAGGGAAAACGATTCACATGTTCAGGGTTTAAGCCCACGATATCCACGAGCTCCAGCACTCGTTCTTTGATCTCAGCCTTGCCCATCCTTCCGTGCAGCCCCAGGCGAAACGGCTCTGCTATGCTCTCCCCGATCCTCATTTTCGGATTCAAAGAGGATTCGGGGTCCTGGAAGATCATCTGCATTCGAGGCCGCATCTTGCGCATTTCTTTGCGACCAAGCCCTGTTATGTCGACGCCGTCAAAGACTATCTTGCCTGATGTGGGCTCTATCAGCCTCAATAGCAAGCGCCCTACTGTGGTCTTGCCGCATCCGCTCTCTCCCACCAAACCCAAAGTCTCTCCTTTATCGATGAAAAAAGAGACGCCATCTACTGCCCTGGTGTACTGTTTGTTGATCATGCCGGAAGAATAATGCTTTTTGAGATCCTGCACATCGATCAAGCGCATAAAAGACACCTCACGTAATGCCCCCTCTCTACCTCCACCATCTCTGGATGTCTCCTTTCGCAGATCTTCATGGCCCGGCTACAGCGAGGATGGAATCGGCAGCCATGAGGCGGAGCGATGAGGGACGGACTGGTTCCTGGAATGGGCATAAGTCCCTTGCTGGGAAGTGAGTTGATGAAGCCTTGCATATACGGATGAATGGGCTCTTCCAGGATCAAGCGAGATGATGCATCCTCCAGCAGCTCGCCTGCGTACATGACCGCGATTCTATCGCATATCGCCTCCGCCACGCCCAGGTCATGAGTGATTATCAGAAGCGATTTGTGGGCGGTGGCCTCGCGCAGGAGATCGACTATCTGCATCTTGGTCTTGGCATCGAGCCCTTTTGTAGGCTCGTCGGCCACTATGAAGGAAGGATCACATGCCAGTCCCATAGCGATCATGACGCGTTCCTTCATGCCTCCAGAGAGCTCATGAGGATATTGATCGGCTCGCCTCTGAGCATCTGGAATATTGACAGATTCAAGCATCTCCACTGCTTTGCTTTTAGCCTCCCTTTTGCCAAGTTTTTGGTGAAGTTGGATCGCCTCAGCGATCTGATCGCCTATCTTCAGCACTGGGTTGAGGGAGGTGGTGGGATTTTGCAGGATCATGGATATCTCTTTTCCGCGCAGGCGCCTCATCTCCTCTTCATCGAGCTGCAGGATGTCCCTTCCGCGGTAAAGGATACGACCCTCGATTGTAGTTGATGGCTGCAGCAGTCGGACAATCGACATGCCCAGGACAGTCTTTCCGCAACCCGTCTCTCCAATCAGCCCAATCCTCTCACCCTCCGCGATCTGCAAATCTACGGTGTCCACAGCCTTTACCATGCCGTCCTGGGTGGGAAACTGGGTTTTTAGATGGATGATGTCTAGCAATAACATTCGCGGATCTAATGTATCATTTTGGTCTTAAATTTTGCTACGAATTATCGGCATCATGAAGCATGGGGAAAAATGTATCGTCCAGGGGCACAAAAAAAGTATGTCTTAAATTTTTAATTATGTTTCATCGTTATATTGGGATAATGTCATTCTAGTCGATGAAACCCTGAGCTTCGAAGACCAGATTCCCATTCTCATCTATCTCCCTGAATACCGCCCAAGTAGCTCGATCTCTTGTTACAGGATTCATCAGATCATCGAAGTAAAAGATCTCTGACCTCACCCGTCCGTTTGAAGATCTTTTTCCTTTTACTTTATACATAACATATTATTGTCGTAGTTCTACTATAAAAATTATTAAGGAGATAATGGATCATCATATGACATCTAATCTCAGGTTTTATTTAGGGAACAAAAACCAAAAACACAATCAGCCGCACGAAATAGTCTCCCTTAACATGTATCATAACTTCTCGGGCGATTTTTCAGCTCAAGACATTCTGCGCGAAGGTACCACCATGCAATTCATACCCAACTCCCATCATGTACGCAGCGTTCTTTTTCGATTTCATCACACTAATAACAGAAAAATTCATATTATATAACTGTATCATGTCAGGCTTGTATTCTAATTGGAGGGACAATGATAGGAGAAAAAAGGAATTTTGCCTTAAGGGGCATCGATGGAAAGGAGATGAGCGTCTTTACAGGGAGATCTCCCAGACAGGCAGCATTGAAGGCAGCCAACAGGGGTCATACGGAGATTCGCCTTAGGGAACATGGAACGAAGAAGGTGCATATCTTTAAAGGAGAACGTGTTAAGGTTAAAAAACCAAAGAATGCTCCAGACTGGATGCCAAAGAATATCTGGAAGCCAAATGTCAAAAAGATCGGCGTGGAAACCCTGAAAGATATTTAAGAGATATTCTCTTCGCGAAGGAGGCATCTGCGAGCCATTAACTCTGGGCAGGCCTCTGGGCAGGCCACAAAATCGTATCCGATACGCGATTTTAGGGCAGGAACGCTGCTACATTCAGAGGGCTTGCCCGGAGCTCAATGGAAAAAAAGGCCGTTTCATCTGTCAAAGATCCGGTTTGTACCCGCGCGGCTCGTCTACAACTTCGATGGTAGCAATGGCATGCTTGAAGACGAGAAGCTGGCCTTTTGCAGTCTGGAGAAGGATCTCATAGGGATTGAACGACTCAATGATTCCGGTGACGGGCTGGCCTCCAGAGATCAGGCGTATTATGACCCTTTTGCCCCTGAACTTGGGAATGAATTGAGGAGGTGTTTGCTTCACTGCTGGCTTTTCTTCTTCGGACATGTTCATCCATCATTCTAGAACAGCCTATTTATTAATCTGCCCCTAATTGATGGCTATCATCTCCGAGATGGGTATGGGTGTGGTAGCAAGATGTTTGTGAATCCAAAGAGAATCAGAGTCTTGGTCGAAAAAGAGAAGGCAAAAGGACCTGTGGTCTACTGGATGGGACGTGACCAACGTGCCCGCGACAACTGGGCACTTCTGCATGCAAAAGAGCTGGCAGAAAAGCATGATTCGCCCCTGGCTGTGGTTTTCTGCCTCGTTCCCAAGTTCCTGGGAGCCACGAGCAGGCAGTACAGATTCATGCTTCAAGGTCTAAAAGAGGTGGAGAGGAATTTGCGGGCTCTTGACATCGCATTCTTTCTTCTCCAGGGAGATCCAGGCAGAGAGATACCCACTTTTCTGAGCGAACAAGATGCGAGCGCTCTTGTTTGCGATTTCTCACCCCTTCGACAAAGCCGGATTTGGAAAGAAGTTGTTGCAGGCAAGATCGAAATTCCCTTTTTTCGAGGTCGACGCCCACAACATAGTGCCATGCTGGCTGGCATCGCCAAAGGCCGAGTGGGCTGCCTACAGCTTCCGTCCCAAGATACATCGTCTTCTGCCAGAGTTTATGGATGAGTTTCCTCCCCTCAAGAGGCATCATGTGTCATGGAAAGATGATGTTCAGAACGATTGGAGGTCAGCAGAGTGTGGAATTGAAGTGGATACTGTCCCAGAGGCGAACTTCAATCGGTCGGGCGAGGTTGCGGCAGCAGAGCAATCCCTGGATTTCATAGAAAATAAGCTCTCAAGTTATGAATCGAACAGGAACGATCCCTCGCAGGACGGCCAATCCAATCTCTCTCCATATCTGCACTTCGGCCAGATTTCAGCCCAGCGAGTTGCATTGCAGGTCCTTGCCAGTTTGAAAGATGCAGATGCATTCCTTGAAGAGCTGATCGTGCGCCGGGAATTATCAGACAACTTCTGCTATTACAACCCCGACTACGACTCATTTCAGGCCTTTCCTGAGTGGGCCAGAGCGTCCTTGGAAAAGCATGCAAAGGACAGAAGAGAATATCTCTACACTGCCGAAGAGCTGGAGAGGGCACATACCCATGACAACCTCTGGAATGCAGCTCAGATGGAGATGGTCTACAAAGGAAAAATGCACGGCTATATGAGGATGTACTGGGCAAAGAAGATCCTGGAGTGGACAGGATCGCCTGTTGAGGCCCAGCAAATTGCCATCTACCTCAATGATCGATATGAACTGGACGGCAGAGATCCAAACGGCTATGTTGGTATTGCCTGGAGCATCGGTGGCGTTCATGATCGCGCCTGGAGGGAACGGTCGATCTTTGGAAAAGTGCGTTACATGAGCTACAAGGGAGTGAGCAGAAGGTTTGATGTTGAGGCCTATGTCAAATCAATAAAAAATATAAAATAGCTCACTTGACCTCCTTCAGGCTGCGTCCCATGCTCCAGGCAATACCAACATAGTCTCCAACCTTCCAATATCTGTTATCTGGCATGCTCAAGAGCAATGGGTTCATCTTTCTTATGTCCAGCTTGCCCTCGGAGAAACAGCTCTCCTCCGCGTAGGAGCTCACGATCTCGCCGATGTAAAGATCATTTGTAGGCAGCTCATGGATCTCTTTTAGCGTGCACTCTATGCAAAGCGGGCAGCTCTTGATCATCGGCGCTGTTTTAAGTGTCCCGAAGAAGACATCGAAGAGCCCCGACTTGTCCGTTTCTTTGCCAGATACAAGGCCGCAGTAGTCCGCCTGTTCAGCCATGTTTGCGCCCGGGAAGTTGACGCTGAAAGTCCCGTTCTCCCGGATGCCCTTTGCCGTGTGTCGCGGCTTGTTCAGGCTCACCACCAGCATGGGCGGGGCGGCATTCGCCCTGCAGATCCAGGCCACGGCCATGAAGTTCGGCTTGCCATCTACCATCGCACCCACCAAAGTAACAGGCATGGGATAGATGGAAACGTTCCTCCCGAGATTTACCTTGCTCATATTTCTGCCTCCCAGAACAAATCTGGAATCAAACATCTTTTCCTATTGAGAATGCCTTTCCAAGATATTTTCCTACTGCGTGATATCTGCGCCCTTCAGGCGAGAATAAAATTGGCCTCAACTTCTCTATATCCGGAAGTCCATCCTCGCCCAACACAGCTTCATCCGCCTTCACGTCCAGGATCTCGCCAATGAACTGGGTATGCAGCCCGATCTCCACATAGCGCAGCAGCCTGCACTCGAGCACTACTGGGCACTCCTTCACAAAAGGCGCATCGACTATCTCGCTTTTCAGCGCAGTCAGCCCGGAGGTGGAGAATTTATCTGTGTCTTTCCCGGAAGCCATGCCAAAATAGTCAGCTTGCCTAACATGATCTTCAGAGGGTATGCTCACTGTGAAGGCCTTGCGCGCCATGATGTTGCCGTAAGTGTAGGTGGCTTTGCGCAGCGAAACTGCGACGCAAGGCGGGACGGAGCAGCATATTCCAGCCCAGGCTGCAGTCATAGCGTTCGGCCTGCCAGCATTATCATAGGTTCCCACAAGAACGACGGGGGCAGGGTAGAGAATTGTCTTTGCTCCAAGCGATTTTTTCATATTACCAGCCATTATAGTGCACCCGATCCTTTTTGTACCTTTCTTGTTGTGCAGGCTCATGATCAGGGTATCCCACTGGGATCAAGGCAAATGGAGTGATCTCCACTGGCAGGTTGAACAGATCTCTCAATCCCTCCACGCGATCCTTCATGGGATAGACGCCTGCCCATACGGCCCCAAGGCCAATTGCATGCGCTGCCAACAAAATGTTCTGCACAGCCGCTGAGCAGTCCTGCACCCAAAAATCAGGATACTTCTTAAGGCTTGAATCTGCACAAACCAGAAAACACACAGCAGCCTGCCTGCACATGGAAGCAGTAGAGACTATCCTGGGAATCTGATCCAGTATTTTGGGATCGTCAATTACTATGAACTGCCATGGCTGCTCATTGCCTGCAGAAGGCGCGAACATGGCAGCCTCCAGCATCACAGAAATCTGCTCTTCAGAGACTGCCTGCTGCTTGAATTTCCGGACGCTCCTGCGAGTCTTTATTGCTTCTAGTGTTTCCATATCAAATTCCTTCGGTAGATATGTGATCCCTGCTTATAAATTTATGACGATCTGTCATCTGATGAAGTGCGCTTCAGGTGGATCACAGCAGACGTGCTCGCCCTCGGTTAGTGCAGAATTTGCAACTTCTGTGGGGAGGGACTGGACGGTTAAATATTCCACTTGGCGCCGAAATATGTCTCCCTTACGCTCTTCGCCTTCTCTTTTGCCCATCTCTCGACTCCTATCTTCCGTATCAATGCCAGGTTGAACACCTTAATGTTGTGAGGAAGCACAGATGCATGTTCTGCATATGGATGCAGGTTATCACAAGGGAAGTCAGAGCAGTCCGCGCACGACTCGATCCCCTTCGAACTGATGCACCTAAACACTTTGCAAGGCTCAGTCCCAAAGGGCGGCACACCGCCTCTCTTTCGGCACCCTTTGCATGCAACCTTCTCATATATCTTCTCATATGATAGTGGCAGGCCAAATTCCTGAACCCTCAATGCTACCTGCCTCCTGATCTCTTCATCGTCGTTGGCCAAATAGAAAGGACAATTAAAGCAGTCCAGGCCACAAGGCGCTGTCAATTCTTTCAGATCCATGAAGCTGACCTCAATTCTTTATTCTATCTCATTCATTGTTTTGTGATCGTATGGTCTTTCTGGTTGTACACAGGCTTAAAATCCAACTGTCCAGTCGTCTCACCTCCCCTTCAGGATCTTAGCCATCCTCCCCTCGCACGAAGCCACCTCGTCCGCGGTCACTAACATCGATCGCGCCTATTGGATTCAAGTTCATCGATGCCGAATAACACGTGGCCTGTCATCCCTGATGACTTGAACTATCCTATTGGTGGATATACCAAAATTCTATCTTTAGGGGAATCGATTCCGAGCCTGGACATGTACTCCTGGAAAATTTCATCTGGGTCTAAATCGATGTCTGGATGGAAGATCTTGGCGAGGTAGGCCGCACCTACTACATTATCGAATCCATAAAGCACCGAGTTCCAGACTAAGTAGATCTGATCGCTCTTCACGGCACTCATGTAACTTGCTCCCGGTCGGCTCAAGATCTCGTTTCTAATCCCTTCCAGGACGACTGTGTCTTTGCTTGGAGCAGCCTCCCATCCCAATGTGTCAACAGAGCCGAGCTTCAAGAGGATGTCAGGATTTTGCTTTATGGCCCATTCCCAGGAGACCTTCGAAAACGTCTTTGGTTGCCGGTTTACGTTGTATCCATTGGCCAGCTCAATCAGCATATTCGCGCTGGATGTGGTTCCATATATATTGAGGTCTCCCGTCCCTTTCGATGCACTCATCTCCATATAGACCTTCGGTCTTGGCTTTCCTGCCACAGCGCTCTTTATTTGGGCAACCTTCTCATTGTACCAGTGGATACTCTCTTGAACCTCGCTCTCCTCATCAAGAGCTACGCCGAGCTTCTCCAGATCTTGAGTGACATTTTCCATCTTATAAGCATCAAGTCCGATCACGGCGATATCTGGAAAGCCATCCAGGGCTGATGAGATCTCGCTGACTGGATCCATGCCATTAACCGAGCACAGTACAACGATATTTGGCGCCGTCTTTCCTCCATCCCTGGCCAGCTCCCCTATCATCTCATAATCATACTCATGCCAAGTTCCCACAGATTGCTTATTCTTTATTCCGGGAAGGTAGCCTGTTCTCGATATCGCATCATCACCCACTGCAATTATCTTGTCTTGCTCCCCAAGCAGGTACACCAGCTTGGCCACATTGGAATCAAGCACGACTATCTTCTCAACAGGCACCTTGATCGTAACCTCTCTTCCAGCATCATCCACGATGCTTCTCGGATAGCCGGCTGAATCGGCTGCCATTGCAGCGCAACTTAGGAGGAAGATAACAAAAACCGCTATACAAAACAGTCGAGTTCTGGTCGCAGAGAATTTTTTATAATCCATCTGATGCCTCCTTCTTCTTTGATCAAATCTATTTGTGTTAATTCAAAATAAGTAGATTTAAAGCTTGCGCACCTTAAAACCCACATCCCCATGCATGCTGAAGCTAGTAGTATCGGCATGCATGGTAATAACTAATTATTTATTCGCATAAGCTCTAAAATGCTACGCATATGAGATTTGATCTCAGAGTCATTGTGGAAAATTCGGCACTCTACCCAAGCATGTGGTCCCAACATGGGCTATGCCTCTACGTTGAGATGGATGTGGGATCTGACAGGAAGAGAATGCTCATAGACACAGGTCAATCGCCCGAGGTAACTGTTCATAATATCGACGCCTTGGATCTCGGTTTTGACGATCTCGATCTTATCTTTCTGAGCCACGGCCATTATGATCACACCGGAGGCCTGATGGGAATCTTGAGACGTATGAGCTGCAGAGTACCAGTTTTGGCCCATCCTGATATCTTCTCTCCCAAGCTGAAAGGCCATCCTTTTCTGAGGTTCATAGGTCCGCCCTTCAGCCGCGCCCAGGCCGAGTACGCCGGGGCAATTATGCTTGAATCCACTGGGCCTATCAGAATAGCAAAGAACGTCATGACTACTGGAGAGGTGGAGCGGTCAGTGCCATTCGAGAAGGTAGAAAGTTTCTGGACGATCAAAGATAACCTATACTGCCCTGATACAATCCCGGACGACCAGGCCTTGATAGCAAATATCGAGGGCAAAGGATTAGTGGTTATCACAGGTTGTGCTCACGCGGGAGTGATCAATACCATCAGGCATGCGCAGAGGATCATGGGGGTTGAGAAGTTATACGCAGTGATAGGAGGCCTCCATCTTATGGATGCCGATGATGAACGCATCGCCTCCACAGCGAGAGCATTGCTGGAACTTGATCCTTCAATTGTGCGGCCAGGACACTGCACAGGACAGAAGGCATTATCACATCTGCAGCAGACGCTCGGCGATCGCTGCAGGCCTCTTGCCACTGGTGACCTTATCAAGCTATGAAAAACCATTGGAAGTGTTGGAAGATGATTGCTTTTGGACCCGTCCCTTCCAGGCGTCTGGGGCGCAGCCTGGGGATAAACAACATCCCGCCCAAGGTCTGCACCTACTCATGTGCCTACTGTCAGGTGGGCAGAACTTCCCAGATGGAGACCCAACGTCGCCCATATTATCCTGCCAAGGAGATCTTTGATGAGGTCAAGGAGAAGGTGGAGAAGTCCAGGGAACTGGGGATGGCCATCGACTACCTCACCTTCGTTCCAGATGGAGAGCCCACTTTAGACTTAAATCTGGGCAGAGAGATCGATATGTTGAGATCTCTGGGGATACGTATAGCAGTGATAAGCAACGCTTCCTTGATATGGTACAAAGACGTCCAAAAGGAGCTATGCAAAGCTGACTGGGTCTCACTGAAGGTGGATGCCGTCGAAGAGACGGCCTGGCACAAGATCAACCGACCTCACAGATCGCTCGAACTGAAGACAATTCTGCATGGAGTTCGCGACTTTTCCAGGATCTATGGAGGCACACTGGTCACTGAAACGATGCTGCTAAGAGGCATCAACGACGGCGAACATGCCCTGGAAATGATCGCAGATTTCCTCTCAGATGTGAGCCCGACGGCAGCATACATCTCCATGCCCACAAGGCCACCCGCAGAAGAGTGGGCCAGGTTACCATCAGAGGAGAGCATCAATCGGGCCTATCAGATCTTCAATTCAAGGCTGGAGCATGTGGAGCTTCTGGTGGGATATGAAGGCGACTCCTTTGCGTCCACAGGAGATGCAGAGCAAGATCTCCTTGGCATCATGGCAGTGCATCCGCTAAGAGAGGATGCAGTGAAAGGATTCCTTGAGCGGGCTGGCAAGGAGTGGATTCTCATTCAGAGGCTGATGGCCTCCGGCCAGATTGCTGAGACGGAATACGGCGGGAAAAAGTTTTATTCTAGACCTCCGGCAGTCACGCTGAGATGAGAATTATCAGCAGGGCATGCACAAAAGCCATTCTCACCCTGATCTCCTACCCGTAACCGTCCCCGTGCGGATCCCACCTTGAGCATCGAAGGCATAGTAGCTTCCGGAGAGGTAATCCTTGCTTGCGGTCAAAGCACATCTGTAGAGCTGAAGATCCTCCAGGGAGAGCAGATCCAGGTAGAGCACATCCATTGCGATTGTTCCGCTTGCAGAGACGGTAGTTGTCAATCCACCCAGGGATAAACTACCCCGCCCAAAGACGCTATTTTGGTTCTGCAAGAGCTGCAGATCAACCTTTCCAATCATCCCTCCAAGCATATCAAGCTGCCAATTGCCCTGAAGATCTTCATTTGAGGATGCATAAGGTCCAAGATACCCTCCGCCGCCGATCATTTTCAGGTACTCCCATGTATGCTCCGGATCGAGAGGACGCATCAGGGGATCGATGCCCAATGGGTCTGCTTGAGGGTCTATGTAGACCTTTTGATCATCATCCAAGCTGCTCGTTCTTCTCAAATCAGTAGGTATTTTGTAGATATCCGTTCCTAAAGGATCATATTGTGACTCAGCCTGAAGTGTCAAGCATAAGGCCATAACCACCCAGGACACCAACATCTTTGCGAACATCTGTTATAAACCCCCGTTATCTTATCTATACTATTTCTATTTCTACTATTGCCTAAAAGAGCGTGCGAAATGCTTTATGGGATTCTACTCTTCATGCGCCCTCGCGTTTCTTCCCAGAGCTTCTTTTAGGTCGCAGCGAACGTTTTTTTTTTTTAAAAGCTCATTCTCGGGATGTGCTTGCCCTGGCAGCCTCTCCTGCTCGGCAATCCTGGCCTCGTACTCGCATCGGTTGCCATTTGCCGCTGAATGCTCTCCCTGGATTCTCGGCCAATTCATCCCACCATCGAGAAGGGAGGCTGGGATGGATGCAGTGCTCGCGGGCAACTTAGGCCAGCTGCCTGCCGGACTCAAGCTCGGACACTGCGGATGTCTTGAACTCTTAAGGTCGTAAAAGCCGTCAATTGACCAGAAAACTTAAACATCAGGAGCAATATCCAAACTTTCAGCGTTAGGAGATGAATTGAAAATGGCTGATTGCGAACTATGTACCCGCGCGCGACCAACGCTCTTTCCCATCAAGGCACCTGTTCACAACTTGAGCTATCCAGAAGGAGCTTACAAAGGCGTGTGCGACATATGCCTGGAAAACATGGAGAAGGCCTGGCAGGAGCGCTTTGGGCCAAAGACGGAAGCAAAGAAGTAAAAGCGCACAGAATCTTTTTTCCATCAGAGCGTTTGAGTCCATCGCTGTCAGCTTTGCTTGATCGGTGACCCAGCATGAGGCTGCAAAGGGAAGAAAAAGTTGTGATAGTGCTGCTCCTCATGGCCCTTGGATCTCTGACAGTGGCCTTCTGGGCTTTTGGCCCTGAAGATGGCTCTGGAGTCTCTTATGCATCAGCAAAGGACTCCGGCCTTTCGTCAGTGCAAGGCGAGGTTCTGGAGATGAAGCCGACCAAGAGCGGCGGCAACCTGATTCTTCGGCTGGACTCGACCTCTATGCAGATATTCATCCCTGCCAGCGCTGGTGCAGCTGAGATTCGAGGCAAGGTTCGAGTTGGCGACCGCATATCAGTTCGTGGAAAGGTCTCTGTGTACAATGGCGCAGAAGAGCTGGCAGTCTCTCGAGCCGCAGATGTTCAGGTTATATCAGCCTGAAGGATCCAGGGGCATATGATAATTACCCTCCTCACGGACTTCGGCTCCTTTTACCCAGCGCAGATGAAAGGCGTGATATTGAGCAAGCTCGAAGGCAAAGATGTGACCTTCGTGGACATCGCCCACGATATCCCGCCCCAGGATGTTCGAGCTGGAGCGTTTGCACTTCTGTCCTCTGCCAGTTACTTTCCCTCAGGCACAATTCATATAGCAGTGGTGGATCCAGGCGTTGGCACGAAAAGGCGTGGCCTCGTCGTTGAGAGCGGCGGGCAGCTCTTCGTCGGACCTGACAACGGCCTGCTCATTCCTGCAGCCAGGTCTCTCGGGCTGCCCAAATCCTACGAGATCGCCCGCAGTTTCGAGGCCTCAAACACCTTCCACGGTCGCGACATCTTCGCGCCAGTTGCGGCCTTACTGGCAGCGGGCCAGAGCGCTGCGAGCATGGGTCCGAGGACCCGTCCCAAAACATTGAGCTTTGGAGAGCCTGTGAAGACCGATAATGGAATTGAGGTCTCAGTCATCTACGTGGACAGGTTCGGCAACCTTATCCTTAATATGAGAAAGCTTCCTGTGTTCGAGGTGAGACTGAAAGGCATAAAGCTCAAAAGGGTCAGGACCTATGCAGAAGGCCGCAGGATCGAACCACTTATAACCCTAGGAAGCCATGGCTTCGCAGAAATTGCGGTCAACCAGGGAAATGCAGCAGAGGCCTTCTGCCTGAAGGCCGGCGACCGCATCGAGCTGGAGGAGATTTGATTTGTTCGGAATTGAGTTTGTGCCTGATGAATCCGTCTTGAAGATAGGCTACATGGCAAAGCTGGCTGAGGAAGCGGACTTCAAAAATATCTGGATCACTGATCATTATAATAACAGAGACGTGTGGTCTACCTTGGCAGTCCTTTCCATGATGACCAACAGGATAAAGCTGGGAACAGGAGTTACAAATCCCTATACTAGGAATGTGGCCATAACCGCCTCCAGCATCGCCTCCATAAACGAGCTCTCAGGAGGGCGCGCCGTACTTGGGATAGGGCCAGGTGATAAGGCGACCTTTGATAAGATGGGAATCGAATGGGACAAGCCACTGACCCGCGTCAAGGAGGCAGTTCTGGCCATCAGAGCTCTGCTTGCCAGGGAGCAGGTAAACCAGGCAGGGTTCAAGGGCGCACAGATGGCCTTTGGCGCAGGCAAGATACCCATTTACGTCGGCGCCCAGGGGCCGAAGATGCTCGAGCTGGCAGGAGGCATCGCAGACGGCGTCCTCATCAATGCGTCACATCCAGATGACTTCAAGTTTGCCGTGCCCGTGATCAGGCAGGGCGCCAGGGAGGCTGGACGCAAGCCAGAGGATGTACAGGTTTGCGCTTATGCAAGCTTTAGTGCCGATAAGGATCAGGCCAAGGCAGTGAACGCCTCCAAGATAGTGGTAGCCTTTATCGTGGCCGGCTCGCCTCAGAACGTCCTGGAGAGACATGGAATTGGCATGGACGAGGCCAAGGCGATCTCAGATGCTCTGGCCAAGTACGACTTTAAGTCAGCTATGGCTGCAGTAACCCCAAAGATGACAGAGGCCTTCTCTGTGTCTGGCACACCTCAGGACTGCCGGGCAAGGGTCGACGAGCTTGTAAAGACCGGCGTCACCCAGATCGTGGTGGGCTCGCCCATAGGGCCCAACAAGGAGAGCGCCATCAAGCTGATTGGAAAACAGGTCATTGGCAAGTGATCGTATTTCGGAGCGAAAGTCATGCGGGGGCTCTACATTGGGCGCTTCCAGCCCTATCATCTCGGTCATCAATCGGTTCTCCAGGAGATCTCCAAGGAGATGGATGAGATAGTGATAGCAATAGGGAGCGCCCAGGAGAGCCACACACCTGAAAACCCTTTCACTGCCGGAGAGAGGGCTGAGATGATCTATGCAGCCTTGGAGCAGGGCGATTTGAGGAATCGATGCTATGTCATCCCGATACAGGATATCAACAGAAACTCGGTTTGGGTCTCCCACCTGCAATCCATGGTTCCCCGCTTTGATGTGGTCTATTCCAACAATCCTCTTGTGGTCAGGTTGTTCTCTGAGGCAGGTGTGGATATTAGATCGCCGCCCATGTATCAGAGAGACTTGTACTCAGGTACGGCCATCCGCAGCCTGATGCAGGAAGGCGGCGACTGGACGAGACTGGTTCCAGTGGCCGTGGCCTCGCTCATCATGAGGATCGGCGGAGTAGAGCGCCTGGCCTGTGTTTCGAGAAGCGACACATCTTCACAATTCATTTTGTGATATGTCGTCGTTGCATCTTCAGATGTACTGCTGAATCAAGCCTTCGGGCTCGCTTATCTGGTTCCTCTCTTTGTGCAATATTTTGAGAGCTGCATTCTCAAAGTCGCTCTGGTAGACTGTTGTGCGCTCCTCACGGATCGCACACATGCCAGCCTCGGTAGAGAGTGCCTTGAGGTCTGCGCCGCTCGAGCCCTCGGCAAGGTCAGCGATGTGCTTGAGATCCACATCTGCATCAAGGCTCATGCCACTGGTGTGGATCTTCAAGATCGCCTCACGGGCCATGCTATTGGGCAGAGGTATCTCTATCACCCGGTCAAAACGTCCAGGCCTGAGCAGGGCTGGATCGAGCATGTCAAGGCGGTTGGTGGCAGCGATCAGCTTCACCTCGCCGCGAGCATCGAAGCCGTCCATCTCTGCAAGGATCTGCATTAAGGTCCTTTGCACCTCGCGATCGCCGCTGGTGGCCCCGTCCATGCGTCGGGCACCGATGGCATCCAGCTCATCTATGAAGATTATCGCTGGGGACTTGTTTTTGGCCAGCTCGAATAGCTCGCGGACGAGGCGTGCGCCCTCTCCGATGTACTTTTGCACGAACTCAGAGCCCACTACCCGCAGGAAGGTGGCCTCGGTGCTCTGTGCCACTGCCTTGGCCAGGATCGTCTTGCCAGTTCCAGGCGGACCGTAAAGCAGAACTCCTTTTGGCGGCTCGATGCCCACTGCAGTGAAGAGGTCAGGACGCTTCAAGGGCAGCTCCACAATCTCCCTGATCTCCGAGATCTGGCTGTCCAGGCCTCCGATCTGAGAAAATTGGACATCAGGAGCCTCTTCGATCTCCATGCCGAAGACTGCTGGATCTCGGGGCGATGGCAGGACGCACATTACAGCAAATGACTGCTGATTTAGCCCAACCTGGACCCCTGGCTTGATGTCTTCCTCAATGAACTGGGATAGATTCACGACGAATCTTGGACCTGTGCTGCTCTTAACGATGACTCTGTTCTCGTCAAGAACATCGACGATAGTTCCCACGATCATAGGACCTACCCGCAGACGCTCCAGTTCGCTGCGCAGCTTTCGGGCCTCGCGCTCGAACTTGAGCTTCTGATTTTCAATCAGCCGCTTCTCCCCTTCCACACGGTCCTTCTGCTCTCGCAGCGCCAGGTTGCGCTCTTCAAGCTGGCGCATTCGGTCCAGGATGTAGCGCGAGAAATCCGCACCGGCCTGTGACTCGTTCATGCCTTCTCCACTATCCATAATTACAAAGGTTATTAAACTCCGACCCCTATAAAGGTTTCCGAAATGACAGAGAAGCAATGCGAGATTTGCGGTGTGCAGATCGCGGGCTCGCCGCAGAGGATAGTTATCGACGGCTCGGCGCTGGAGGTTTGCAAGAGCTGTGCGCGCTTTGGCAAACCCGAGGATAAATGGTCGCCGGTTCCAAGGAAGATGGTTCCTGTGGAGAGGGCATTCACAGTAAAGCGACCCAAGCCTCGCGATCAGTTCAAGGATTTAGTGGAGCTGGTCCCTGAGTTTGGGCGCAAGATCCGGGAGGCTCGGGAGAGCTTGGGCCTCTCGCCCGAAGAGCTCGGCGCAAAGATAAAGGAGAGAGCTGCTCTCCTCCGGAAGATCGAGCGCGAGGAGATCTCGCCTGAGGATGAGATCCGCAAGAAGCTTGAGAGAGAGCTCAACATAAAGCTCACGGACCAGGCAAGCGAGGCCAGGGTTAAGGCCAGCAGTGCAAGCAGGGGATTGACGCTGGGAGATATTGCAAGCATCAGACGAAAATGATTGCCAGTGCAGCTCGCCAAATCATCGGCGGTGGAGTAATCGTCTACCCCACAGAGACCGTTTATGGCCTGGGTGCGAACGCCCTGGATGAGCAGGCGGTGATGAGGGTCTTC
>JGI12104J13512_1000346_pt1 | contig 42901 bp, 40 predicted proteins | sample TerdegcTABiofilm_FD_13512 | JGI IMG/M metagenome (IMG submission 13512)
TTAAGATGGAGATGAGCTGGAGGAGAACAAAGATAGGCAAGGTACGTCCTAATTTACCCCTCTATAAGAAATTTACACAATTATGTTGACAGTACCCATAATCAGGCTCACTACCTATGATACCTATGATACAAAGGGTATAAAAATGTCTATGGAGGGGAAAATCTAAGGGTTAGGGGTTATGCAAAAGGTCTTTACAGGTTAATTAAATAAAATTGGACAGCCATATTATATCAGATTAGCAAAGGCAGGGAGGATAAACCACGGGGTGGGTTGAAATTGCACGACAGGCATTACAAATATTGCTGGAACATGAAAATGCATTAAATATCCCAATCAATTGAAGGGAGAGAAATCGTAACCTATTTAAAATAATATGAATTTTTTTAGAAAAACGTTAGAATAATCAAATTCAATCTTTGTTTCTTATATTCAAGTTTAGCATAGTGAACCGTAAAGTTAAATAAATTTTACTTGACAAACGGGATAGTAATTTGTTTAATAACGTAAACTTTTTGTAGGCTTATAGTGTTATTATGAAAATTGACGGTGCAAGCATAGGTGAGCGGATTAAGATGTTAAGACAGGCTAAATCACTTACACAGGAAGAGCTTGCCATAAGGGCAGGACTGACAAAAGGTTTTATCTCACAGATAGAGAGAAACCTAACCTCTTTATCTGTGGAGAGCCTGTTGGGTATCCTTGATGCCCTTGATGAAAAACCGTCAACCTTTTTTGGTGGCGCCCTTGATGAAAAGATTGTCTTTAAATTGAAAGATAGGGTGGATCTTGAGATGGATAATGTAAAGGCATTTCAGATCCTTGTCCCTGCTGCACAGAATAGACAGATGGACCCTGCTCTTCTGGAATTAAATGCCCAGGAGAAGACCCCGGAGGAGGAGCCTCACGAGGGAGAGGAATTCGGGTTTGTGCTAAGCGGCAGTATTGAACTTGTTTTAGGAGGAAAGGCCTATAAACTGAAAAAAGGAGAATGTTTTTATTTCAGGGCAACAAAAAAACACTATATAGCAAATAAGAGAAAGAACAAGTCATATGTCTTATGGGTATCCTCGCCCCCTAATTTTTAATGTGGGCGATATTGTAATTGTTGAGGATAATAGGCCCTGAAGAAAATGGAAGAAGCACCTGGGCCTGGCCTTAAGGTGAACATGAATGACATTTTAGTAGATATTAAAGAGCTTGGGAGGTGGATAAAGTGATTATAAAGACACCCACAAAATTTTTTCTTGTTAGTGGTTTTTCCGAAGGATATTCATTACTTAATGCCTTCGACGGTGCCCTTATAGCATCCGGTGTTGGTGATACAAACCTGGTAAAAATGAGCAGCATACTTCCTCCTGGCTGTATAAAGATAGATCCATCTATAGCCCCCCTACCCCAGGGCGCCCTTGTGCCTGTGGCTTATGCATCCCGCAGCAGTGACATGCCTGGCGATGTTATATCTGCTGCTGTAGCCATAGGCATACCAAAAGACGAAAAGAACGCTGGACTCATTATGGAATATTCTGCAAATGACGATGAGGATGTGGTGGTAGCTCAGGTAAAGAGAATGGTGGAAGAGGGTATGAAGCTGAGGGATAGACCTATTAAAGAGATAGTGGCTAAATCAGCAACCCATAAAGTTATAAGCATTGGTGCTGTTTTTGCCGGTGTGGTCCTTTGGGATTAATCTGCAGCACTCATATAAAAAACTTCATTACAAATGTTTAGGTAATCCCTTTTTTTGAGGATACAATTGTATGAAAACAGTGCTTCATGACAGATATTTGGGGTCAAAGGATCTTACAGCAGATACCAGTATTGTTTTGTTTGGATGCCCCCTTGATGTAACCTCATCGTTTCGAGGGGGGACAAGATTTGCCCCTGACAGCATAAGAAAGGCATCCTGGACCCTTGAGACATATAGTCCTTATCTGAGACTGGATCTCGATGACCTGGTGTTTAATGATGCCGGCAATCTTGAGCTGCCACAGGCTAATCTTTTGTATGCCATGAAAACAATTGAGGAGGTAGTATCAGAGATTATCAGAGATAACATGCAGTTTTTAGTCCTGGGTGGCGAACACCTTCTGACATACCCTATCATAAAGACCTTAAAAGATATCTACAGGAACCTAAAGGTTGTTCATTTTGATGCCCACTGCGACCTGAGGGATGAGTATGAGGGAGAAAGGCTATCCCATGCAACAGCGATAAAAAGGATTAAGGAGCTGGGTGTACTAGATATATATCAGATAGGCATAAGATCAGGAACAAAACAAGAATTCAAGGAGGCCAACATAGTAGATAACCCTGAGGGCCTTGCCTCTTTTATTAAAAAAGATGACCCTGTGTATCTCACATTTGATATGGATGTATTTGACCCATCACTGGTTCCAGGGGTTACAACCCCAGAGCCAGGGGGGATTATGTTTGATGAATTTATAAATTATGTATACGTTATGGCAGATATGAATATTGTGGGTGCTGATATTGTTGAGCTAGCGCCTGATTATGATATCTCCTTTGTATCCTCTATATGTGCTGCAAAGGTGACAAGGGAGATAATAATGCTTTTATCCTGCCAAAAGACCCCCGAAAAAGATCCCGGATGTCTGGATGTATCACATCTCTAAGCACATGATGATTATGCTATGGCAGGATGAATTTTGCGTTATTACTGAATATTACAGGTGTTTTGACAGGGGTTTAACACCCTTATGAACTTTTAAGGGGGAACAATATGGTTACCAATAATAAAAGGATAATGATTATAGGGGCAGGAGGTGTTGCTACTGTGGCAGCCCATAAATGCGCCCAGATTCCAGATGTGTTTGAGGAGATAATAATTGCAAGTAAAACTTTTTCTAAGTGTGAGGCAATAAAAAGGGATATAAAACAGAGATATGGGAGGGATATAGTTACAGCCCAGGTGGATGCAGATAATGTTCCAGAGCTTACAAGGCTCATAGAAAGATATCAACCCTTTCTTGTCCTCAACCTTGCCTTGCCATATCAGGACCTTCATATAATGGATGCATGCCTTGCTGCCGGTGTGCATTATATAGATACAGCAAACTATGAACCCCCTGATGAGGCGCACTTTGAATACAGTTGGCAGTGGGCTTACAATGACAGATTCAAAGAAAAGGGGATCATAGCTGTCCTTGGCTCAGGGTTTGACCCTGGTGTTACAAACGTGTTTGCCGCCTATAGCCAGAGGCACCTCTTCGACGAGATCCATTATCTTGATATACTTGACTGTAATGCCGGCGACCATGGACATCCCTTTGCTACAAATTTCAATCCTGAGATAAACATCAGGGAGGTTACCCAGAAGGTCAGGCACTGGGAAAAGGGAAGGTGGATAGAGACACCCCCGATAATAGAAGACAGGAGCATCCATTTTACCTTTGATTATCCTATAGTAGGAAAAAGGGAAAGCTATCTGCTCTACCATGAAGAACTGGAGTCTCTTGTCCTCAATATAAAGGGCATCAAAAGGGCAAGATTCTGGATGACCTTCTCAGAAAATTACCTAAATCATCTAAGGGTTCTAAAAAATGTTGGTATGACCCGGATAGACGAGGTAGACTATGAGGGCACAAGGGTTGTCCCGATAAGGTTTCTCAAGGCACTTCTTCCAGAGCCATCCTCTCTCGGGACCAGATATAAGGGCAAGACTGTTATAGGGAATATCATGAGAGGCGTTAAAGATGGCAAGACTATTACGAGATATATATACAATGTTTGTGACCACGAGGAGGCATTCAGAGAGACAGGGACTCAGGCTATAGCTTACACAACAGGGGTTCCTGCAATGATTGGTGCCATGATGGTATCTACGGGTATATGGCAGGGGGCTGGTGTGTTTAATATAGAGCAGCTTGACCCTGACAGGTTTATGGATGCCCTGAACAGATATGGGCTTCCATGGCAGGTGGTTGAGTGTGAGCCCCTGCCAGATATTTTTTAAAAAGGAATAAATGGATTTTCGTATAAAAAACAATATCATAGAGGGCATTATCAAAAAGGACCTGGATATAGTATACACATACCATAATCTACCTGATAATGAGCGCTTAAATTTACTTAAAAATCTTGATAAAAAGTCTTTAAGACAGCTAACTCAATTAATAAAAAAGGCAAAAAAAAGAAGATTCAAGGAGTATCACAGGGGGCTTAAGAAGATTGCCAATGAAGATATCAAAACACCTGTCTATGTCATAGATGAGTCCCTTATAGAGGAGAATATGAGGGTTCTTAGATATGTGAAGGATAGGACAGGCTGTAAGATCCTCCATGCCCTGAAGGCGTATGCATCCTTTGCTACCTTCCCTGTAATGAGTACCTATCTTGACGGGACATGCGCAAGCGGTCTGAATGAGGCACGGCTCGGACGGGAAAAGTTTGGAAAAGAGGTGCATACATTTGCAGCAGCATATAGAGAGGATGAGATAAAAAGGATCATGAGGTACTCAGATGTAATTATATTCAATTCATTTTACCAGCTTGAGAGATATTCTAAAACTGCAAAAAGGTCTGGAAGGGAGATAGGCCTAAGGGTTAATCCTGGATATGGAGAGGCGGTCGCAGAGATTTATAACCCCTGCGCACCATGTTCAAGGCTTGGTGTAATCTATGATATATTTAAAGAGAAAATTTCAGGGCATAAAGAAGAGATAGATGGACTTCACTTTCACGTAATGTGTCAGCAGAATGCCGATGTCCTGGAAAAGGTTTTAATATCCTTTGAAAGACTCTACGGTGGATATATAAAAGGGTTAAAATGGGTAAATTTTGGGGGTGGCCATCACATAACAAGGGATGATTATGACCTGGAATTGCTCATAAGGCTCATAAATGACTTCAAGTGCAGATACCCCGTTCAGGTATATCTTGAGCCAGGAGAGGCATGTGTTTTAAACGCTGGGGTTTTAATGGCCTCGGTCCTTGATATTGTGAAAAATGAAATGGATATTGCTATTATAGATGCGTCTGCTGAGACGCATATGCCCGATGTCTTGCTTATGCCATATAGACCATATATTATTGGCTCTGCAAGGGCAGGCGAGAAAAGATACGTCTACAGGATCGCTGGCCCAAGTTGCCTTGCCGGGGATGTGGTAGGAGATTATTCCTTTGGTAGACCCCTTAAGATAGGGGATAGGATTGTTTTTACCGACATGGCGCTATATAGTATAGTAAAAAACACAACATTTAATGGCATAAACCTTCCTGACATCGCGGTTATGAAAAGGACAGGGGGGTTAGAGGTGATAAAAAGTTTCGGATACAGAGAGTATGTGTCACGGCTGTCGTGATTTTGTTTTTTCTTTAAGATAACCCTTCAGGAATACGAGGTTTTCCTCAGTAAACCCCTTCCAGCAAAAGGGAAAGAGGGCATTATTCTGGTATAGAGGTTCTTCTGTTACAGGGTATCGGGCAAAACCGCTGTATTTTTCATAAAGCCTTGTGTGTGGTATGGGTGTATATTCTGCAATATGTGGCGTTACCCCGAGGTCACAAAGATAATCTATGGCATCTTTTACATCGGTCCACTTTTGAAAAGGCAGTCCTGCAAGAACATAGACGCCTATGGTATCTGATTTAAAACCCGCCTTCAATAGACACCTGATAGCCCTTTCAAAGCCTGCCCTATCCACCTTGTTGCCTGTTTTTCTTTGTGTCTCTGGGTTAATGGTTTCAAGCCCTATCCTTATCTCTTTAAACCCTGAACAAAGGAGAAGACCTGCTATCTCCTCATCAATCAGGGCGGCATTCATGGCATTGGGGTTATAGATATCTAGTTTAAAGGGCAGATCCCCAATACCTTTTAATATGGGTATGGCATGATTTGTTTTATCATAAAGAAAGTTGTCATCATACAAGACAAGCCTCTTTACATTGAATTCATGCCAGTGAAGAATCTCGTCCAGGACATGCCCTGGTTTTCTTCTTATGATCCGGGGATACATAAAGGGTGTTGAACAATAGGCACACCTGTATATACAACCAAATGATGTAAGGATAGGGACAAAATAAGGTGAACCGTAGAGGTCAAAGCAGGGATAGGGAAGAATATCAGATCCATAGAATCTGGTTCTGTATCTAAGTTTTATAGAAAGGTGTTCTTCTATGAAATCATAGAATACATCTATCTCATTATTCCTTACTATAAGGTCAGCATCGGCCATGTGAATAGCAGCATGCCCATAACACAGCGTTGGGTAAATACCCCCTATGATGATCTTTGATTCAGGAAAGGCGGTCCTTACTACCCTAAGGACCTCTTTTGTCCCTGTATACCAGTAAGTCATTATAGAGGTAATAAGTATAATATCAGGCCTATGAACATGCTCAAGTTTTTTTATTAGCCCTGATTCTGATATGCCATACCTTTTGAGCCTTTTTCTTATACCGTCAAATGTTTGCAATGGTGTCTTAATTTTTTCTTTTATAAAAGGCGCCCTGCCATCTTCTTTTCTTTTTTCCTCTACTATTTCAAGACAATCTATAAGGGAGAGATGGAAATCATTTTTTCTTAAAACAGCACCCATGTAAAGCAGCCCCAGTGGCGCAGACCAAAAACTATATGCTGAAAAATCATATATGTAGGGGTTTATCAAAAGTGCCGATAAAGTTTCACGTGAAACCTTCATCCTACCTCATTGCCCTTTTCTTGGTGAACCACCTTGTAGTAATAAGCCCAAAGATAAAACCGCCTATATGGGCATACCAGGCAACACCATCGGTGTGGGAATATAATATCTGGATAAAGAACCAGATGGTCAGAAATAGAACAGCTGGAAGTTGCACAAATTTTATAAATACAATAATTATAAGCATGGTTACAATCTTAGCCCTGGGAAAGAGAATAAGATATGCCCCGAGTATACCGGATACAGCCCCGCTAGCACCAATCATAGGAATCTTTGATTGGGGGTCATATAATAGCTGAAATATTGCAGCTGTTATGCCTGAGAGAAGATAAAATAAAAAAAATCTTTTCCTGCCGAGGCTGTCCTCAACTGACTTACCGAATATAAACATATAGAGCATATTCCCACCAATATGAGGGATACCTCCATGGAGGAACATGGATGTAAAGATAGTCATTACATTATAGGGGATCAGGCCATGATTCGATGAAAGGGAGACCCAGAAGTCGTAGGGCATAAGACCATAGTATTTAAAAATAAATTCATTTTCTGAAGGCGTTAATGTAAACCGCTGCCATAAAAAAATTAAAATATTTACAAAGATAATACATGTTGTTATAATTGGAAAGGTGCGTGTCTTTAAGTTGTCCTTTAAAGGTATCATTCATGTATTCTTACCATGAGCGCTCATGTAAGTCAAAAAAACTCAAAACAGGAGCAATATATGCCTGAATTAAGAAAAGACCCTATTATTGACAGATGGGTCATAATCTCTACTGAAAGAGGTAAAAGGCCTGTTTTTTTCATAGAAGAAAAATCCCCTTTTAAAGAAGGGGTATGCCCCTTGTGTCCAGGAAATGAATATATGACGCCCCCTGAGATTTTTGCCATCAGGCAGGGCAATCCCCCCCTCAGCGGTTCTAACTGGAGACTCAGGGTGGTGCCAAATAAATTTCCTGCTCTAAGGATCGAGGGTAACCTTGATAAGGAGGGCATTGGACTTTATGATAAGATGAATGGCATAGGTGCCCATGAGGTAATTATTGAGACGCCTGTCCATGGAGAGACAATATCAGATATGGATATAGGTTCCATCCAGAATATTTTTTTGGCTTATAGAGAGAGATCCATTGATCTGTCAAGGGATAAAAGATTTAGGTATATCATGATATTTAAAAACCATGGTTCTGTTGCCGGTGCATCCCTTGACCACTCCCACTCACAGCTTATTGCCCTTCCAATAGTCCCCCGGAGGGTCTCTGAAGAGATTAACGGTAGCCTGAATTATTATAGATATAAGGACAGATGCATATTTTGTGATGTGATTGCCCAGGAGACAGAAGACGATGTCAGGGTTGTTTACGAGAATGAACTTTTTATAGCACTTTCACCTTTTGCATCAAGGTTTCCTTTTGAACTGTGGGTATTGCCAAAAAGCCATGAATCCAGCTTTATTATGCACAGGCAGGCAGACAGTTATTTTTTCTTGTCTCAGATCATCTCTGTGGTCATGAAAAAATATGTAAAGCTTCTGAATGCCCCACCGTACAACTATATGATTCACACAGCAGCAGTAGGTGATAGCGATCTCCCACACTACCACTGGCATCTTGAGATAATACCAAGATTGACAAAAATGGCAGGTTTTGAATGGGGAACTGGTTTTTATATAAATCCTACACCACCAGAAGAGGCAACAGTATATCTGAAAGAGACAAATATTTAGGGAGTGAAGATGAAGGTCTTAATTGCATCACCGGAGGTTTATCCTTTTGTAAAAACAGGTGGACTTGCTGATGTAACAGGGGCTCTGCCAAAGGCTTTAAAAAAGCTCGGTATAGATGTCCGCGTTATTCTTCCAAAACACAAAGGCATAGATGAACAGAGATTTCCCTTACGATACAAAAACTATAAGATATCATGCCCTATTTCCGTGGTCTATGTGGATGGGGAGATAGTGGAAAGCGAATATGATGGCGTAACAGCATACCTTGTGGAACAAGAGGATTATTATAATAGGGATTATCTATATAGCACCCCTGATGGTGATTATCAGGATAATGCTGTTAGGTTTATATTTTTTTCAAAGAGTATTCTTGAGGCTATTAAGGTAACAGGATATATCCCAGATGTCCTGCACTGCAATGACTGGGAGACAGCCATGGTGCCTGTTTTTCTAAGAACCCTGTATAAAGATGACCCTGCTTTAAGAGATATAGCAACGCTCCTTACAATACACAATATGGGCTATCAGGGCATATTCTGGCATTATGACATGCATCTTCTTAATATAGGCTGGGAGTATTTTACGCCAGATTATCTTGAATTTTTCGGCAATATCAATTTTTTAAAGGGTGGCATAGTATTTTCAGATATTATTAATACAGTGAGCAAAAGATACAGCGAGGAGATCCAGACACCTGAATTTGGTTATGGTCTTGATGGTGTTCTAAGGGCCAGAAAATCAGACCTCTATGGCATTATAAATGGTATTGATTATGAAGAGTGGAATCCAGAGAATGACAATCTCATACCAGCCAGATATAGTGCAGAGGATTTAAAAAATAAGCATGAATGTAAAAAAGCCCTTCTCAGAGAGTTTGAGTTACCGATTAGGGAAGGGGTGCCTCTTATAGCAACTATATCAAGGCTTGCAGATCAGAAGGGTTTTGACCTTATCGCCTCCTCTATAGGTGAAATGATTGGGTGTGGAACGCAATACATTATCCTTGGTACAGGCGAGAGAAAGTATCATGAGCTTTTTACAGAGTTTTCAAGGATATACTCGGGATCGTTTTCCATAAAAATTGTTTACGACAACAGGCTTGCCCATTTGATTGAGGCAGGGGCAGATATGTTTCTTATGCCGTCGAGATATGAACCGTGCGGATTAAACCAGCTATATAGCCTGAAATACGGAACAGTCCCTATTGTAAGGGGTGTAGGTGGTCTTGAGGATACAATAATTGATTACACAAAGGAACCAGAAAATGGCACAGGCTTCAAATTTTATGAATATACCAGCGAGGCTATGTTAGACGCAGTAAAAAGGGCAATGGTAGTCTATAGAAACAAGGTTGAGTGGGAGGCGCTCATAAAAAGATGTATGAAAGAGGACTTTTCCTGGGAGAGGTCTGCAAGGGAGTATATTGAGCTATACAAAAAAGCTATTGCAAAGCATCGTTCCCCATGAATACAGTTGAATTATTAGGAGAAGTAATAGAGATAGCCCACTCTAATCTTGAAATAAATTCAAGAATATCCGCAATACTGAACATAATATCACAGAGGATGGGATTTGAAGAGGTGCTTGTCTTTAAATTAGAAAAGGACAAGAGGCTTACGTGCAGATATTTCAATCAAAAAAGCATGCTTTTTCCCTTACTGAAGAGATACAGATGCCATATAGGGGAGGGTATAGTAGGCAGTATAGCCCAAAAAAGAATCCCCCAATATTTTACCCATAAAGACATTCCGCCCCGACTTGGCTGTATTTTTTTTAACGACCTTGATGGGATATTAGATAGATACAGGTCCTTTGCCTTTGTCCCCCTTTCAGATGACAGCTATATATATGGTGTTATAGTAGCCATATCTGCTATGCACGAAAACCTTAGTGATAAGGAAAAGGTTCTTCTGTCTGTAATTGCAAGGGAGATAGGTGGACTTCTCAGGACGGATGACCTTATTATATCATCTAAAAAAAGAATCAGCGAACTGGTTGCACTATCTGAGCTAGGCAAGATCCTGACATCAAATGTGGACCCAGAGACAGCCTTAAAAAATATAGTGTTTATAATTGCAAAGGTATTAAATGCCTCTATGGCTACCATAAGGCTTAACAATTTTACATCACGAATGAATGAACAGCGATTTTCCTATGGGCAGACAGACCCTGAACTGGATGAGATGGTCAGCGAGTTAGAGATTAAGGCAATGAGGTCCGGAAGGTTTGCTGATTTTACCAGCGAGGCATTCGAGGATGACAAGGGCATTTCTCAGCGCTATCTCTGTAGCTGCCCTATCCTTACAAAAAATAAGGTAATAGGGTCCATCTCCATCGTTACATTAAGGACAGACCAGGGTTTTGACCTGAATTATAATATATCCTATCTTATAAATACAATAGCAGGTTATATCGCCAGCGGACTTGACAATATCATGCTTAACATAAAGCTAAAGGAGGTGGTAAAGGAACTTCATGATGCCCAAAAGAGGGTAATCGAACAGGAAAAATTAAAAAGTCTCGGCGAGATGGCAGCCAATATAGCCCATGAAATAAAAAATCCACTCGTTATAATAGGTGGGTTCACAAAAAGACTTGCTAAAAAGATTAATCTAAGCCAGACAGAGAATAAATATGTGGATATCATAGTAAAAGAGGTCAGTAGACTTGAAAAAATTTTAAATGAGGTGCTCGACTATGTTAAGGATGCCCCTATTTCAATTGATTTGTGCGATGTTAATGCCTGCATAGACGAGATCCTCTATCTGTTTCTATCTGATTCAACATGGGAAAAGGTGAAAATAGTAAAGGATTATGACAGTGAGTTACCAGGTATTATATGTGATGTCCAGCAGATGAAGCAGGTCTTTATTAACATCCTTGTGAACTCCTACGAGGCAATGAAGGGTGAAGGGGAGATAACCATCAAGACGAGTAAGACAATACAGAACAGTAAACCACACATAAAGGTCTCCATAACCGATACAGGCGGTGGGATAGACCCTATGGCGATAGATAATATTTTTAACCCCTTCTTTACAACAAAAGAAAAGGGGACAGGCCTAGGGCTTGCTATATCTAATAAGATTGTTAAAAACATTAAAGGGTGGATTGAGGTTGAGAATATGGCCGGCAAGGGCGTGATATTCTCCATATATCTGCCCGTGGAAAATAATCATTCCAAAGAGGTGAAATCATGAAGGATATAAGGATACTCGTTGTAGATGATGAGGAAAATATACGAATTCTTTTTAAAGAAGAACTTGAGGAAGAGGGATACAGGATAGAGCTTGCATCAAATGGTTACGAGGCCATAGAAAAGGTTAGGCAGACACCCTTTGACCTTGTTGTCCTGGATATAAAGATGCCTGGCTTAGATGGTATCCAGACCCTCAATGAAATCAAGAAGATCAATAAGGATCAACATGTTATCCTCTGCTCTGCCTATGGTGAGTTTAAGCAGGATTTTTCAAGCTGGGTCTCTGATGCCTATGTTGTAAAGTCTGCTGATACAGAGGAGCTTAAAAATGCCATAAAGAACATACTCAAGCCCCAATAAGCTCTAAGAGATTTTATTGTAAAAGCAGGTAAAAGATATGATGCATTTCTTTCTTAAAAAAGAGAGCAGGCTGGAATATTGTTTCAATGTAGAGGCATTGGCAGCGCTTACCCCAGAAGCAATTTTCATCTTAAAAAATATCCTGGCAGAGGGTTTTATCATAGAGAGTATTCAGGATAGATCTTTTTTTAACCATGGGGCCTCAATCATCGAGCTAGGACCCAGGATGAACTTTGCAACTGCCTATTCAACCAATATTGTCTCCATATGTATGACATGCGGTATTGATAAGATTACCCGCATAGAACGCTCTAGACGATATCTTATTGAACAGGGAATCAATAGGGAGCAGTTCATAAAAGAGCATCATGACAGGATGACAGAGTGCCTTTATGACAGGCCCCTCGAGACCTTTGAGACCGGTGTTGTCCCAGAACCTGTCTATGAGATACCCCTTATGGAAAAGGGCATTGATGCGTTTTTAGAGGTGCCAGGTCTTGCTATGGATGAGTGGGACAGGAACCTCTACTATAATTATTTTGTAAAGGAAGAGGGTAGGAATCCAACAATAGTTGAGATAAGGGACCTTGATAATGCAAACAGCGAGCATTCAAGGCACGGGTATTTTAAGGGCAGGCAGATAATAGACGGGCTTGAGATGAAGGAAACCCTAATGGATATTGTAAAATCAACGCTGAGGGCTAATCCATCTAATAGCATAATCGCCTTTAAGGACAATTCAAGTGGTATAAAGGGCTATGACTGCTGGACCATCCTACCAGAAAGGCCAGGTCACCCCTCTCCTTTCAGCAAAAAAAAGGTGCATTATCACATTATCTTCACAGCAGAAACCCATAACTTTCCAACAGGTGTTGCCCCATTTCCAGGCGCTGAGACAGGGACTGGCGGCAGGATAAGAGATGTTCAGGCAACAGGAAGGGGTGGCCTCGTGGTTGCCGGCACAGCAGGATATTGCACTGGCAATCTCTTGATCCCTGGCTATGACCTGCCCTGGGAGACCAAAGAACTCCCCTATCCTTCGAGTCTTGCCACCCCCCTTGATGTGGAGATAAAGGCAAGCGATGGCGCCAGCGATTATGGCAATAAATTTGGGGAACCTATTATAGGAGGGTTTACAAGGTCTTTTGACCAGAGGCTTAAAAACGGGGAACGTTGGGGCTGGATTAAAAAGATAATGTTTACAGGTGGTATAGGCCAGATTGATGCACGGCATACAGAAAAAGGTGAGGCAGAAAAGGGGATGCTTATAGTGCAGATAGGGGGGCCTGCCTATGGTATAGGCGTTGGTGGTGGGTCAGCCTCGAGCAAATTACAGGGTGAAAATGAGGAAGAGTTGGATTTTAATGCTGTTCAGCGTGGCGATGCAGAGATGGAGCAGAAGATGAACAGGGTTATAAGGGCATGTATAGAGATGGGCGATAATAATCCTATCATCAGCATACATGATCAGGGCGCAGGCGGCCCTGCCAATGTGTTAAAAGAGCTTGTTGAAAAGGCAGGGGGAAGGATTGAGTTAAGACGGATTAAGCTGGGAGACCCAACCCTTTCAGTCCTGGAGATATGGATTGCTGAATATCAGGAGCGTTGTGGCCTGCTCTTGTGGCCTGAGAGGATTTATGAGTTTGAATCCATATGCGAAAGAGAGAAGGTGAATTGTGAGGTTTTGGGGGAGGTGACAGGGGATGGGCGTTTTATAGTCCATGATGAGATGGATGACTCAACGCCCGTAAATCTGAATCTTTCAAGGGTATTGGGGAATATGCCCCAAAAGACCTTTATAGACTCAAGAATCAAGATAACCCTTGACCCTGTTGTATTACCCAAAGACCTGACCATAGAGGATGCGTTATCCCGTGTTCTCAGAGACCTTGCAGTAGGCTCAAAGAGATTTTTGACAAATAAGGTTGACAGAAGTGTCACAGGGCTTATTGCACAGCAGCAGTGTTGCGGTCCATTACAACTAACAGTGGCTGATGTGGCGGTTATAGCCCAAGGCCATTTCGGATTAACAGGGGCTGCAACCTCCATAGGGGAGCAGCCATTGAAGATGCTTATTGACCCTAAGTCTGGGGCAAGGATGTCTGTTGGCGAGGCCATAACAAATATTATGTGGGTCTATATAGGCAACATCGAAAAGATTAAATGTTCTGCAAACTGGATGTGGGCGCCCAAGCTACAAGGGGAGGGCGCAGCCCTATACGATGCCGCTACTGCCATGAGAGATATTATGATAGCATTAGGCATCGCTGTTGATGGTGGCAAGGACAGCCTTTCAATGGCAACACGGGTTGGAGACGAGATCGTAAAATCACCAAGGGAGCTTGTTATATCAGCCTACTCCACTGTACCAGATATAACAAAAAGGGTTACACCAGACATTAAAAAACCTGGGCAGAGCAGCCTCATTTATATTGATATTTCAAAGGGAAGGACAAGGCTTGGTGGTTCAGCCCTATCCTCTGTCTTTGGACAGCTCGGGGATGAGTCACCAGATGTGGATGACCCTGCGCTGCTCAAAAAAATCTTTGTGGCTGTGCAGTATTTGATAGAAAAAGACCTGATACTGGCAGGGCACGATATAAGCGATGGGGGCCTTATAACCACTATACTTGAGATGGCATTTTCAGGCAATTGCGGGGTGAATATACACATGGAGGGTCTGCCAGGGGCCATAGAGAGGTTTTTTGCAGAGGAGCTGGGCGCTGTAATGGAGTGTATTGAAGATAATCTGAAAGAGGTTATGGACTATCTTCAAACATCTGCCATTGACTTCAGCATCATAGGTAAGACAACCCGGGAGAAAAGAATACTCATCCAATACAATAAAAACTCTATCCTTGATGCAGACATGAGGGTTTTGAGGGGGTTATGGGAGGAGACATCATATCAGATAGAGCGCCTGCAGATAACCCCGTTGTGTGCAGACCAGGAGAAAAAGAATATATACGATAGAAAGGGGCCTTTATACAGAATAAACCTCCAGCCAGAGCCAACGCCACGGCATTTTTTTGAGGTTAACCGCATGCCCGAGGTGGCTATCCTCAGAGAGGAGGGCAGCAATGGAGACAGGGAGATGACATCCGCATTCTATGAGGCAGGATTTAAGCCCTGGGATATCACAATGACAGACCTGATAAGCGGTAGAATCCCTTCTTTAGATAGATTTACTGGGCTTGTTGCTGTAGGTGGCTTTTCTTATGCTGATGTTCCAGAGAGCGCAAAGGGTTGGGCAGCAGCAATAAGATTTCACAGCAGACTCCACGAGATGTTTAATGAATTCTATAGACGAAACAACACCTTTTCCCTGGGTGTGTGCAATGGCTGCCAGCTATTCGCCCTTCTAGGCTGGGTGCCATGGCAGGACATAGAAGACAAAAGGCAGCCGAGATTTGTCCGTAACCTATCCGGCAGATTTGAGTCACGGTGGGTAACGGTGAAGATATTAAGAAGCCCTGCTATTATGTTTAGAGGCATGGAGGATTCTATCCTTGGGGTATGGGTGGCGCACGGAGAGGGCAGGCTTTATTGTCCTGACCCCACCTTGTTAGATGAGGTTAGAAAAAGAAATCTAGCCCCTCTTGTTTTTGTGGATGACGAAGGAAGGCAGGACGGCCTGCAATCTGATAGCTATCCCTTTAATCCCAATGGTTCTCCATATGGTATTACTGGATTATGCACAGAAGACGGAAGACATCTGGCGGTGATGCCGCACCCAGAGAGGGCATTTTTAAAATGGCAGTGGCCCTGGCTACCTGATGAGATTAATAAGACTTTAAACGCATCCCCCTGGCTGCGTATGTTTCAGAACGCAAGAATGTGGTGCAATGAGGTTAATAAAAAGTCTTGAAAATAATAAAAATAAGGTAATTTGACATAGCATGCCTATTCTGTTAGAGTTTTTTAAACTAGATAGGGGAGACAGATATGGGAGATGGTAGACATTGAGGGGAAAACCAGTTTTTGTTCCGTCTGAACGTCCTTTAAGATATGCCTGTGGTGTATCGGGGTCAGGGACAAACTATGATAGGATCTATGAGGGGGATCCAGAAAAGCCTCACATTGTATTCAGTAATGTCCCTGATTGTTCAGGGGTAATTAAGGCAAAAAAGAGGAATGTTAAGGTTGTTAGATTGGATTCAAATATATTTTTCAAGGGTATGTGGGGGGTTGAGAAGATCCCCAGATATGGGGTTGAGAGAGATAGCTATGACAGGGCAATCATGACCCTTGTAGAACAGGAGCTAAATGGAGAGCCCGATTTGATTTGTCTCGCAGGATATGACCTATGGATTGGTGAGTGGATGGCAAAGAGATATTTCCCCAAGATCCTCAATGTCCATCCTGGAGACTCATTAAAATATGTGGGACTCGGGTGGAGGCCCACCGCTAAGGCAATACTGGCAGGTGAAGAAAGCGTAAAATCAACAGTTTTTTTCGTTGATGAGAGCGATGATGGTGGCCCTATCCTGATTCAATCGAGGTCATTACCACTTTCAAGATGGGCTGATGAGCTTTATGATGTAAGAAGATTTGCAGACAGAAGGGGCATTGTAACCCTTTCAGAATTTAGAGAGGTCACCCAGAGAGAGGGAAATGATCTCTATAATGTGTTGATGCAGGTCTCTATAAAGATACAGGAGGTTTTGAGAGAAGAGGGTGATTGGCAGATATACCCCTTTGCGGTCCATGAACTGATTGCCAAGGGAAGGGTTGCCCTTGATGGCAGAAGGGTATATATAGATGGTAAAGAGATGCCAGTAGAGGGATGGCAGGTAGACATCTATGGTTTTGCCGAGAATGTTGCCTGAGCCAATCTGGGTTAATTTAATTGATGATGGGGGTGTAGCTCAGCGGGAGAGCATCTCGTTCGCAACGAGGGGGCCAGGGGTTCAATCCCCCTCACCTCCACCAGAGTGATCTCTTGCGGTAAAGATTCGAACAGATTATTATGTTTGACATTTTTATTCTTTATACCTTATAATCCTGAAAATATGAACAGATATATTTTATTGCTTTTTATTTTTATCGGGGTATGTCTTATATCCTGTAGTTCCAGTCCTACAAAAAAACAGACAAAAGATGCTGACACAAAGCAGAAGACACAGAAGGTAGAAAGGATAGAGGAGGCAGAGCCAAAGCCTGGTGACATCAAGGTTATTGACGGGGTTGATTATATCTATGCGAGAAATAGAAGATATATGCTTAACCCTTATGAGCCAGAATATGTGTGGATAAGAAGGGATCAGTATACCCCAGGAGTTGGTGAGTCTATACTGTCATCAGGGACAAAGGAAAAGGCTGAGATCGATAAGAGGATTGCAAAGCTTGAAGAGGAGCTAAAGAAAAAGAATATTGCACCCCAGATGGCGTATCCTGCCCAGCTTGGCATGCTACCCACCGGGATGGGGTATTTCCCTGCCCTTACCATGATTTCATTTAATTATCCATCACCCAAGATGAAAAGACGTGTTATTGTCCTTCCTATTGCTGATCAGACAAATTATAAGGAAGAGCATTTGGGAGAGCTTGCCACCAGAAGGCTTATTTCAAGGCTTGAAGGAACAGGGGCAATAGTTTGCGTAGACCCAAATATGATCAATCTATCTGGTAGTCTTACAACCCCAGAATCTATGAAGGTTTTGAATGAGTTATACGGTGTGCAGGCCATTATAAAGGGGGTTCTTTCTGATATATATACGAGCTCAACAAAGATAGAGGGTAAGGACGATAAGGAGACATCCTTTGCCATTTCGAGGATCTCAGTAGAGATCTATAATACTGAAACAGGGATTATACTGAAGCAGCTTGCGGGGAGAAATCCTGTTTTTTTGACAAAAGAAAAAGGGGATTTGAGCTCTGAAAAGGCCAAGATAAAGGCTATAGATTTATCCATAGAGGTTATTGCAGAAGACCTTTTAAAGGCCATACTCTCTCTTGACTGGCATGCAAGGATAGCATCCATTGAGAACGGAAAGATCTATATTAATGCTGGCAGACTGTCGGGCCTGGAAAAAGGCGATACCCTAGAGGTCTATTCGCCAGGGGAGCAGGTTGTTGATTCAAAGACACAAACCCCCCTTGGCAAGATTAAAGGAAGTTTTAAGGGTGAGATTGAGGTCTCCGAGCTTTTTGGTGTTGATGCATCATGGGCGAAGATTAAAAAGGGCGGTAACTTTTCACCCACAGACCTTGTATATCTGAAAAAATAGCCACCATATCCCTTGTTCACATGAAAAATTACCATTGATGGATTTTTTAATAGTTCTTATTTTACAAGCTGAAGGATAGCTTTAAACTCATCTGTCCCTGCCTTTTGGAGTATTTCATATATAAACATCTCTGTGGATGATATTATAGCCCCTGCCTCCCGCATCCTCTCTATGGCTATTTTTTTGTTTTCCCTTGTCCTTGATGAGGTAGCATCCTCTATAATATGGATATTATAATCTGATAGGCCACTGAGGGCTGTCTGGATAACACATATATGCGCCTCAACCCCTGTTAAAATAAGTGTTTTTTTATCTGAGGCACGGATCTGTTCAGAGAAGGCATGGTTATAAAAACAGTTAAAATGCGCCTTGGGGACAGGGATTAAACCGCAGAGCTCACCTTTTAAGTCTGCAATGGTGGCACCGAGCTTTTCCTGTTCAGTGGTCACAACAGGTAAACCCACAATCTTTGAAAACCTGGCAAGTTTTATGATGTTTTTTTGAACTCTCTCCCTGTCTGCGATAACAGGCATCAGGCGTTCCTGTATATCTATGATGACAATAAGGCAGTCTTCCCTATCTATAAGATTTTTTGAAAAGGCATTTTTGCCCACAGGGAACCTCTTTGTTGATTTTTATCTTTTTAATCTTTTTACCAGGCTTGCAACCCTGCTGCCAAGTTTTATAGCATTGGCGATGGCCCCTTCATCAGGGGCACCGGTGCATGCCACCCCATAATGTCCTGTTGCATCTAAGGGATCCCCCACTATTATCATGCCGTAGATTAAAAAGGCCTGGATTATTGAAAGCATGGTCGTCTCCTTGCCACCTGACAGGTCACCAGAGGTGGCAAAGGCAGCACCAACCTTATCTGCCATCTTCTTCCTTATGACTACAAATTTATCAAAAATCTCCTTGAGTTCAGCTGCCATTGTTCCAAAATAGACTGGTGAACCAGCAATAATCCCATCAGAAGCAAGAAAATCCTCTTTAGTGACCTCTTTTGTGGACTTTATTAAGCAATTTACATCATCTACAGCCTCCACACCCTTTGCTATTGCCTCAGCAAGTTTTTTAGTATTGCCACTTCTTGAGTAATACATTACAAGGACCTGCATAAAGCCTCCCTTTTTATTTTTAATTAATCTTTAAGCCCGATTGAAGTCATAACGAGGAAGCCCTCCCCGTAGACCTCGTCTCAGGATATATCATGCTTTGATATAAGAGTCACAATGACTTTTTTACCAATCCAATAGTACTGCTCTAATTCTTTGACTATCTCTTTTCCCATGCCAAACTCTTTAAAACAATATTTCTTCAATTTTATAAAATTATATAGGTCTTTAACCTTAAGGGAAACAGAGACAAACCTCTCTTTATAGAACTCGTATTCTATCTTATCGATTTCAGCACCACCAAAAGATCTCATGTCATTATCCATCTTGTATACCTTTATGTCACCAATGACCCCTTTACTGTAAATATATTTTAGATTTTTAAGTTTGCTTATGTGTGTTCCCCACTTAATCTCCTTAAAACCGTCTGGTTCATTGGTAAAGGCAAAACCCTGACTATAAAAAAGAAGTGTTGTTACCAACATTAGAAAATTTGCCAATACGCAACTTTTTTTGTTGATCATTTTTTACCCTCAACAATAAAAATATCATTTAGATTTCTATAATGCTCTGCATAATCTATTCCGTATCCAACAATAAAAAAGTCATCTATCTCATGTCCCATGTAGTCAGCCTCAATCTGAACCTGTCTCTTTGCCTTTTTATCAAGGAGGACGCATATCTTTAATGAGGCAGGCCCTCTTTGAAGTAGCATCTCTTTTATATATTTTAATGTGATACCCGAATCAATTATATCGTCAACTATTATGACATGCCTGCCCTTTATATCCTCTTCCAGGTCTTTTGTTATATGCACATCACCGCACGACACCATATTGTTTCCATATGAGGATGCCCTGATAAAATCTACCCTTGTAGGATTGTCTATGTGTCTTATAAGGTCAGCGGTGAACATGAACGCACCCTTTAGAAGGCATACAAAGAGGATCTCCTTATCCCTATAATCTTTTTCTATCTCATAGGCAAGACGTTTTACCGTGGTCTCGATGTCTTTTCTGTCAATGTATTTTTTTAGCATAGGGGTCTTTACAGGGCGTATTTGAGAACAATAATCTCCGGTTCCCTTGGAAAATCCGCTTTTTTATATACAACATCAGAAGACCCTGCAAATTTTACATTCTTCTTGCCTTTTGTGAACTCCTCCACAGGCGATATGGGGAAGTTGCATTTCTCTGTTTTAAAATGCATAGGGATGGTTACATATGGTTTTAAATCCTCCATTACCTTTGTTGCCTCTTTTGGATCAATTGTGTAGAATCCGCCAACAGGGATAAGGATAATGTCCACATGACCTATGTCTTTTATGACATCAGATGACAGTGTATGGCCTAAATCGCCCAAATGGGCAATCCTTATGCCATCTATATCTAATACAAAAATCAAATTTTCACCCCTTTCCCTACCCTTTGAGGGATCATGATAGGTGGGGATTGCCTTTATGGATACGCCCTGCACATCATAAACCCCCTTTTTATTGATAAATGTATACCTACCTTTTATATCACTTGTATAGTTGTGGTCATCGTGGTCATGACTTGATAAAACAATATCCGCCTCGTCCTGGATCCTTCCATATGATAATGCACCGCCAAAGGAACCTGACTGGTAGGGGTCAATAATTATTCTTACCCCATTTTCTGACTCGAGTTTAAAGGCTGCGTGGCCATACCATCTGATTTTCATTGTTACACCTCCTGTTATGTAATATCTGATAATACAATTTTAGTTTTTCATGTGTCAAGACCTCTGTAGAATAACGCGTTATTCTTGTGCAATTAAAAAATATTGACTGCAAACAATGTAAATGTTAGTTTCATCTATTATGGAAGAATTTTATAGAATCTCAAGGCTACCGCCTTATGGTTTAGGTATAGTAAGGGACCTCCTAATAGAGGCAAGAAAAAGAGGTGAGGATATAATAGACCTTGGCATGGGTAATCCAGACATGCCAACACCAAAATATATTGTATCCAAGCTTATTGAGGCAGCGAGAAATCCCAGAAACCACAGGTATTCAGTAACAAGAGGGATATACAAACTCAGGGTTGCCATATCAAACTGGTATAGGCGAAGATACAATGTGGATGTAGACCCTGAAGGCGAGATTACCGTATGCATGGGGGTCAAAGAGGGGATCGGGCATCTTGTCTTGGCTACAATTGCAAGGGGTGAGGTTGTTTTTGTCCCTGATCCAGCCTACCCGATACACCTTTATTCTGTTGTTATTGCTGGTGGTGACCTAAGGACAATACCTATTATGCCGAAAGAGGAGTTTTTTGACAGGCTGAATATTGCTATAAAGACAACCTGGCCCATGCCAAAGATGCTAATAGTGAGTTTTCCCAATAACCCCACAACAGAGGTGGTGGATATTGAATTTTTTAAAAAACTTGTGGACTTTGCAAAGGAACATAATCTCATGGTCATCCATGACCTTGCCTATGCAGATATAGTCTTTGATGGTTATAAGGCACCGAGTCTCCTTCAGGTGCCTGGGGCAAAGGACGTAGGTGTGGAGTTTTATTCCCTTTCAAAGAGCTATAATATGCCAGGCTGGAGGGTTGGATTTGCTGCAGGTAACAGGAGGATGATAGCTGCCCTTACCAGGATAAAGAGCTATTTTGATTATGGTGTGTTTCAGCCCATCCAGATTGCATCTATCATTGCCCTTAATGAAGGGGATAGAGACGTTGAGGAGATTGTGGAAAAATATAGGAGGAGAAGGGATGTCCTCTGTGAAGGCCTTACAAGATACGGCTGGAAGATAGATAAGCCAAAGGCAACCATGTTTGTCTGGGCAAAGATACCTGATGAATTCTCTGCCATGGGCTCAATGGAGTTTTCTAAGCTACTTCTCAGCGAGGCAAAGGTTGCAACCTCACCAGGTATAGGCTTTGGTGAATATGGAGAGGGCTATATAAGATTTGCCCTTATCGAGAACGAACACAGAACGAGACAGGCAGTTAAAGGCATAAGAAACCTTCTGTATTCTTCAAGAAAAAAATGATAAAAGTTGGCATTATTGGTTTAGGGACAGTGGGGGCTGGCACATACAGGATACTGAAAGAGCATCATGGTCTTATCAAATCAAAGACAGGGCTTGATATAAAGGTGGCCAGGGCAGCTGATATCGATCCAAATAAATCAATTACCATGGGCCTGCAAAAGGGCATATTTACCAACGATGCCCTTGATATTATTAACGACGAAAAGATTGACATTGTTATTGAGCTTATCGGTGGGACCACCGCAGCATATGACTATATAATAAAATCCATTAAAAACAGAAAGGGTGTGATAACAGCAAATAAATCCTTGCTTGCCCAGAGAGGTAGGGAGATATTCAGGCTTGCCCAGACATATGGCGCCCCTATTGGTTTTGAGGCATCGGTTTGCGGTGGCATACCTGTTATAAGGGCTATTAAGGAGGGGCTTATTGCAAACAAGATAACAGGTATTATGGGTATATTGAACGGGACAAGTAACTATATAATGACCAAGATGACAGAGGAGGGCAAACCATTTGCTGAGGCACTAAAGGATGCCCAGAGGCTTGGTTATGCAGAGCAGGATCCAACCTTTGATGTAGAGGGCATAGATGCTGCCCATAAACTGTGCATACTCATAGGCCTCGCCTTTGGTTGTTGTGTTGATATGAAGGATATTACCACAAGGGGCATAACAAGGATAGAGCCTGTTGACATAGAGCTTGCAAGGGAATTTGGATACAGGATAAAACTCCTTGCCATTGCAAGGCATGATAGAGATGGATTGGAGGCAAGGGTTGAGCCTGCCATGATACCGGTTGCACATCCTATAAGCAGTGTCGCTGATGTCTTTAATGCTGTATATATTATTGGAGATAGGGTTGGCCCTAACATGTTCTATGGAAAGGGCGCAGGTTCTGAACCCACAGGTAGCGCAGTAGTGAGTGATATAGTAGATATAGCCCGCATTATTAAATCAAAAAATGCAATAGCAGGCTTTTTAGGGGTAAATCTTAACAAGAGAATAAGGATTAAAAAGAGTGATGAGGTATGCGTGCCTTTTTACCTAAGATTTACCGCAAAGGACATGCCAGGGGTGCTCTCAAAGATATCTGGTGTCCTTGCAAAATATATGATAAGCATCTCTACGGTCATTCAGAAGGGCAGGCAGGAGAATGGCTATGTCCCTATTGTTATGCTAACCCATGAGGCAATTGAGGGGGATATAAAAAAGGCGATGGCAGAGATTGATAAATTGCCTTTTATAAAGGGTGAGAGCATCCATATCAGAATAGAAGAGGACCTGGGTTGATATGAAGAAGTATATTGTAATAATTGGTGATGGCATGGCCGATTTCCCTATTGATGAAATAGATGGCAAAACACCCCTAATGGTTGCCAATAAACCTTATATGGATATGATGGCGAGGCAGGGTATATGCGGGAGGGTAAAGACCATACCCGATGGATTTCCACCTGGAAGCGATGTGGCAGGGATGTCGCTTTTTGGCTATGATCCATCCAGTTTTTACACAGGCAGGGCACCCATCGAGGCATATGGTATGGGGATTGCCATGGATGACAGTGATGTTGCCTTCAGGTGCAATATGGTCAGTATCTCATCTGCTCACGGAGAGGATATCATGGAGGACTATAGCGGTGGCCAGATATCCACTGAAGAGGCAGGGGTATTAATAGAGCTTTTAAATAATAGTATCGGCAGGAAGGAATTTGAGTTTTTTACCGGGGTGGGATATAGGCATATCATGATATGGAGGCGCGGTCTTTGGGAGATGTTAACTACCCCGCCCCATGACATTACTAAAAAGGCTATCTCAGAGTATCTTCCCAGGGGAACCGGCGCAGACGCATTAATCAGGCTCATGGGGATCTCGAGAGGGCTCTTTAGAGATCACCCTATTAATCTGCAAAGGGTGGCATCTGGTAAGGCCCCGGTAACAGGCATCTGGCTTTGGGGGCAGGGAAAAAAGGCATCGTTTCCACTATTTTATGAAAGGTTTGGGCTAAAGGGTGCAACAGTGGCAGCGGTGGACCTTATTAAGGGTATAAGCAGCCTTGCAGGCTTTGACAGACCTTTTGTAAAGGGTGCTACTGGCTATATTGATACAGACTATAGTGCCAAGGCAGAAAAGGCATTAGAGTTATTGAATACCCATGATATAGTGTATATCCATGTTGAGGCACCTGACGAGGCATCCCATAGTGGCAACCTGAAGGAAAAGATAGCAGCTATTGAGAATATAGACAGCAAGATTGTTGGTCCCCTCTACAAGGCAATGCCAGAGAATACGAGGTTTTTGATTGTTACAGACCATGCAACCCCTATCTCACTGAAGACGCATTATGCGTGTCCTGTGCCTTTTGCAATCTATGAAAAAAACAGGGAAAGACACGGCTTTTCTGGAGGCTTCACTGAGGATATAGGGGAGATGGTTTTGGATGGAGAGGGTTTAATGCGGCTTTTTATTGAATACAGAGATTAATAATATGCGTCAGAAATTCATATTTGTAACAGGCGGTGTTGTATCGTCCCTTGGGAAAGGTATTGCCTCTGCCTCCATAGGCGCCCTACTCGAATCAAGGGGTCTGGCTGTTGCCCTTAAAAAGCTTGATCCATATATAAATGTAGACCCCGGGACAATGAGCCCCTTCCAGCACGGAGAGGTATTTGTTACAGATGACGGCGCAGAGACAGACCTTGATCTTGGGCACTACGAGAGATTCACGAATGCCACAGGCTCAAAAAGAAGCAACTTCACCACAGGCCAGGTTTATGACTCGGTAATATCCAGGGAGAGAAAGGGTGAATATCTTGGCGTCACTGTTCAGGTTATACCCCATATTACCGATGAGATAAAAAATAGGATACTTGATGTAGATGACGGTATTGACATAGTTATTGTAGAGATAGGTGGGACGGTGGGGGATATAGAGAGTCTACCTTTCCTTGAGGCAATAAGGCAGTTGAGAAATGACCTGGGAAAGGAGAATACCCTTTTTATCCACCTTACCCTTGTTCCGTTTATAAAGACAGCGGATGAGGTAAAGACTAAACCTACCCAGCACAGCGTAAAGGAGTTGAGGGAGATAGGCATTCAACCTGATATCCTGCTATGTAGGGCAGAGGATTTCTTGAAGCAGAACCTGAAAGACAAGATAGCCTTGTTCTGTAATGTGGAAAGGGATGCAGTTATAACAGCCAAGGATGTGGATGTAATATATGAGGTTCCCCTCTTATACCACAGAGAGGGTCTTGATGAAAAGATTACCCAGATGCTGAATATATGGTCTCGCAAGCCTGACCTGTCTAAATGGGAACATATTGTTAATACAATAAAAAACCCAAAGAGGCAGGTAGAGATTGCCCTTGTGGGCAAATACGTTAAGCTAAAGGACTCATACAAGAGTCTGAACGAGGCGCTTGTGCACGGTGGTATAGCAAATAGCTGTAGGGTTAAGATAAGATATGTGGATTCAGAGGACATAGAGAGAAACCCCTTGGAACTACTGGATGGCATCGATGGGCTTCTTATCCCCGGTGGTTTTGGCGACAGGGGCATTGAGGGAAAGATAATGGCAATAAGGTATGCCAGAGAAAATAGGATCCCCTTTTTTGGCCTTTGCCTTGGGATGCAACTTGCCGTTGTAGAGATTGCCAGGGATCTTGCTGGGCTTGAAGGTGCCCATAGCACAGAGTTTAATGAGGAGACGCCCTACCCTGTTATATACCTTATCGAGGAATGGGTTGACAGGAGTAATGTTGTTCAAAGGCGCGACAGGCTTTCTGATAAAGGCGGTACCATGAGACTTGGGGCGTATAAGTGTATTTTAAAACAAGGTAGCCTTGCAAATAAGGCGTATATGCAGGATGCTATCCACGAGAGACACAGGCACAGATATGAATTTAATATGGCCTTCCGCAGACAGCTTGAGGGATGCGGTATGGAGATAACAGGCATATCACCAGATGAAAAACTTGCCGAGATAATAGAGCTTAAGGGACATCCATGGTTTCTTGCCTGTCAGTTTCATCCTGAATTTAAATCAAAACCCCTTAGCCCTCACCCCCTCTTTAGGGATTTCATCAAGGCATCATTAAAGCATAGACAGGAAAAAAATAGATGCAAAAAGAGATAGAGATAAGGGGAGTCAGGGTTGGAAAGAGACCCTTTGTTTTTATCGGCGGCCCCTGCGTCATAGAGACAGAGGCCATAACATTGAAGATTGCTGAACTCCTTGTGGACATCACAGAAAGACTTAATGTCCCCTTTATATTTAAATCTTCATATGATAAGGCAAACAGGACATCCATTAAGAGCTACAGGGGTCCTGGCATTAATGAAGGGATAAAGCTCCTTGCCAGGGTCCGAGAGACCTTTGGCTGTCCTGTTCTTACTGATGTCCACTCCAAAGAAGAGGCAGGCATTGTCGGGGAGGTGGTGGATGTCCTTCAGGTGCCCGCACTTCTGTCAAGACAGACAGACATACTCCTTGCATGTGGCAGGACAGGAAGGGCTGTAAATATTAAAAAGGGTCAGTTTATGGCACCCTATGATGTCAGGTATGCAATAAATAAGGTAGAAGCGTCAGGAAATACTAATATTATTGTGACAGAGAGGGGGACATGCTTTGGTTATAATAATCTTGTGAATGACTTCAGGGCGATTCCTATCTTAAAGGGCCTTGGCTACCCTGTGGTTTTTGATGCCACCCATAGTGTCCAGAAGCCAGGGGCACTGCAGGGCTGTTCAGGGGGTGAGAGGGAGTTTGTCCTACCACTGGCAAAGGCAGCTATTGCGGTAGGCGTGGATGGTATTTTTATGGAGGTTCACACAAACCCTGAAGAGGCACTGTGCGATGGTGAAAACTCTATTTTTTTAAGGGACCTCCCTGAATATCTCAGGATATTAAAAAGGATAGAGGAATCACTGTGAAGAACACCATTGAGATAGCAAAGGATGTATTAAAAAAAGAGGCCTACGCAATCCTTAAGATAATAGATGAGATAGATGAGGACTTTAACAGGGTTATCGATACCCTCTATGCCTGTTCAGGTAGGGTTGTCTTTATAGGTGCTGGAAAGTCAGGGCTCATATGCAAGAAGATCTCCTCCACATTATCTAGCATAGGCACCCCGTCAATGTTTTTGCACCCTGCAGATTCGCTTCATGGTGATATAGGCATGCTCCAGAGGGATGATGTAGTGGTTATTGTGAGCAACAGCGGAGAGACAGATGAGATAATAAAGATGTTGCCATGGATTAAGAGAATGGGGCTACCTACTATTGTAATTACAGGAAAAAGGGATTCAGCAATAGCTGAAAATGCTGACATCGTCCTATGTGTAAGCGTCGAGGAGGCATGTCCATATAATACGGTCCCCACATCAAGCACCACGGCAACATTAGCGCTTGGTGATGCTATAGCTATAGCGCTTATGGAGAAAAAGGATTTTAGGCTTGAAGATTTTGCCTACCTTCATCCCGGTGGGGCAATAGGCAGAAGATTGCTTCTTAAGGTTGAGGACCTTATGCACACAGGCAACGAGATACCAAGGGTATATGAGGATATGCCCATGAAGTATGTGATATTCGAGATAACATCAAAGAGGCTTGGTGTTGCAGGGGTATTTAATAGGGCTGAAGAGCTTATCGGGGTTATAACAGATGGGGATCTGCGAAGGGCAATAGAGAGATTCGACAACATTATGTCAAAGAAGGCAGAAGAGCTTATGACAAGAAATCCCAAGACCATAAAAAGGGATAGCCTTGCAGTGCAGGCATTAAAAAGGATGGAGGATTTTTCTATTACATCGCTTTTTGTAATGGAAGGCAATGAACAGAAATGTCCTGTAGGCATAATACATATCCATGACCTTCTAAGGGCAAAGATTGCATAGGAATGGATGAAAGACAGAAAGATTATCGTATATACCTCACTATGTTTAATAATATTCTTGTCACTGATAGCATTCTATTTTTTTTTGAGAAAGCCTGCTAAAATCCACATACCAAAATCAATCCAAGAAAAACAGGTTATAATCTTTAAGGATGTAAAATATTCAGGGGAAAAAAAAGGCGTTGTTGATTGGGAGATAAACGCAGAGACGGCAAGGAATTTTTTAGACAGACCTATTGTGGAGATAGAGGGCATAGACGGAAAATATAAACCAAAGCCCGATGTTGTTGTATATTTTACTGGGAAAAAAGGTATAATAAACACAGAGGAGGAGAAAGGAACCGTAGAGGAGGTGGTTATTGATTATAAAAAGGAATATAATCTCAGTAGCAGCTATATGGATTTTGATTTTAAAAACGGCATAACATTTACAGACGCCCCTATTGAGATAAGGGGGGAAAGGCTCACAATGAAGGGCATAGGGTTACTGGCTAAAACAAAAGACGAGACCATAACAATAAAAAAGGATGTATCTGGAGTTGTAGTAACAGAGAGGGGCCGATATACGTTTGAATCAGATACATTTCAATATATGCTTAAGGAAAACCTCTTCGTATTGAATGGAAGGGTTGCGATGAAGGGTGATGCCATAAATCTATTCTGTAATAGGGTCGCTATCAAGATTATGGAGGATCAGATAGAGATGGCCGAGGCAACAGGGAAGGTAAGGTTAACATCTGAAAGGGGTATTGCCCATGGTGAAAAGGCAATTTATAATTTCAAGGACGATGCCATATGGCTTACTGGTTCTCCAAGACTTATAAAGGATAATATGGAGATGCGTGGGAACTCAATAACATACGAGATGAAAACAGGTAGATTTAATGTTGATATGCCCAAGGTCAGGATAAAAAGACAATGAAGAATAGCTCAAGGCTCTCTGCGGAACATTTATCCAAATCCTATGGCGTCAGAAAGGTAGTGGATGATGTGAGTATATCCATTAATACAGGGGAGATAGTAGGTCTTTTTGGGCCTAATGGTGCAGGCAAAACAACAACATTCTATATGATTATTGGTTTTATAAAGCCTGATAAGGGTATTATAACCCTTGATTCAGAGGATATAACCGGATTGCCTATGTTTTTAAGGGCAAGAAAGGGGATTACATACCTCCCCCAGGAGCCATCTGTCTTTAAAAAGATGAGCGTTGAGGATAATCTGAGGTCCATCCTTGAATTTCAGAGGGACGATGGTTTAAATATCGATCATAAGGTTATGGGGCTATTAGAGTCATTTAAGCTGGATCATCTGGCAAGGAATATGGCCGATTCTCTGTCTGGTGGAGAGAGAAGAAGGCTTGAGATTGCAAGGGCATTGATGATAGCGCCGAGATTTATGCTTCTTGATGAGCCTTTTTCTGGTATTGACCCCATTTCCATCTCAGACCTTAAAAAGATTATCCTGGGTCTGCAGAAAAGGGGCATAGGTATATTGTTGTCTGACCACAATGTAAGGGATTCCCTTCCGTTATGTGACAGAGCTTATATAGTCAACAATGGAAGGGTGCTTCTTGAGGGCACCCCTGAGGTGGTTTCAAGGGATAAGATAGTAAGAGAGGTCTATCTTGGGGAGGAGTTTTATTTAGATGTTGGAGCTTAAACAGACCCAGAGGCTTCAGGCAATACTGACCCCGCAATTGCAACAGGCAATAAAGCTTCTTCAGCTTTCCCAGATCGAGCTTATGGAGGCCATTGAACAGGAACTAAAGGAGAACCCACTCCTTGAGATTGCTGAAGAAAAGGTGTCTGATGAAGGATTCGGGGAAGAGACTGCAGAAGAGCCCAGAGAGACAGCACATGAAAATGATGACATGGATGAGCTACTTGATAGGTTTTCACCTACCGAGGAGTTTTCCGAGAGAGAGGAAAAGGGATACCTTAACTACGAGAACATTGTAAAAAAGACGTCAGGCTTAAGAGATTATATAAGATGGCAGGCGGGGCTATCGGATTTCGATGCCCATGAGAGACAGATTGCTGAGTGGATTATAGAGAATATAAATGATAACGGCTACCTTGCTTATAGTCTTGCAGAGATATCAAGCGTCTCATGTTACTCAGATGCAGAACTGGAGAGTGTTCTTAAAAAGATACATAGGTTTGACCCTCCTGGGATTGGTGCAAGGGATCTTAAGGAGTGCATATTATTACAATATGAGGCAAAGGGTGGAAGAGATCCTGTATTTATAGATATAGTAGGATCATGCTTTGATATGCTTCAAGGTAATAATCTAAAGGCTATTGTAAAAAAGACAGGCTACTCCTTAGAGAAGATAAAAAGCGTCCTGGAAGAGATAAGATCATTCGATCCCAAGCCAGGCAGGAACTTTAGTGATGAACAGATTCCGTATATAATACCTGATGTGTATGTTGTTAAGACAGATGATGGTTTTGAGGTGTTCCTTAATGAGGAGGATATCCCTGATCTTCAGATGAATAGATACTATATGGAGCTGAATCTGAATAAAGAGATAAACGGGGATACAAGAAAATATTTAAAAAATAAGATTAAGCAGGCAGAATGGTTTATTAAGAGCCTTAAACAGAGACAGAGGACATTATATCTTGTTTCAAAGAGCATTGTCTCCCATCAGCTGCCTTTTTTTGAGGGTGGTATCAGGTTTTTAAAACCCCTTAATCTCAGAGATGTGGCGGGGGAGCTGGGGATACATGAATCAACTGTAAGTCGTATTACAACCAATAAATATATCAGCACCCCCCATGGGATATTTGAGATGAAGTTTTTTTTCCCCACAGGCATAAACATGAATCAGGGTGAGATGCTTTCCACAAATGTTGTAATGGATCTTGTCAAAGAGCTTATAGAGGGTGAAGACAAGCATAATCCCCTTACAGATGATGAGATAGTATCTATTTTAAAGGTAAAAAGAGGCATAGCTATCGCAAGAAGAACAGTGGCAAAATACAGAGATATGCTGAATATTTTATCCTCGAGGGGTAGAAAGATAGATTAAATAATTTGACATGATTAATTTTATCTGTTAATTTTGTTATTAAGGTTGGGTATCTGCCAACCTTATTTTTATGGATGGAGGAGACATGGATATAACAATTAGTTTCAGGCACCTTGAACCCGACGAAGAGATAAAAATCTATGTTGAGGAGAAATTTACAAGGCTTCAGAAATACATAGAGACCCCTCTTGACATTCATGTTGTCCTTTCCATGGAAAGAAAATACAGATGCAGGGTCGATGTCATGCTTACCTTGAACGGCGTAGTGATAAATGCCCACGAGGTAATGGATGATATGCGTGCAGCAGTGGATAAGATACTAGATAAGATCGAGAGAAGGCTCACCAGATACAGGGATAAGCTGAAAAGGTACAGGGATGGAAAACCAAAAAGAGAGGCTCTAACAAAGGAAGAGGCAGGATCAAAGATTATTGTAACAAAGACAATAGAGGCAAAACCTATGGATACAGAAGAGGCTATTATGCAGCTTGAGGCATCTGGCGATAGCTTTATGATCTTCAGGGACAGCAAAAAGGGGAATGTCTGTGTGATATATAAGAGAAAAGATGGAAATTTTGGGTTGATAGAGGCCGCTGGCAGAATATCATGAAACTCCAAGATATACTCTCTGAATCCTGCGTAATAGACAATATAGCTGCATCTACAAAAAAAGATGCCATATATGAACTATGTGGCGCATTAAAAAAGGCCGGGCTTATAAAGAATATCCAAGAGGTTGTTGATATAATAATTGAGAGAGAGAGGCTTGGCAGCACAGGTATTGGAGAGGGCATAGCAATCCCCCATGGCAAGATGAAGGGGATTGATAGTATATTGTGCGTTATTGGAAGGTCCAAAAAGGGTATAGATTTTGATGCCATTGATAGGAAACCAGTGAATATTGTCTTCCTCCTTCTTGCCCCTGAGAATTCAGCAAGTATGCATCTAAAGATGCTATCGAGGATATCAAGGATCCTCAGAGGCCCTTCTATAAGAAAGAGGCTTCTTGAGCTGAAGGATGCCCATGACATATATTCTTATATAATTGAAGAGGACAGTAAAATTTGAGCATATCTGCCAGGGACATTCCTGGCGTAGAATCTCCTTCTGTGTTCTATGACATAGGTTCCTAACCATGAAGGGCATAACAGTTAAAGAGCTTCAAGAGGACAGAAAGTATGGTCTTGAGTTAGAGGTAATAGCAGGTCATAGGGGTCTTTCAAGAAAGATTTACAATACAAAGATACAGAAAGTCGGTCTTGTTGCCACCGGTAACATGATTTATATGCATCCCCACAGGGTACAGATACTCGGCAATACAGAGCTATCATATCTGATGTCTTTAAAGGATGAGGAGAGCAGAAAGATTATCAGGGAACTCTGCAGGCAGGATGTAGTATGTTTTATAATAACGAGAAATCTCAAGGTTCCTGAATATTTCAAACAGGAGGCAGAGCAGAAGAATCTGCCACTTTTAAGGACAAGGCTTGTCACATCGGTTTTCATAGAGAGAATTACAAGACTTTTGGAAGAGAGGCTTGCGCCGTCAACCACTGTTCATGGGGTATTCATGGATGTTTTTGGCGTAGGCGTCCTTATTATAGGAAGACCAGGGATAGGGAAGAGCGAGAGCGCCCTTGAGCTTATAATGAGGGGTCACAGGCTTATAGTGGATGATATAACATATATAAAAAAGGTGAGAGCTATTGAGCTTTATGGTGAATCCCCTGAGATGATTAAAAACCTTCTTGAGATAAGGGGCATAGGGATAGTTGATATAAGACTACTCTTTGGTGCCTCATCTATCGGTGATAAAAAGAAGGTTGATGTTGTTGTCGAGCTCATCGATTGGGATGAGAAGACAGAGTGTGAGAGGGTTGGTTTAAAGGAGCATAAATACAGGGTGCTCGGTATTGATCTGCCTCTAATAAAGATACCCGTCAGTCTTGGGAGAAACATCTCGGCAATAATAGAGCTTGCCTGTAGAAATCATGTCCTCAAGCAGCAGGGGATAAACACAGCATTAGAGCTTGAAAACAGGATTATAGATTCCATGAAGGGTGCAAAAAAAGAATGAAGATAGTCATTGTAAGCGGTATATCTGGTTCAGGAAAATCAACATTCTTAAAGGCACTTGAGGACGCAGGTTTTTTCTGTGTTGATAATTTTCCTATTATACTTATGCAGAGATTTCTTAAGGTATGCGAATCCCCTGATAGCAACATAACAAGGATCGCCTTTGTGGTGGATATAAGGGCGAGGGGTTTTTTTGACAAGGGAAAAAAGATAATCAGAGAGATAAAAAGGCAATACAATGCAGAACTTATATTTCTTGAGAGCAGCGACGAGGTCCTCATAAGGAGATTCAGTGAGACAAGGAGGATGCATCCCATCTACGATTCATCTAATGTAAAGGATGCATTAAGGGAGGAAAGGAGGGCAATTGAATGGCTTAAGCGGTTATCTAATAAGGTAATAGATACATCTCAGTTCACTGTTCATGAATTGAGAAGGGTTGTCATGGGTATCTACTCAAAAAACAATAATGGCATAAAGATAAATCTCATGTCCTTCGGGTTTAGCTATGGTATACCCCTTGAATCAGACATGGTCTTTGATGTTCGTTTTCTGCCCAACCCTTTTTTTGTCGAGGGATTAAAGGACAAAACGGGCCTTTCCGATGCTGTAGGTGAATATATAAAATCTGATATTGTCTTCAAAAACTATTTTCTTTTACTTTGTGATTTTTTGTTATATCTTATACCTTTATTTGAAAGAGAGGGTAAGAACTATCTCACCATTGCTATAGGATGCACAGGGGGTAAACATAGATCTGTTTTTGTGGCAAGGGAACTTGAAGATGTCCTTACTTTAAAAGAATATAATATATCAACCGCACACAGGGATATAAACAGATAGTCAGGGCGGAGGTAAAGATGGTAGGACTAATCATTGTTGCACATTTTAATCTTGCAAGGGAGATGGCGGCAGCCGTTGAATTGATTGTAGGTAAGCAGGAACAGTTAACTCCTATAGATATCTTTCCCAATGAGGATATGGAGGACATCAGAAAAAAGATAGCCAACAGCATAAAGAACGTTGATTCTGGAGACGGTGTAATAATACTTACAGATATGTTTGGGGGGACACCATCAAATATGAGTCTTTCTTTTTTAGAGGAGGGCAAGATAGAGGTGGTGACAGGGGTAAATCTTCCCATGCTTATAAAACTGGCAACCTATAGAAAGGAAAGGCCCATTAGCGAATTGGCAAGATTTATAACTGGTTATGGGCAGAAAAATATATATCTTGCATCAGAGGTGCTTAGGTCGAGAGGTAAGGAATAGTGTCGATGGTGGAGGGTGAATTTACCATTAAAAATAGGTTTGGCTTGCATGCAAGACCTGCAGCCCTTTTTGTGAAGAAGGCAAGCGAATTCAGTTCAGAGATATGGATGGAAAAAGATGGGACAAGGGTGAATGGAAAGAGCATTATGGGGCTTCTTATGCTTGCCTGTCCCCTCGGGAGCAAGGTGAGGCTAGAGGTAGAAGGGGCTGATGAGGTTGATGCCTTCTCTGAACTTGGAAAACTCATAGAGGACGGTTTTAACGAGGAATGAAAGAGGATGTCTTTGTCAATAAAACATTAAAAGGCATAGGTGTTTCATCAGGCATTATAACTGGACATGTCTATCTCCTTGAAAGGGGTAAAATTCCTGTAAAGAAGACTACAATAAAGGATGACCAGATAGAAAAGGAGATCATCAGATTCAGAACTGCTGTAAAAAAAGCCATAAATGAGCTAAACAGTGTCAAACAATCCATCCCTGATGATGAGATGAGGAGACACGCCTTTATAATTGATGCCCATATCCTTATGCTCCAGGATGACTATTTCTTTAAAGAGGTGGTGGACACTATCAAGGACGAGAAGATAAATGCAGAATGGGCACTTGATATTGTGGTCTCCAGATTTTTAGCAAGCTTTGAGAACATTGATGACCTGTATCTTAAGGAGCGCGGTCAGGACCTGAAATATATATTTGATAGGCTTCTGAGGATACTTGTTAAGGGGAAGACCCCCGTCATTGAGGCAACAAAAAAAAAGACTGCACGGGGTATTATAGTTGCTCATGATCTCTCTCCTGCTGATACAATTCAGTTAAATCTGAATAAAATCTCTGGCTTTGTTACAGATGTAGGCGGTAGGACATCCCATACCTCTATAGTGGCAAGGGCACTGGAGATACCAGCAGTAGTTGGAACAGGCAACATAACGAGTCTTGTAAAGAATAATGATAAGATAATAGTGGACGGTGATGAGGGCGTAGTAATAATCAATCCAACAAGGGAGGTCCAGAGGGAATACATATCAAAACAACTCCGTCTGAGAAACATTAAGAAGGAGTATCTAAAGATTGCAGGGCTAAAATCAGAGACAAGGGATGGCTTTAAGATCAAGGTGGGGGCAAATATAGAGCTTCTTGCTGAGATGGATATAGTGGAGAGATATGGCGCCCAAGGCATTGGGCTTTATAGGACAGAATACTTATACCTTTCCAGGAAGACACTCCCCACAGAGATAGAGCATTTTCATATATATAAAAAATTGGCAGAAAATAAGAAGATGGAGTATATCACCATCAGGACCCTTGATATAGGTGGTGATAAGTTCGCCTCCCAGATAGAGATGAGCAAGGAGATAAACCCAGCCATGGGCCTCAGAGCAATAAGACTCTGTATAAAAGAGGTGGATCTTTTCAAGACGCAGTTAAAGGGCATACTCCGGGCAAGCGCATATGGCCCACTCAAGTTATTGATACCTATGGTCTCTGGTCTCGATGAGATAATAAAGGCAAAGGCAATAATAAAGGAATGCATGGAGGAATTAGAGCATAAGCGTATAGAATTCAACAGAGATATAAAGATAGGTATTATGATAGAGGTGCCAGCGACATGCATGATAAGCGATATGCTCGCCAAAGAGATAGATTTTTTTAGTATAGGAACAAATGACCTTATCCAGTATACCCTTGCAATAGATAGGGGTAATGAATATGTATCCTATCTATATGAACCCCTTCATCCAGCCATTTTAAGGATGATCAGGCATGTGGTGGATGTTGCCCATGCCCATGAGATTGAGGTGGCCATGTGTGGAGAGATGGCAGGGGAGGGTCTATACATACCTGTTCTTATAGGTCTTGGGCTCGATGAAATAAGCATGAATCCATATGCAGTGCCTAAGGCAAAGAAGATCATCCGGGGTATTGACCACAGCTATTGCAGAGAGGTTGTATCTGAGATCATGTTAAAGGGTTCGTCAAAGGAGGCGGAATTTATACTAAGGAAGGAGATGGCAAGGCTTTTTCCCCAAGATTTTATAAGGTGTTACGAAGAATAAAATAAATTTTATAAGGAGGAGATAAAATGAGTATGACAAGATTCTTATTCACATCTGAGTCAGTGGCAGAGGGGCACCCAGACAAGGTCGCAGATCAGATATCCGATGCAGTATTGGATGCCATAATCGAGCAGGACAAGGCAGCCAGGGTAGCGTGCGAGACCTATATAACAACCGGTCTTGCCCTCGTAGGTGGTGAGATAACAACAAGCTGCTATGTAAATATCCCTGATATTGTAAGGCAGACAGTAAAGGAGATAGGCTATAATAATTCTGCTATGGGTTTTGACTGGGAGACCTGTGCAGTTATCACTGCCATAGATGAACAGTCACCTGATATAGCCATAGGCGTCAATGAGGCAGAGGGTCATGAGCAGGGCGCAGGTGACCAGGGCCTTATGTTTGGTTATGCATGTAATGAGACCCCTGAGTACATGCCCATGCCTATTATGTATGCCCATAAACTTATTGACAGGCTCGCTGAGGTGAGAAAAAAGAATATACTGAATTTTTTAAGGCCTGACGGCAAAAGCCAGGTTACTATAGAGTATATAGATAGTAAACCTGTAAGGGTCGAGGCTGTGGTTATTGCAGCCCAGCATACCCCAGATGTATCCACAGAAACAGTGAGGGAGGGGGTGAGGGAAGAGGTTATAAAAAAGGTTATACCGGCCCACATGATGGATGAGAAGACCAAGATATTTATCAACTCTACAGGGAGGTTTGTCATAGGTGGCCCAAAGGGCGACTGTGGGATGACAGGCAGAAAGATTATCGTGGATACATATGGTGGCGTGGGGAGCCATGGTGGTGGTGCATTCTCAGGAAAAGACCCCTCAAAGGTGGATAGAAGCGGTTCATACATGGCACGCTATATAGCTAAAAATCTTGTTGCAGCCGGTCTTGCAGATAGATTAGAGATACAGATTGCCTATACCATAGGCGTAGCACGACCTGTATCTGTGATGATTGATACCCAGGGCACATCAAAGATAAGTCCAGACAGGATCGCTGAGATAGTGAATGAGTTATTTGATCTGAGACCAAGAAAGATCATAGAAAGGCTTGATCTCTTAAGACCTATCTATAAAAAAACAGCATGTGGTGGCCATTTTGGCAGAACAGAACCAGAGTTTTACTGGGAGAGACTTGATATGGTCGATGAGATAAGAAAGAGGGCAGGCATCTGATAAAGCCTTGAAATATTGAATCGGTTTTTAAATTACTTATAATGCCAGTTAATTGATATTTTACCAAGGAGGGATATAGATGGATTATGATGTAAAGGATATAGGACTTGCAGAACAGGGTCTTGAGAAGATTGAATGGGCTGAAAAGAGGATGCCCGCCTTGAGAAAGATAAGAGAGAGATTCGCCAGGGAAAAACCACTCTCTGGTGTCAGAATCTCATGCTGTCTCCATGTTACAACAGAGACGGCAAATCTTGTAAGAACATTGAAAGAAGGTGGGGCAGAGGTGGCGCTTTGTGCCTCTAACCCCTTGAGCACGCAGGATGATGTGGCTGCATCGATTGTAAAACATTTTGGTATCCAGACCTACTCTATAAAGGGTGAAGGCGATGATGTATATTACTCCCACATTATGAAGGCATTGGCATTCATGCCTAATCTTACTATGGATGATGGTGCAGACCTTGTGGGCTCATTGCATATGATAGCCCTGGGCAGGCTTGATGCCCTTCACAAGACTGTAAGGGACTGGATTGAGGGGTTAAGTGAAGGTGAAAGAAAGAGGGTTGTTGATAATATCATAGGCGGTTCAGAGGAGACAACAACAGGGGTTATACGCCTGAAGAGCATGGAGAGGGAGGGGGTGCTGTGTTTTCCTATCATCGCTGTTAATGATGCCCTCTCAAAGCATATGTTTGATAATAGATATGGAACAGGCCAGAGCACCATCGATGGTATACTCAGGGCAACAAATATCCTCTTTGCAGGGTTAAAGTTTGTTCTTGGTGGTTATGGCTGGTGTGGTAAAGGTGTTGCCATGAGGGCAGATGGTCTCGGTGCCCATGTTATTGTTACAGAGGTTAATCCACTAAGAGCACTTGAGGCGCTTATGGATGGTTTCAGTGTCATGAAGATGGAGGAGGCTGCCCCCATAGGTGATATCTTTATCACCACCACGGGGGATATCCATGTTTTGAGAAAGGAACATTTTGAGCTTATGAAGGACGGCGCAATCATAGGAAACTCAGGCCATTTCAATGTAGAGATAGACATAGATGCCCTTGAGACAATGAAGTTAAAAAAGAGAAGGGTAAGGGGTATGATGGAGGAATATACCCTTGCAGATGGAAGGCGTATCTATCTCCTTGGTGAGGGAAGGCTCGTGAATCTTGCCTGCGCTGAGGGACATCCATCAGAGGTTATGGATATGAGTTTTGCGAATCAGGCATTATGTGCAGAGCATATGTGGAAAAACGGTAGAAACCTGGCAAAAAAGGTATATTCAGTCCCTGAGGAGATAGACAGGGAGGTGGCAAGATTAAAGCTCGCATCAGCAGGCGTGGAGATAGATGAGCTTACAGAGGAGCAGAGGATTTACCTTGCCTCATGGGAGATGGGGACATGATAAACCTTCTTGTTGTAGGAACCATTGCCTATGATTCCATAGAGACACCCTTTGGAAAGGCAGCCGATGTCCTCGGCGGTTCAGCCCTCTATTTTGCCAATGCTGCCAGCTTTTTTGCTGATGTGGGTGTAGTAGCAAGTGTTGGCCAGGATTTTGACCTGTCTGAGATAGCTTTTCTTAAAGATAGAAATGTAGATGTGATGGGCATCTCCGTTGATGAGGGCAGGACATTCAGATGGGAGGGGAGATATGGATATGACCTTAATCAGGCAATAACCCTAAAGACAGAATTGAATGTGATAGAACAATTTAGGCCAAAGGTGCCTGATGATTACCTTGACGCAGACTTTGTATTCCTGGCAAATATCGACCCTGAGCTTCAATCCCATGTGATAGACCAGACAAAAAGGGATGCCACTATTGTTCTGGATACGATGAATTTTTGGATAGAAAATAAACTTCCAGCCCTTATGGATGTTATAAAAAGGGTTGATATGATTGTGGTAAATGAATCAGAAATTAGGGAGATAACAGGGGAATATAGCCTTGTAAAGGGCGCCAAAAGGCTGATGGAGATGGGACCGCATTACATTATAGTTAAGCGGGGTGAATATGGGGTGCTCATGGCAGCCCAGGATGAGCTGTTTCTTACCCCTGCGTATCCCCTTGAGGATGTATTTGACCCTACAGGGGCAGGTGATACCTTTGCCGGTGGTTTTATGGGCTATCTTGCCAATATAGGGGATGTGTCACCAGAGACAATAAAACAGGCAATAGTGATGGGCTCTGTGATGGCATCATTTAATGTAGAGGACTTTGGTATAAACAGGATAAAAAGACTCGCATATAACGAGATCCGGGAGAGATATACGGCATTTAAAAGGTGTATACATTTTAGTGATATAGAGTTGAGATAATATCAGGCCTCAATAACAGGTATCTCTATTATAAAACAGGCGCCCTTAGGGCTATTATCCTCAACAGAGATCCTCCCGTGGTGTTCAAGGATAATAGACTGGACTATGCTAAGCCCCAATCCTGTTCCATCTTTATCCTTTGTAAAATATGGGTCGAATATCTTATCCTTATCCTCATCAGGGATACCATCACCATTGTCTGTAACCTTTATCACAGCAATGCCCCTTCTCTGTTCAAATCCAGTTGTTATATTGATTTCGCCCTGTTTATCCCCAACAGCCTTTGCGGCATTTGTGATAAGATTTATTATTGCCCTTCTAAATCCATCTTTATCTATCCTGCATAGGGGCATCTCAGAGCCCTTGAAATTAAAGACTATATTCGGATATAGATTATTGTAGATATCTATAACCTCTTCTATTGTGTTGTTTATATCCTCAAGGGTTTTTGTCCTGGATATAAGTGTCAGCTTGGTAAGCTCATTAACTATGTTTTTTATCTCCTCTACTGATCTGATTATTATAGATGTGGTCTCATCAAGGATATCCCTATCTTTTCCATCAGAACGACCAAGGACCTTTCGTCTTATCCTTTCAGCAGAGAGGATAATTGGTGTCAGGGGATTTTTTATCTCATGGGTTAATTTCTTTGCAATCTCCCTCCATGTGGCAAGTTTTTCAGCCCTTGCAAAGTGTGTGATATCATCAAAGGCTATTATGAAACCCTCTGCCATACCCTCCTCATCCTTTAATACTGTTAGGGATGCCCTTAAAAAGGTTATATCTTTTTTTAGCCTGATCCTCACCTCCTTCACAATGCTCCTGTTGTCTGAGGCTGCCTTTGCCTCTCTAAGGAATGTCTTCATCTCCTGTTTCAGCTCTGAACCAAAGACCTTTTTTAAGGGCCTGCCTATCCATTCCTCACCCTCTGCACCCAGTATTATCTTGGCAGCCCTGTTAAGAAGAACAATATTGCCCTTGTTATCCGTAGAGATAATCCCTGTAGCAACATTATTAAGGATAACCTCTATATAGCGACTTTTTTCCTCAAGCTCTTCCTTTGCAACCTTTAGCTCCCTTGCCATGCTATTGAAGGCAGCAACAAGTGTCCCTATCTCATCTCCCCCTTTCTCCTCAAGGTTGATATCAAATTTTCCCTTGGCAATGATGGATGTGCCTTCCTTAACCTTTTCAATGGGCGTAACTATTCCGGCAGCTATCTTTATACCTACCCATACTGAAAAGAAAATGGTGATTATAGTAGACAGAAACAGGGGGAGTATGAAACTGTATTTTAATATCTTTTTGAAGGACCTTGATTCCTTGAACTCCTTGTAAACTGATGCAATATCCTTAAGCCTCTGTGTTCCTTGAAGCCTTATGGTATTACCAATAAAAAAGGTACCCCTCATGGAGCCCTCATTATCATAAAGCCTTGTTCCTGATATGACAATCTCCCCTCTTCTCAAGGGCATGATAAGCCTTATGGTGTTCTCCTCACCAGACCTTATCCTTGATGAAAGGATTGAATCAATATTTTCAGGCATGTTGCTCTTTACTACATTGCCTGAAGGGTCAAGGACAGAGTAAAACTGGAATGACATTGCCTGTGTCTGTCTTTTAAGAAATCTCTCCATCTCAATGACATTATTTTCATGGAGCCCCAGCCTAATCATTTTTTTTGCTATATTCGTACCGATTTTTTCGTATCTCTGGAATAGGTCATCGTAATAGAATTGGGATATCTCAAGGGCATTATCGAGGGTATCCTCGATCTTCTGACTAAACCATCGTTCCATGCTTATATTAAAAAAGCTGGTAGATAACACAAAAAGTGTAAAAGATGGGATAATGGAGATAAAAAGAAGCGTAAATGTAAGCTTTGTCTTGAGCCTTGAGCCCCAGATACCCCTTTTTTTCTCTACATAATTTTTTATTATGGTCCTTGCTATGAGGAACAAAAGAAGCAGTATAAGAAGGAGGTTGATGTTAAGTATGACAACTATGAGTTTATTTTCACCAATGGGGAGAAATTTTTTGAAGAAGGGCAGTTGAGTCTCGAGATATACAAGGAGCCCGAAGACAAGAAAGACGAGCCCTGAGCCAAAGAGTTCCTTTTTATATCTTATGTTTTTCATCATTTACCCACACCAATAAGACAGGATTAATTTGTCCTTCGTCCCCACCATATTTTTTTGCAACCACTATACAGTCGCCTCTATGCGGTCTGAAATCATCTTTTGTGACATGGGTTTTATCGCTGTGCCCCTGGTTGAGGATTATAGGATCTTTTAATCCAAAGGGATTTAGGAAATAGGTCTTATCAATGGAGACAACAGGGGATAGGGTTGTAAAAAATCCATACATAAGCCTTTTTTCCCCTATCCCAGGGATATAGCAATAAGGCAAATCGCCTCTATGTCTTAACTGGTATGTCATTATTTTTAATGATTATAGCAGGTTAAGGCCTTAAGGACAACATATAAGACAAAGAATCTATTAAAATATATCGAACGCCGTTTATGAGCGTAAAGGTCGAGATGTAGATATATAGTGCCCATAGATATTGCCGGTTTAGGCCTAATGCCGTAGTATCATTATTGTTGTGTCCATAGTGGGGTTAAACTTGGGACAAGGTTTTGTCCAGGTTTATGGGGGATTATTTTCCTGTGTTTGAGGCATTTAAGGGTCCTTATACTATACAAACAGATTTACTCTGTGAAAATGTGA
>JGI12104J13512_1000347_pt1 | contig 42867 bp, 38 predicted proteins | sample TerdegcTABiofilm_FD_13512 | JGI IMG/M metagenome (IMG submission 13512)
GGCAGGGCTACCGGAACGGCTATGAACCCAAGCGCCTCGTGACTGGCCAGGGGGTAATAGAGGTAGGGATTCCACAGGTCCGCAATACCGATGAACCCTTTTATTCTGAACTTCTTACCGCCATCACCAACCGTTCCGAAACACTGGAGGGTCTGATCCGACGCATGTACATACGGGGATTGAGCCAGCAAGACGTGGCCGACGCCTTTGCGGAGGCCTTTGACGAATATGAAATTTTTTATTCTTGCCTCATAGGTTATCCTAGGACAGGCGCAAAGAGGCAGGTTACTCTTACTACGATAAAGCCGGCACTTTTGAGGGCTGATACAACCTTCTTACCGGTAACCCTGGGCATCCTAGTCATGAAACGCTTACCTGCACTTCTGCAAATTCAACGTCTCCTTGTGGGACCGGCTGACCGATTAATTTCAGGGCTTCAATGTGGCCCGTTATAGCTTCCTGGACTCGCTCCAAGGCTTCTTCCCTGTTCCTTCCCTGGGTAACACACAGCCCGGCAGGGCAGGAACGGTTACTACATAGACCTGAGTTTCATTGTCCCACGTCAGGACAACCATAAACCTGCGTTGCATTGGCGGGAGCCTCCTCTTTAATGTATTTAAACAAGTCTCCGGGGGTAATTCCATACTCCTTACAGATAGCATTTATAGCATCACGGTCAATTTTTTGAAAGGTATCATCAAACATTGCCTTGACGGTTGCTCTATTTAGTCCTGTTCTTCTTGCTAAACCAGCTATATTTCTTTCCTTGCGGGCAGCCATTATTTCAGCAAGTTTACAAACAATCATAAATTATCCCTCCCACTGTTATTATAATGTCCAATCTAGCAATATGTCAAACAATATAACAAATTGTTATTAATTTTAACAACAAACTATTGACTTTTATTATAATTATCAATAGACAAAGGAACGTCAGAGTTAATTTTTTCGGACCCTAAAACAGACAGCGGTAAAAGAATTATCCCGCTTTTACCGGAAGTGGTCCAGGAATTAAAGGCACATAAAGCCCGGCAAGCACAGGAGAAGTTACTGTAAGTCAAGCCTACCAGGATAACGGGCTAAACAATTATAAAAGCTTAGGTGTTTAACCTAAGCTTTTTTCTTTTAAAATTACAGTTGTGGTCAAAATTATGGTCAAATCCTTGTTGTGGTCAATCTCAAAACCACGGAACCCTTGATTTTATTGGAGCGGGTGACGAGGATCGAACTCGCAACCCTCAGCTTGGGAAGCTGATGCTCTACCATTGAGCTACACCCGCTTATGGTGACCCCACCGGGATTCGAACCCGGGTTACCGCCGTGAAAGGGCGGTGTCTTAGGCCACTTGACCATGGGGCCTAATTTGGAGGTGAGATGCGGGAAGTGAGACGTGAGATTTTTGTTGGAATTGGCTTTGGCCAATTCCTTCTTACTCTCACTTCTAACCTCTAACCTCTAACTTCGCATATGGTGAGCCATGGTGGACTCGAACCACCGACACCCTGATTAAAAGTCAGGTGCTCTACCGTCTGAGCTAATGGCCCAAATAGCCTTACATTTAGATATGTTACTATAACAGCGGCACAGTGTCAACAGCGAAATAATATTTCACATTATACATAATCACTACAGGTTAGCGGTCAATATGGTCTGGCTGCGTTTGCTCCCAACGCCGATGAGAGCGATTGGCACACCGGCAACCTCGCTGATGCGTTCCAGGTATTTCCTGGCATTGGCCGGGAGATCCTCCAGCTTCCCAGCTGTGGTAATATCCTCCCGCCACCCCGGCATTTCCTCATAAACCGGCGCACATTCGCTTAACACCTTAAGGCTGGCCGGAAAATCCGTCAAAACATCGCCCCGGTATTTATAGCCTGTACATATTCTTACCTTCTCCAAACCGCTTAAAACATCAAGTTTGGTTATGGCCAGGTAATCCAGACCGTTAATCCGGACTGCGTAACGGCCTATCACACCGTCAAACCAGCCGCAACGGCGCGGCCGGCCGGTCGTAGTCCCAAACTCGCCGCCCTGGTCCCGCATATATGCGCCTACTTCATCTTTGAGTTCGGTGGGGAAAGGCCCTTCTCCAACCCGCGTAGTATAGGCTTTCGCCACACCAAGCACCCGGTCAATCTTGGTCGGACCAATGCCCGCCCCGATGCAGGCCGCTCCGGCAGTGGGGTTTGAAGAAGTAACAAAGGGATACGTGCCGTAGTCAAGATCCAATAGCGTTCCCTGCGCCCCTTCAAAAAGTACATTTTTCCCTTGCTTAATCGCTTCGTTTACAATAACCGGCACATCTGCCACATATTTTTTGAGAGTATCCGCATAACCCCTGTAGGTCTCCAGCACAGCCTTGTAGTCGACACCCTCGCTACCGTAAACCCTGGTTAACATGCGGTTCTTACCTTCCACATTCCGTTCCAGCAAGACCGCCAATTCATCCTGATCTATCAGGTCAATCATCCTGATCCCTATTCGCGCGGACTTATCCATATAAGCCGGGCCAATCCCGCGGCAGGTTGTACCGATTTTATTCTTCCCCTTACTTGCTTCCTCTGCCTGGTCCTGGAGCTTGTGGTAGGGGAAAATAACGTGAGCGCGCTGGCTGATTTTTAAATTAACCGTGCTAATACCATAACTCTCCAATGTTTCCAGTTCTCTAATTAACACCGCTGGGTCAATCACTACACCGCTGCCGATAATGCAGGTTTTATCCTGGTAAAGAATGCCTGACGGGATTAAATGGAGTTTATAGACTTTGTCGTCAACAACTACCGTGTGCCCGGCGTTGTTACCCCCCTGATAGCGCACAATCACATCAGCTTTTTCAGCCAGGAAATCAGTAACCTTCCCCTTACCTTCGTCCCCCCACTGAGTGCCGATAAGAACAACAGTAGACATTGGCAACCCCCTAAATCCGATTTATTATTTCCCTTGCCGCCAGAACTCCGGCCGCTGAAGCCTGGGCCAGCCCCCTGGTAATACCAGCCCCGTCCCCAGCGGCAAAAAGATTTTTTACCTCAGTTTCAAGGCAGTTGGACAGGGCTAGGCGGGAAGAATAAAACTTAACCTCGACACCGTACAGCAGCGTATAGCGCGAGTACACTCCCGGCGCAATCTGGTTGAGCGCTTTTAGCATTTCCACGATCCCCATCAAGTGGCGATAAGGAAATACCAGGCTCAAATCACCAGGGGTCGCTTCGGCCAGCGTCGGCACTGTCATACACTTGGCAAGCCTATCCCTGGTAGACCGGCGGCCGGCCACCAGATCGCCCAAACTCTGAATAATTACACCGCCTCCCAGCAAATTAGCCAAACTGGATATATATCTGCCGTAAGCAATCGGCTCTTTAAACGGTTGTGTAAAGTTTTTGCTGACCAGCACGGCAAAATTTGTGTTCTCAGTTTTATTAAAAGCATGGCTGTGGCCGTTGACTGTCACCAGCCCGTCATTATTTTCCAGAACCACTTCCCCGTTCGGGTTCATACAGAAAGTACGTACTTTGTCGCTAAATGTTTTAGAATAATATATTAATTTTACCTCGTAAAAGATCCTGGTGAGATGCTCCATCACCGCGGCGGGCAGTTCTACCCGCACTCCGATGTCTACCGGATTCACCGACATCTTCAACCCGAGCTGCTGCGCCTCCCGCTTGAGCCAATCCGCGCCTTCCCGGCCCGGCGCCAGGATTACGTAACGTGCGTGGTAAACCTCGCCGTCCCTGGTTACAATTCCCTGGACAATTTGATCCTTTACCAAAACTTCCTCCACCTGACAGGAAGTCAGCACATCCACACCCCGGGCAACGAGAAATTCCCGCATTCTCTGGAGTATTTCTATGGTGCGGCCGGTACCCATATGTCTGATCCGGACCGGCAATAGCTTCAACTCGGAAAGTACCGCCCGGCGCTGCATTTCCTGGATCTCTTCCGCATGTTCCAGGCCGAATACCTGCTCAGGCGCTCCAAAATGGAGATACTCCCGGTCGATATAATCAATCAAGTTCGCCAGGTTTTTTTCCCCGGCATACAGCCCCAGGCTGCCGCCGACCTCTGTGGACAGGGTAAGCTTACCGTCGCTGAAAGCGCCTGCTCCTCCCCACCCGCAGACAGTGGAGCAGGGTTGGCATTTGAAACAAGAAGCATTTCGCTCGCGGGCTACACAAATGCGTTTTTCAATTTCCCTGCCCTTTTCGATAATTAATATTTTTAGGCCGGTTTTGGCCTTGACAAGTTCAAGAGCGGCAAAAATACCGGCCGGGCCTGCTCCGACAATGATTATATCATACTGTGCAATCAAAAAACTTCCTCCAGATATTTCCTTACAATTGACTTTGTATATTATTTATTGTTATCCCGCCGACAAAAAAATAACCCAAACAACAAACATTTACCAGTTGCTATTTGAGTCGTTCATATTTTACCGGGTGATGAAATTAGCTTGGTATCCTTTTCCGATTAACATTAATATTTTAATGAACAACATCCCCTGTGTCAATAAGATAATAACGGATATTACGGCTGGTAATCACCGGCGTTTTTCAACAAAGGAACAAACTTGGTCAATTCCTTCAAAAAACCCAGTTCAACTGTTCCCACCGGGCCGTTGCGGTGTTTTGAGATAATGATTTCCGCGATCCCTTTCTTCTCCGAATCAGGATGGTAATATTCATCCCGGTAAATAAACATCACTAGGTCAGCGTCTTGTTCAAGCGCGCCCGACTCTCTCAAATCGGACATAATCGGGCGTTTGTCCTGCCGCTGTTCCACCGCGCGGCTGAGCTGCGCCAGAGCCAAAACCGGCACGTTTAACTCTTTGGCAAGGCCTTTCAGGGAGCGGGATATATCCGCAATTTCTTGCTGGCGGTTTTCGGAACGGCGAGTGCCCTGCATCAACTGGAGGTAATCAATGATAATCAAACCCAATCCCTTTTCCGCCTGGAGTTGCCGTGCCTTGGCGCGGATCTGCCGGGTAGTGACGGCAGGTGTATCATCAATATATATGGGCGCCCTGGCCAGCTTTCCGGCAACTTCGTGAAGAGCCTGCCAGTCTTCTTCGTCAAGTGAACCGCTGCGCAGGCGCTGCTGGTCGATCTTGGCCTCGGCGCAAAGGATGCGCTGGACAAGTTGCTCCTTGGACATTTCCAGGCTGAAGATAGCTACCGGAACATTATATTTTAAGGCAGCGCCGTAACCTATGCACATGCCCAGGCTGGTTTTACCCATACTGGGCCGGCCGGCCAGAATAACCAGGTCACTGGGTTGCAGCCCGTGGCATATTTTGTCCAGATCACCGAAAGAAGTAGGCACACCGGTAACGCTGCCCCGGTTGTTATAAAGAAATTCTATATGTGTCAAAGTATCCAGCAGAATATCCTTGATCGAAAAAAAGGCCCCCGTCACGCGCCTGCTGCCCAGTTCCATGATCATCCGCTCGGCCTCGGCAATAAGCTTTTCCGGCTCCTCACTTTCCTCATAACCCATGCCGGCGATCCGGGTAGAAAGCTGGATCAAAGTACGTAGCAGCGACTTCTCCTCAACAATGCGCGCGTAATACTCGACATTAGCGGCAATAGGGGCCATCTCCGCCAGCGAGGCAATATAAGCCACACCGCCGGATTTTTCCAGATTCCCTTGTTGCCGGAGTTGTTCCGACACAGTAATCAAGTCAACCGGGCTGCTGTTCTCATTTAATGTAAGCATAGCCTCATAAATCAATCTATGGTCTTCCCGGTAAAAGTCTTCGGGGCGGACCAGCTTCATAGCTTTATAAATAGCTTCCCGGTCAAGAAGAATGGCGCCAAGCACAGACTGCTCGGCGTCAATGTTCTGGGGAGGAATTTTATCTAACAACGGAATCACCTACTGAAAAAACGGTCGTTGGTCGTTGGTCTTTAGTCGTGGGATTGCTTGTCGGAATTTGCTTCGCGAATTCCTTCCATCCTAACCACTAACCACCAACTACCAAATGCTATCAACTGACTAGCATATCAATATCCGCAGACTGGAAAACATAACTCATGATTTCTTCCACAGAACTCACCGGAATCACCCGGATCCCCTTTAAATCCGCAGGGATATCTTTTTCATTTTCAAACGGAACCAGAACGTTTTTGATACCTGCCTGCCGGGCACCGTAAATTTTTTCAAAAACGCCGCCCACGGCGCGAACTTTGCCCTGGATGGAAATTTCACCAGTTACAGCTACATCCTGGGGTATGGAACGGCCTTGGATCGCACTCAAGATAGCCAGGAAAATGGCCGCACCCGCTGAAGGCCCGTCAATACGGCCGCCTCCCACTACATTTACATGCACGTCGTAATTTGCCAGATCCTCGCCCGTTAACTTGCGGATCACTGAAGCTGCGTTAAAAACTGAATCCTTGGCCATACTGCCGGCGGTGTCGTTAAAGCGGATAGCTCCCTGCCCTTGATTGCGCGCGGGAAAAACCACCGCCTCGATCTCCAGAACTGAACCCAGAAAACCCAGTACGCCCAAGCCGAAGATTTTCCCAACTTCCCGCTGGGAGGAAGCCTTACGTGTTACATGCGGGCTGAGCCGGCTAACCTGTACCACTTCCAGGACATCCTCAACGGTTATCATCGGAGTACCGCCATCCCGCTCGCTGCGGTAACAAGCTAACCCGAAGGCATCGGCCAGGATATTAATAGCCTTTCGGCCCTCAATCGTATATTCACTGATAATCTCTGTAACCTGCCCGTCCATTTCCACATCCAACTTGGTAGCCGCCTGTTTTAATATCTCTTGAATATCCTTTGGTGTTAGCGGCTCAAAATAAATCTCCGCGCAGCGGGAACGGATGGCCGGGTTAATATCAAGCGGGTCCCGCGTCGTGGCGCCGATTAAAATAAAATCAGCCGGAGCGCCTTCTTCAAATATTTTTTTGATATATTGAGGTATATTGGTTTCATGTGCGTCATAATACGAGGATTCGAAAAAGACCCGCTTGTCTTCAAGCACTTTAAGCAACTTATTCTGTAAAATTGGATCCATCTCACCAACCTCGTCGATAAATAGCACACCGCCATGGGCTTCGGTAACCAGCCCAAGTTTCGGCTCAGGCACACCGGTTTCAGCCAGATCCCGCCTGGCTCCCTGGTAAATTGGGTCGTGTACTGAACCAAGAAGCGGGTTGGTCACTTCCCGCGGATCCCAGCGGAGTGTTGTCCCGTTGACCTCTACAAAAGCCGCGTCCTTGGCGAAAGGCGTTTTTTTCGCCTGCTTTGCCGCTTCCAGCGCCAGGCGGGCTGCCGTCGTCTTCCCCACGCCGGGCGGCCCGTATAAAATAATGTGCTGCGGGTAAGGAGATGACAGCTTGGCTAATAAAGCCTTAATTGCCCGGTCCTGACCGACAATTTCCTCAAATGAAGATGGGCGCAAAAAATCCATTGCCGAATTTGACAGCTTTTTTTGTTCCAACTTTTCCAGCACGGCCAACTTTTTTAATGTCTGGGCATTTTCGGGTCCTGCATTATCTTTCAGCACCTGTATTTTTATTTCTTTAATATAATCTTCATGCCGCTGCTGGAGCTTTTCACTAACTTTTCTCTCCAATTGATCCTCAACAGTACGACGGGCAATGCCATCGGCTATTTCTTCTTCAATTTGTTCAAGAATACGTGGGATGTCCACCAGTGCAGGCGGGTGTTCATAAGTGGGGTCCTCGAAAACCAGTTTCTGAAGAGCCAATACCCTCTCCTCTAACTTTTCGGAGCGCATAAGTTGCAATGCCTCCAGTTTACCTGCACGCAGCACTAACTTATCTGAACCATACAGGTTGGCTAAAAGGTCATACAGCACATTTACCTGGCGTTTTAACTGAGCATATCTTTTTTGTTTACCTTTTAGTTTACTGGAAGTTTCACTTTTTGAACCCCCGATACACCTTTCGAGGAATGCTTTCATCTTCTGCTCCTTCCTGATGTAACAATGAGTTATTATTCCCCAACCACTTCTACATTAATTTCAGCCTGGACGACAGAATGCAATTTCGCCGTTACAGTGTACTTCCCCAATTGTTTAATCGGCTCTTTGACCAGCAGCTTCTTTTTATCCAGTTTGATTTTGTACTGGTCGGCCAGAGCATCTGCAATGTCCTTATTATTTACTGACCCAAAGAGCCTGCCTGCCTCGCCTGTTTTAGTTTTAATGACGACAGTAAGGTTATTCAAACGGGCTGCCAGTTCCCTGGCTGCCTGCTCGATCTTCTGCTCTTTTATTGCAGTGGCCTGCCGGCGGTCGGCCAACTCCTTCAGCCTTCCTTTAGAAGCCTCGCCGGCCAATCCGCGCGGAAACAAGTAATTTCTGGCGAACCCCTCAGCCACATTAATTACATCCCCCTGCCTACCCTGGCCGGGTACATCTTTAAGCAATATTACTTTCATCTTGCGCCTCCCCGTAAGTTGGTCTCCACTCGCCGGCGCTGCCGGTTCTGGAGTATTGGCGTATATAAAGGAAAGGGGACACACCTCTCTTTAAAGCCTGTCTTTGGGGCCGGAGGAATGTCCCCAACGAATGAAAGGGGACACACCTCTCTTTAAAGCCTGTCTTTGGGGCCGGAGGAATGTCCCCAACGAATGGTGTTACTGCTTCAGACTTCGGTGGGGGTAGAATCCCCATCTGAAGCCCCGATGTTCAGCTTTGGCTGAACGAGTTCACTTCAGGTCCGGCAACCGCCGGATGTTGATCAAAGGGTCAATTGCCCCCAACAACAGTAAGACCGTAATGCTAAAGGGAAGGTAAGAAAAAGCCAGGAATAAAATAATTATTTTCAGCGGTAGAGCTAATTTCATCTTCTGGTAATAGAAAGCTGCCACGGACAGCCCCAAAGCCAGGTACAAGTTAAAAAGGACGAATAAGATGTTTTTGCCTGCTTTAGCCGGCAGCGACAGATTAAACTGGTCACCCAGCAGGGTCAGTCCGAGCCCGGCAATCAACCCCCAGATACTATACCAAGGCAAATACATGGTGGTAAACACAGGAGCTTGAGGCAGCCTGAACCGCAGGCGCTCCAGAACAATCCTTGACATCAAATAAGTAAGCGCCGCGGAGATTGCCGAGGCAACAATCAATTGGCCGGGGATATAGAATTCAAAAAGGTTGACGATGTATTTACTAAAATCTGCCTGTCTTTCAGGCAACATATTTTCAATAACCCTCATTTGCTGGTTCACTGCCGTCCATTGCTCCTCCAGCAAATGGCGTTCTTCTTGCGCCAGTACCAGGGGGTTCTCACCGGTTAGGACATACATCACCGCCGCCGACATAATCGTCAGCACAACCGCCGCCGAAAGGGCGGTAGCCAGACTTTTACCTGAAGAAACGTAATTTTTAAAAAGCATACCGTACACAATTCCAAGCAGTCCATAACGGATAATCATGATCAGCGCCGCAACCGGCTCCTGTCCGGCAAAGAGCATTATAAACCCGGCTGCGGCCAGCCCCAGAATACCATACCTGGCATCAAGGCGCAGTACCAAAAGTATTGCCGGAAGCGGCATTAAGATAGCTGCAAGAATATTAAGCGAAGGTAAAAAAATACCTGCCAGGCCGGTAACAGCGGTAAGAGCGGTAAAAATAATCCATTCCAACAGGCCCCCGGTTTTCTCGCCGGCTGCCAAGGGATCACCTCTTTTTATCAACCAGGTAATTTAATAGATTAGATATGTCACCGTACCATCTTTCTACTTCGTGGTTTTCATCAATGCCCTGGCGCAGTTTGGCTTCGATCTTAAAATCCAGGCGGGGAAAATTAATTCCCAGCCGCCTTCCCAAAACATAACAAGTAATCACCAAGCTGGCCAGCGCATCAAGGATTAGCTCCTCACTTCCCCTAAGCATGGATTTAAAAAGCGCTGAAAGGGAGGTGAGCAAGTCGGCCTTTAGCCATTCTATGATTTTGATATTCTTGGCGATGCCGCCATCCAGGCCGCCGTTAATCATTTTTTTATCCTCCCTGAGCAAATGCTGAAACAGTAGTCAGTAGTCAGAATATTTCGAGACGATTAACCATTCTCTCATTCTGGCTCCTGAGTAGTTACAATAGTTTTATTATTCTATGTAACCTGTTTCTTTTCCTCCCTCGCTTTAAAACGAATCACCTGTTATTTGTTCCCCTAATTGCTGTATGGTTGGCGCCGCTAACGTATGACCCAAGGTCACTTCTCGAAAAGTATAGTTACCTAATGTAACAATTAAGGGGAGCTTTTTGGCTCCCCATGGTGTTTTACTCTGCGGTATAAGGAAGAAGGGCGATATAACGCGCCCTTTTTATTGCTGTCGTCAACAACCGTTGATGTTTGGCGCAATTGCCTGATATCCGCCGGGGCAAGATCTTCCCCCGCTCGGTAATGTATTTTTTGAGACGCGGCACATCTTTATAATCAATGGCCGCCATCTTGTCCACACAAAAGCTGCAAATCCGCTTTTTGCCTCTGCGGCCTCTTTCACGTTTCAATAAAATTCCTCCTCACCATGGCGCCTGAATAACGGCTGCCTGTTGTTTTAAAACGGAATATCATCTTCATTAAATCCAATTTCGCTGCCATAACCCTGATTCTCACCGGCAACTGCCACGCTCTCTTTAGCACGGTCAAGAAAGCGCACATTCTCAGCGATCACTTCGGCCACTCTTCTGCGAATACCCTGGCTATCATCATAAGAGCGGATCTGGAGTCTGCCGTCGACTGCGACCAGCCGGCCTTTGCCAAGATAGTTGGCACATGTTTCGGCCAATTTCTGCCAAACAACAATATCAATAAAGTCAGTTTCTTTTTCCCGTTCCTTTGACTGGCGCCGGTCAACCGCCAGGGTAAACTTGGCCACGGCAACCCCATTCGGGGTATAACGCAGATCAGGCTCTTTTGTCAGCCTGCCGATTAAGATTACTTTATTTAACATACTCCCACCGTCCCGGTCTTTCTACCCCCGGCAAACCCGGAGTCAGCCTTATTCTTCTTCGCGGACAATGATATGTCGAAGCACTTCATCTGTAATCTTAAACACACGGTCAAGTTCCGAGGACACTTTGGATTCCGCGTTAATATGGAGTACAACATAAAAGCCTTCCTTGACATCTTTCACCTCATAGGCCAGCCTGCGCTTACCCCATTTTTCCACCTTAAGTATCTCGCCGCCTCGACCTTCAATCAGTTCTTTGAACTTATTAATAACCGCCGTGTTCTTATCCTCATCCAAATCAGGACGGATAATAAAGACTACCTCGTACTTGCGCAAACCACTCACCTCCTCCCTGTGGACTATGGCCCTACTTTAAAGTAGAGCAGGGTGGAACGTCAAAATCTATATTTTGACCAGTAAATTATAGCATAATGTTATTTAATTGACAAGAATCAAGAAATGCCCGGACATTGTCAACAATATAAAATATTCGTAACTACTCAGTAGTCAGTAGTCAGAATATGAGAATGGTTTATCGTCCCGAAATATTCTGAATTCTGACTCCTGAATTCTGAATACCTGAATAGTAACAAATATTCTTGGGATTGTAATGACTTGCTTGTAAATACACTCCCTGCTATTGTACACTGGATAGGTAAAAGGGGGTGACTTACGCTTGATCCTGCTGCAGGTGTCCCATATAGACAAATCTTTCGGAGCCCACCGGGTGTTGAATAACGTGAATTTAATCATTCAGGAAGGTGAACATGCAGGCATTGTGGGTGTTAACGGGGCAGGCAAGTCAACCCTTTTAAAAATAATCACCGGAAAGCTGGCGCCGGACGTTGGGGAAGTAATCACGGCCAAGGATTTGTCGATTTCTTATATGGCGCAAGATGGCGGCCTGGAATCCGGACATAGTATCTGGAACGAAATGCTTTCAGCGTTTACCCATTTAATTTGTATGGAGAAGCAACTCAGGGAAATGGAAAAACGCATGGGAGATCCGGCCGTTATGGCCAACGGCGGCGAATACCGGCAACTGCTCCGTGACTATGACATCCTTTCATCCGAGTTTGAAAGCAAGGGCGGATTTGAGTACGAAGCAAGCATCCGCGGTGTGCTGCGCGGGCTGAACTTCGTCGATACGGACTACAGCACTCCGGTGAGTATCCTCAGCGGCGGGCAAAAAACCCGCCTGGCCCTGGCCCGTTGTCTGCTTGGGGCACCGGATTTGTTAATCCTTGACGAGCCTACTAATTACCTGGACATGGATAACCTCACCTGGCTGGAACAATACCTGCAATCGTACCGCGGGGCGGTGCTGGTGGTTTCCCACGACCGCTACTTCCTGGACACTCTCGTAAAAACGATTTATGAATTGGACAACGGTGGTATTACCAGGTACACAGGGAATTATACGAGTTTTGTCCGGCAAAAAACCGAAATACAGGAACAACAGCTAAAAGCGTATAAAAAGCAGCAAGAGGAAATCGCCCGCATGGAGGAATTCGTACGGCGCAACATCGCTGCCAAAGATACCACCAGGCGCGCTCAGAGCCGTTTGAAAACACTTGATAAAATGGAGCGGGTGGTCAGGCCGGGCAAAGAGCGCCGAGTAAAAGTTTCTTTTAATGTCAACCGCTCGAGCGGCCGGGAGGTACTTCAGGTATGTAACCTCACTGTCGGTTACCCCGGCATGGTATTGGCCAGGGGGTTAAACTTTGAAATAAACAGGGGGGAGCGGGTAGTCCTGATCGGCCCCAACGGCGCCGGCAAATCCACCCTGTTAAAAACCATCGCCGGACTGGTCCCGCCCCTGGAAGGGCAGGTCCGGCAAGGCAGCCTGGTGCAAACCGGCTACTATGAACAGGAGCAGCAAGGGTTGGACCAGGATAAGAGTGTGCTGCAAGAATTGTGGGACCGGTACCCCCACATGAACGAGCTGGACATCCGCAAAGCGCTTGGCGGTTTTTTATTCAGCGGCGATGACGTACATAAAAATATAGTGGACTTAAGCGGTGGTGAGAAATCCCGCTTGTCCTTGGCCGCCCTAATGTTGCAAAAAGCAAACTTCCTTCTTCTGGACGAACCGACAAACCATCTCGACCTGCCCGGTAAAGAAGCGTTGGAGGATGCGCTGGCCGGTTACCCAGGTACCATTCTTTTTGTTTCCCACGATCGTTACTTTATTAACAAAGTGGCCTCCCGGGTACTGGAATTATCTTTTGGAGGCGTTACCAACTATCCGGGGAATTATGATTACTACCAGAATAAAAAAGCCCGGCTGCAAGGAATAGTGAAGTCCGGTCCAGCCAGACCGGAACGCGCTGAAGATACCGCGGAAAAGAAACTATACTTTCAAAAGAAAGAGGAAGAAAGGCAAAAACGCAAGCAACAGCGTGAAATCGCCAACCTGGAACAGTCCATTACCGACCAGGAAGAGTTGATCGCACGCCTGGAAAAAGAACTGGAACAACCGGAAGTATACCAGGATTACCAGGCCTGCCAACAACGGCAGAACGAAATAGAACAGGCCCGGGCGGTCCTGCAGGACCACATGGAAAAATGGTTGGCCTTGATAGAGTCCGAACAAAACAGGACGTAAAGCCGGACGTAAATATTCAGTTAAGACGGTCCAAGGAGGCACTGCGTTGCCTTGATTAATGACCTATGGGCTTACATAAGCGGCGATTTTAAGGCCTAATTCAAAGAGCGAATGAGCCCGAGGATAAGTGAGGGAATTGTTTGAGGTGCGAAGCACCGAGTTTGACCGAACCCGAGGGCGATTGAGCTCGAACAATTATAGAGGCCGAATATGAGCCGCGTTGTAAGTCCATAGGTCGCCGAAGCAACCTTCACAGTGTCGCTAGTCCGGTCCTAAGCGAGGATAACCGGGCAAGACTTGGATAAAACTAGTTATACAAGTCAATCAGGAGCCCTGTTATTTCATCGATTTTACCGACTATCTCAATGTTCGCTTTCTGTTGCTCCAGCAGGGCGGTTGTCAGTTCTTCGATTTTTTTATTTATAACCTCCACTCTAATAAGCAGCCGGCCCAGGCCGTAATCTTGTTTCAGCCTGTAATAATTACCCAGGACAAAAGACAGATATTCTTTTATATGTTTTTTATATTCGATTACATCAACTTTGCTTTTTGTCCTCTTTAACTTATCTCCCGCAGCTTTTATTTTATCAAGCATTTCCTCAAGCTTCCTCTGCTCCCTATTAGCCATGTCCAGGGTGCTTGAAAAGTTTTTACCCCCTCCCGCCTTTAACGCAGGCGGCTTATATTTTCTACCCGTATTCCGATCAACTGAAGATATTTTCAGACTACATCCCCCCACGACTACGGCATTGCGAGCCACTCATTAAGGAAGGTAAAACACCAACAATTTTCTTTACCCTGATACTTATTTCCTTCTATAATTTAGGAAAAATAATTTTATTGAATCAAAATTCAAGACCTGCCGTCCCTGACCGGGCGGCAGGTCTTCTTCCCCAGCCAACCGCGCCATGGCGCGGTCCGGCAGATTTGTGCCGTTATGTTATCAAATTATGCTACTTTAACAATAATCTCATTATCAGCGCCCTTATCCAGCAACACCCGGTCACCTCGCTGGAAGGTCCCCTTGAGGATTTCTTCGGAAAGCCGGTCTTCCACCAGACGCAGGATAGCCCGGCGCAGCGGCCTGGCACCGTAGTTTTCATCAAAGCCCTCCTTGGCCAGCAAATCTTTAACCGGCTCGGTCACATCGATCTCAATATCGTTTTCCTTCATCCTGTCCGCGACTTCTTTAAGCATCAAGTTGACAATCTCCCTGATGTGTTCGGCATTCAAGGCATGGAATACGATAATTTCATCTATCCGGTTAAGAAACTCGGGGCGGAAAGTACGCCTTAGTTCTTCGGTAACCTTGCTCTTCATATTCTCATAGTTGGCTTCCCTCTGGTCGCCGGCGCGGAAACCGAGAACCGATTCGCGCCTGATCATCTGTACTCCGACGTTGGACGTCATAATAATCACCGTATTGCGAAAATCCACCGTGCGCCCCTTGGCGTCGGTCAACCGGCCGTCTTCCAGCACCTGCAGCAGAATATTGAATACATCCGGGTGGGCTTTTTCAATCTCGTCCAGCAGGACCACCGAATAAGGCCGGCGCCGCACAGCTTCGGTAAGCTGGCCGCCTTCTTCGTAACCGACATAGCCGGGTGGCGCCCCGACCAGACGGGACACAGCGAATTTTTCCATGTACTCCGACATATCAATACGCACCATGGCATCCTCGTCACCGAACAAAACCTCCGCCAGCGCCCTAGCCAATTCTGTTTTACCCACCCCGGTAGGACCAAGGAAGATAAATGAGCCGATGGGACGCTTCGGGTCTTTCAATCCGGCGCGTGCGCGCCGCACCGCCCGGGATACGGCCTGGATGGCCTCATCTTGCGCAATTACCCGCTGGTGCAATACTTCTTCCATTTTCAGTAGTCTTTCAGATTCCTCCTCGGCTAGCTTCTTAACCGGAATACCCGTCCAACTGGCCGCGATCTGGGCGATGACATCTTCGTCCACCACCAGCTCCGCCCCGCCTTTTTGCTGCTTCCACGACTCCCTGAGCCGGTTTAGTTCATCCCGGATCTTTTTTTCCTGATCCCTTATCTCTGCCGCTTTTTCAAACTCCTGGCCGTTGACCGCCGCTTCTTTTTCCTTTTGCAACACTTCTAATTTCTTTTCCAGATCTTTTAGATCCGGCGGTGCGGTAAAAGCCTGCAGCCTCACTTTTGAACCGGCTTCGTCCACCAGGTCAATGGCTTTATCAGGCAAGAAACGGTCAGTAATATAACGGCTTGATATCTTCGCAGCCGCTTCCAGGGCGGCATCGGTAATCCTGACGCGGTGGTGGGCTTCGTATTTATCCCTCAACCCGCGCAGAATCTGGATGGTTTCCTCAACTGTCGGCTCCTCAACGGTAATCGGCTGGAAACGTCGCTCCAGAGCGGCGTCTTTTTCGATATGCTTGCGATACTCATCCAGAGTGGTGGCGCCGATGCACTGCAACTCTCCCCTGGCCAGCGCCGGCTTTAAAATATTAGCCGCGTCTATGGCCCCTTCGGCCGCGCCCGCTCCCACCATGGTATGCAGCTCATCAACAAATAGAATGATATTGCCGGACTGACGAATCTCATCAACAATTTTTTTCAACCGTTCTTCAAATTCACCCCGGTACTTGGTCCCTGCCACCAGTGAACCCATATCCAGGGTTACCACGCGCTTTTTATCCAATACTTCCGGTATGTTTCCGGCGTTAATCCGCTGGGCCAACCCCTCGGCAACGGCAGTTTTACCCACCCCGGGTTCGCCGATTAGCACCGGATTATTTTTAGTTCTCCGGCTTAAAATTTGAATTACTCTTTCGATTTCCTTTTCCCGGCCGACCACCGGATCGAGCTTATCTTCCCTGGCCAATTGAGTTAAGTCACGCCCGTACTGATCCAGGGTTTGAGTACCACCTTCTTTCGCCTTCCCGGCCGGCTGACCGCCGGCAGAAGCGCCGGCCTGACCGCCCAGCAGGTTGGCAACCATAGTACGGACCTTACGATTGTCAGCACCATACGCGTTCAATATATGGGCCGCCACACCTTCACCTTCCCGGACCAAACCCAGGAGCAAATGCTCGGTTCCTAAATAATTATGCCCCATACGCCTGGCTTCATCTACCGATAGTTCCAACACCCGTTTTGATCGCGGAGTAAGCGCAGGTTCATCCGTCACCGGCCCCTTGCCGGCTTCTACTATTTGCGCTATCGCCGACCGCACCTTATCAACATCCAGGCCAATTGCAGCCAGCACCCTTGCCGCCACACCTTCACCTTCCCGAATGAGGCCAATAAGAAGGTGCTCCGTCCCAACATACGGATAACCTGCATTCTTTGCTTCTTCCCTGGCAAAATACAACGCCTTTTGTGCCCGTTCGGTAAATCTTCCAAACATAGTATTCACCTCCAACAATTAATACTTTATAACTACTTAGTAGTCAGTAGTCAGTAGTCAGAATAAGAGAATGGTTTATCGTCCCGGAAATATTCTAAATTTACGACCACTGCCCTGAAAATAAATCTTTACCATTTTCATCCATCTGATGGTGAAGCGAAGCTTCATGGGCGTCTGAATTCTGAATACCTGAATAATAACAATACTGTTAATCAAAACATATTACCGGAGTTCAACCCGGCATTAAATTCAAGCTGAGCCTGCTCTTTAAAAATCTTTAATTTCTTTCCTGATTAGCTCAGCCCTGAAAATATCCCGTTGGTGGGCCGACATCTCTTGACCGGCCATTTTGATTAAAAAGGCAGGCCTTATCCTTACCATTAGCTCATTCAGCAGTTTTGCCGGTATTCCTGACACCAGCCCCATTTCCATGCCCAGTCTTAAATCGGAAAATAATCGCATGGCTTCTTCATAAGACAGAATATATGCATTTTTTAAGATGCCGTAAGCCCGGTAAACACGGTCCTCGATGAACTCCTTCCTATCTTTATGAAGGGCCCTGCGTGAGGCCTGTTCCTGAGAGATAATTTGCCGGGCAACTGCAATAAGGTTGTTGATAATTTCCTCCTCAGACTGCCCAAGGGTAATTTGATTAGATATTTGAAACAGATCCCCGAGCGCTTCCGTGCCCTCTCCAAAAAGACCCCGTACTGTAAGGCCCACTTTGCCGATGGCATTCAGCACCCCTTTTAGTTGATTTACCAGACCGAGGGCGGGCAAGTGCAGCATAACCGAAGCGCGCATTCCGGTCCCTACATTAGTAGGGCAGGCCGTGAGGTAACCAAGCTGCTCGGAAAAAGCATAGTCCAGAGTTTTTTCCAACCCGTCATCAACCCGATTAATCAGATCCCATGCCTCTTTAAGTTGCAGACCCGACAGCAAACACTGGATGCGCAGGTGATCCTCCTCGTTAACCATAATACTAATTACCTCATCTTCTCTTAACACGACAGCTTTGCGCTCAAAGTTGTTTAAGAGATCCGGGCTGATCAAATGCTTATCCACTAGTATTTGTCTTTCCACCGGGGACAATTCGCTTAACAAGCTCAACTCAAGAACGCCTATATTATTTACCAGTTCTTTTTCTTCTACGGCCAGCCTCACCGCATGGATAACATCCTCAGCTTTCGAATTATTCAAGAGATGAGGGAACGGTATACCCGCCAAGTTCCTAGCCACCCTGATCCGGCTGCTAATCACGACACCTGATTCCGGGCCATCTGCATCCATCCAGGGGCTGTAGGAACTGTTTATCGTCTTTTTTAGCGGCATTAAGCTTCACCCCCCTCAATTATGCTCTTTTCCAGTTGACGAATTTGATCGCGCAGTTGAGCAGCCTGTTCAAAATCTTCGCGGCTCACCGCCTCTTTGAGACGGCTCTTCAAATTACCGATCTCTTTAACTAGGCGGGCGCGTCCCCCAGTGCGCTCGGGTACTTTACCGGTATGCCGGGTGCTGCCGTGGATACGGCGCAAGAGCGGCAGGACTTTCTCTTCAAAGAAAGGGTAACAATCACCGCAACCAAGAAGTCCCTGTTTGACGATCTGTCCTTCAAACACACCACATTTTTCGCATTTTTCACCGGCTGTTTCCGCTTTAATATGTTTATCCCCGCCCAGTTCGTGTTTTAATAGACCGGCAAGAAAATTATGCAGGTGCAATTGCGGTACAAACACGAATCCCTGGGGCTGGATTTCTCTAGCACATATTTCACAAAGGTGTGTGTCGCTTTTTTGCCCGTTAATTATTTCAGTCATATGCACCGTCGCCGGACGTTGGCCGCAGCGCTCACATAACATAATCATGCTTCCCCCTTCAACTTGCCTCTTATTCTCTTAAAATCGCTGTTACCATTGCTTTTAAGATTAAAGCTCTTAATTTATCGCGTACAGTTAAATTAAGACGCAGGATATCACCGCTTATCGCGGCATTCATCAAGCGCGCTTCTCTCCGGGTGATCAACTCTTCCTCCAGCAGCCTCCGGATTAAACCTGCAGCATCGTTTTGGGATATTGAATCGCCAATCAAATTACTAATATCAAGAATGAGATCCGCCCGCTGATCCAGGGGTAACTTGACGATCCTGATAAATCCGCCTCCACCCCTCCTGCTCTCCACAATATATCCCCGCCCCGTTGAAAAACGGGTTGACAACACATAATTAATCTGTGAAGGAACACAGTTAAAGCGGCTCGCCAGTTCACTGCGTTGAATCTCAATAAAATTCTGAATGCTGTCCGCCAGTAACTTCTTCAGATGCCGTTCAATCAGGTCGGAAATATTATTTATTTCTTGTCACCATCCTTTGCCGCAGGTTTTTCTTTGACCTTGATTAACCTTGATATTATTATATTATAATTATGCTTCCTTTTTCAATAACCTCCATTACTATTTTTGCCTTTAAATGACTGGCTAAAACTTAAGGAATGGGGACACACCTCCTTCGGAGGAATGTCCCCGATGGAATGTCCCGTACTCAAAATCGCCGCTTATGTATGCCCAAAGGTCACTTATCTAGAATTCCCGAAAAGTATTATCCCATAACAATGAAAAAAAACCGGTGAAAGTCAATCCCGGTTTGCATAGAACTGTGTTATTTGAACACCCGTGGTAGTCGTAATCAATCTTCTGTGTCCACCTTGGCAACCGCTACCACTGAATCCCCCGGGTCAAGGCGCATCAGGGTCACTCCTTGAGTAGAGCGGCCCATTGCGGAAATATTTCCTACGCCGAGACGAATAATGATTCCTTCAGCGCTGATCATCATTATTTCTTCTTCATCTCTCACTACCTGGATTGCTACCACCGGACCGTTCCGATCAGTCGTCTTGACATTTATGATCCCCTTGCCGCCACGGGACTGCAGGCGGTATTCGGAAAGCTGAGTGCGCTTGCCGAACCCGTTTGCCGTTACGGTAAGTAAAAAGGCTTCCGGACGAACAGTCTCCATTCCAATCACTACATCATCTTTCATCAAAGAAAGTCCTTTTACTCCCCGGGTAACACGGCCCGTCGAACGCACTTCCTGTTCAGAAAAGCGAATAGCCAGACCGTTCTTAGTCGCTAAAATAATTTCCTCTTTACCGGTAGTCAACTTAACGTCGATTAATTCATCGTGCTCGTCCAAAGTAAGGGCGATAATTCCATCCCGACGGGAGGTATCGTACTCGTTTAACGGGGTTTTTTTAACGACTCCGTACCTGGTCACCATAAACAAGTATTGATCCGGGTTAAACTCACGGACTGGGATAACCGCCGTCACTTTCTCAATGTTTTCGATATATATCAGGTTAACCAGCGCTGTGCCTTTGGCCTGACGGCCCGCCTCCGGTATTTCATGTACTTTAAGACGGTATACCTTTCCCCGGTTGGTAAAGAACAAGAGAAAGTGATGGGTTGTTGTGATAAACAGGTGCCGTACAAAATCCTCCTCTTTGGTGCCCATGGCAGTTACGCCGCGGCCGCCCCGGCGCTGGCTGCGGTAGGTATCGAGAGGGATTCTTTTAATATAACCCTGGTTGGTAATGGTGATCACAACTTCTTCTTCCGGGATCAGGTCTTCTTCTTCAAAAGATACTTCTTCATACGATATGCTGGTGCGCCGCGGGTCGGCATATTTTTTCCTAATAGCGGACAGTTCATTTTTAATAATGTCCAAAACTTTCCGCTCATCCGCAAGCACTGAACGGAGATAGTTTATTTTTTCCACAAGTTCCTTGTATTCCTGCTCCAATTTTTCCCGCTCCAAGCCGGTAAGCTGTCGCAAACGCATTTCTACAATAGCTTCGGCTTGTTTTTCGGAAAGGTTAAATCTTTCCATTAAAGATTCTTTGGCGATTTCCGTCGTGCGGGAAGATCGAATAATTTTGATTACCTCATCCAGATAGGATAAGGCGATACGCAGGCCCTCAACAATATGCGCCCGTGCTTCCGCCTTTTTTAACTCAAAGCGGGTGCGCTTTACAATAACGTCTTTTTGGTGCTCAAGATAGTAAAACAAGACTTGTTTTAAATTTAAATACCTTGGCTTTCCATCAACCAGCGCCAGCATGATTACGCCAAATGTCTCTTGCATCTGGGTGTGTTTGTAAAGTTGATTCAGTACTACCTGCGGGTTGGCGTCCCGCTTTAGTTCAATAACAATACGCATGCCCCGGCGGTCCGACTCGTCCCGCAAGTCACTGATCCCATCCAGTTTTTTATCTTTTACAAGTTCGGCTATTTTCTCAATTAAGCGTGCTTTATTGACCTGATACGGTATTTCATTAACAATAATGCTGCTTTTTCCGTTCCCGCTTTTTTCGATCGAGGCCTGAGCGCGAACCCTGATGCTGCCCCGGCCGTTACGGTAAGCATTCCAAATACCTTCCATACCCATTATCTTACCGCCAGTGGGAAAATCAGGTCCTTTAACAACAGTCGTTAGTTCTTTAATACCAACATCCGGGTTGTCAATAAGCATAATCACCCCGTCTATTACTTCACCGAGGTTGTGGGGTGGAATATTGGTCGCCATTCCCACTGCAATACCGGCGGAACCATTGACCAATAAATTAGGGATCCTGGCAGGCAGGACAGTCGGTTCCTCAGTTTTGTCGTCATAGTTGGGTATGAAGCTGACTGTTTCTTTTTCAATATCAGAAAGCATCTCGGTCGCAATTTTAGACAGCCGCGCTTCTGTATAACGCATAGCCGCCGCCGAATCCCCGTCAACAGACCCAAAGTTGCCATGTCCATCCACCATTGGATAACGGGCGGCAAAATCCTGCGCCATACGCACTAAAGCGTCGTATACAGCCACATCCCCATGGGGATGATATTTCGCCAGCACTTCACCGACAATATACGCTGATTTACGGTGCGGCTTTTCAGGCGAGAGACCAAGAGTGTGCATCGCGTAAAGAATGCGGCGGTGGACCGGTTTCAACCCGTCACGAACATCGGGAAGCGCCCTGCCGACTACAACACTCATAGCATAATCCAGATAGGAATGCTTCATTTCTTCGTTAATATCTACCGGGATCACTTTTCCAGTCAATGACGGCAAACCGCTCACCTCTGCCCATTTATTTCTGACTTAGGTATTATACCAAAATAATCTAATCAATGCAATTTTGAAGGCATTTCATACCGGAAGTTAAAAACCACAACTCTAAACTTGTCATATAGTTTGCGTTTATAAATTTTCAGCCAGGTCTTTTATGGTTAATAAAAACCAAGGTTTTAAATTTATAATAACCTTTCTAGTAGGCCTGTTCGGCCGAAAATTTATATTTCTTAATTAATTAAACTTTCTACTTCTTAGTTTTTGATATCATGCCTCCTTTTATATAATGTATGTCCGGAAACTGTTCATACAATCAAAGTACACCACCTCAAATCATCTTGTTATGTTTTTTACTAAATAACTTACCGGCTGTTTTTCTATACAAAAGATATAAATTTTGCCTAAACTTTTTTACTATTGACTGTGGCCATCGCCTTGAGATTAAAATAATTTTTGTTTCGCCCACCTGAATACCCCCTCGTTAATATATGTATTTAAGGCCCTCTAATCAAGCATGCCAAGCGGTCCTCGAAAATTGATAGTGTGATGACTGATCCCCATTTAATGAAGCCGGCCGTTGAGTTAACCTTGATAATAATCTGCTCACGGAAAAACGTCTTTACTTCATCGAACACTGCCGGAGCAATTGTATATATATCTTGCAAAAAATGGTCTGACCTTTCAACTACCGCCCCGGATATAAAAGCTATTGACAATAGTAAGGCAGTAAAAAATACTGTCTTTATTTTATTAAATCCAGCGTGCGGCCTGTATTTTGAAACAGTCTTCATCATCTTACCTCCCAGTTGTCACTCGTTTTTGATTTATATGCTACCATATCCTGGCAAACCTAAAATAAAGTCATAGTTGAGAAATAATTACCAATATTAAAACTTAGCTTTATTTTCCTCTTATTTTTGGAATATAAACAAAACCTTGTTTAACAAAAATTAAAGCCCCTACATAATTCCACGCAGGGGCTTTATCACCAAGCTATTTATTTTATTAGCAAAGCAACATTCCTAAATGTCCAAATTTCTAACTGCCAAAGCATTTTCCAGTATAAAGTCGCGCCGCGGCTCAACACGGTCGCCCATCAGCATAGAGAAAACGGCATCAGCTTCTATCGCGTCTTCCAAACTTACCTTTAACACTGTGCGTTTCTCAGGGTCCATGGTAGTGTCCCACAATTGCTCTGCATCCATCTCGCCCAGGCCCTTATACCTTTGAATAGTCACTCCGTCTCTGCCGATATGTTCCAGCAACTTATCTAATTCAGCGTCATTATAAACATAACTGTCTCTTTTTCCTTTCTTAACTCTATAAAGCGGGGGTTGGGCAATAAAAACATAACCAGCCTCAATCAACGGCCTCATGTAGCGGTAAAAGAAAGTAAGCAACAGCGTCCTGATGTGCGCCCCGTCAATATCCGCGTCCGACATCAGAATTAACTTGTGATACCTGGCCTTGTTGATATCAAAATCCTCCCCGACACCAGTACCGAGAGCTGTAATCATTGCTTTAATTTCTTCGTTGGCCAGGATCTTGTCCAATCGCGCTTTTTCCACATTCAATATTTTACCCCGCAAAGGGAGCACTGCCTGGAAGCTCCTGTCCCGGCCTTGCTTGGCCGAACCGCCTGCCGAGTCCCCCTCGACGAGATATAATTCTGAAACAGCCGGATCTTTATTGGAACAGTCTGCTAACTTACCCGGTAGAGTTGAGCTTTCCAGAGCGCTTTTTCGCCTGGTTAGTTCTCTCGCCTTCCGGGCTGCTTCTCTCGCCCTTGAGGAATTAATCGCTTTTTCCAGAACACGCTTGCCAATCTGAGGATTTTCCTCCAGAAAAGCGCTTAATCTTTCGGAAACGACTAAATCTACAGTACTTCTGACTTCGCTATTGCCTAACTTAGTCTTAGTTTGTCCCTCAAATTGCGGCTCCGGCACCTTTACGCTGATCACCGCCGTCAGGCCTTCCCTGATATCTTCACCTGACAGATTGTTATTGCCGTTTTTCAAGAAGTTATATTTGCGACCGTAGTCATTGATCACTCTGGTCAGTGATGCCTTAAAACCCGCTTCATGGGTTCCACCGTCAACGGTGTTGATGTTATTAGCATAAGAAAGTATATTTTCCGTATAAGAGTCTGTATATTGCATAGATATTTCTACCAGCACATCATCTTTCTGCATTTGAAAGTAAATCGGTTTAGTGTGCAAGGAGGTTTTATTTTTGTTAAGATACGTAACAAAATCAATTATACCGCCATCATGCTGGAATGTTACTTCCTGGCCGGTCCGCTTGTCTTTCAATATTATTTTAATACCCATGTTTAAGAAAGACAGTTCTCTTAAACGTTGGGAAAGAGTATCATAACTAAAATCAAGCTCTTCAAAAATATCAGGGTCAGGTTTAAAAGTAATTTTTGTTCCCTCAACTTCACATTGCCCAATTATTTCTAATTCCGTTACAGGAGCACCACGTCTATATTTCTGGTAGTAAATATTCCCTCCCCTTCTCACCTCAACTTCCAGCCATTCCGAAAGGGCATTAACCACAGAAACGCCTACACCGTGTAAACCACCTGATACTTTGTAACTTCCCCCGCCAAATTTACCACCGGCATGAAGCATAGTCAACGCTACCTCAACTGCAGGGCGGCCGACTTTCGGGTGTATGTCTACCGGTATTCCCCGGCCATTATCTGTAACTGTAACAGAGTTGTCATCGTTAATAATGACTTCTATCCGGTTGCAATAACCCGCCATTGCCTCATCTATACTGTTATCCACAACTTCGTATACCAGGTGGTGAAGGCCTCTGGCACTGGTACTCCCAATATACATACCAGGACGGCGCCGTACAGCTTCAAGGCCTTCCAGTACTTGAATTTCTTCAGCGCCATACCCGTTGTTATTGTTATATCCGTTCAATGCCAGAACAACTCCTTTATTAGACTAAACAAATTATTCAGTAGTCAGAATATTTTAGGAAGATAAACCATTCACTTATTCTAACTTCTGAGTAGCTACTATTTATAATAACATGTAGGTATTTAACCCTCAAGTTACACCCAAAACAAGTTCTGGGCGACCTCAGGGCATACGCAGCCCACATTGGGCCACTTTTAAATAAAAACTTATCGTTTACGAGTTCACTCGTCGATAACACTATCAGACCTTTTCTTTAAAGTAGTACATGAGATAGGAGAAAAATAAATTTTATCTGTTGCGATTAAATAGGATTTTTCTTTATTATTTTCAGAAATATATTCAATAAAACCTTCATCCTTAGCAATTTCAAGAAATTCTTTTGTAATTGGAGATGATATTGTATTAATTTCTAAAATAGCGATAATATCTTTTTTCGGTACTACCACATCAGCTCCAAGGTGTAAAAACATAATTAATCCTCCTATTTTAGTTGATTATCTTACCTTCTCGAACGACAAAAATCCTCTTGCCAATACTATCGCTTACATCTATGTCTTTAACTTCTGTTGACGTAATAAAAGTTTGCACTTTATCTTTGATTTTATTAAATAAAGCATTTTGTCTGGTATTATCCAATTCAAACAATACATCATCAAGCAGTAAAATTGGATATTCGCCAATCTCATCGTTCCACATTTGAATTTGCGCTAATTTTAAAACTAGCACAATCGTGCGCTGCTGCCCCTGAGAACCATATATTCTAGCTTCTTTCCCGTTTACTAAAAAAACAAGATCATCACGGTGCGGCCCGATTAAAGATTGCCCACGTTCAATTTCCTCATTTTTTACAGCGAATAAATCATTGTTAAACCGATCAAAAATTTCCTGTTCGCTTGTCAAATTACCGATTTTTAAAGAGGAGAGATAACGAATATTGATTTCCTCCACTCCTCCTGTTAACTCTCGATAAATGTTTTGTACAACAGGGTTTGCTTTTTTTAATAATATCAGCCTCATAAATATAATTTTTGATCCGTACTGGACAAGTTGTTCATTCCAGGCTTGCAGTGATTCGTTATTCCGCTTTCTTTCCCTGATCTCACGCAGTAAATTGTTCCGTTGAACCAGTATCCTCTGGTAGCGGTTAAGACAATACCCATATTGGTTATTAAACGGGCCCATCTCCAAATCTAAAAAGCGGCGCCTTTCTTGTGGCGAACCCTTTATAATCGCCATGTCGTCGGGAGTAAACAATACCACTCCCGGCCATCCGAAAGGGTACCCCCGGACCGGCGCCCCGTTAATCTTAATCTTCTTCTGTCCGGGTGTCAGCGATACTTTCAAAGCCAGTTTTCGCCCCGCGGATTCGAACAAACAACTTATTACAGAAAAATCACTCTTCCAGTTAATTATTTCACTTTCTTTTGAAGTACGAAAAGATCTACCTGTACAGACGAGATAAATCGATTCTAAAATATTTGTTTTTCCTTGTGCATTCTCACCATTTAATATATTTAACAAAAAGCCCGGTTCTATATTCTCCCTGAGGTAGTTGCGAAAATTTGTCAACTCCAGGTGCTCAAGGCGCAAGCTTTTAACACTCCCCAGTTTGCAGTTATTCACACACATGATTATAAAGTTAGTTCAGTATTACGTGGCGCTTACCTAAAGGGTGATTTTAAGCCTATTCTTCTCTAATACGCACAGGCAGGATTAAAGAAAAATAACCTTCCTCACCTACCGGCAAAACTATCCCGGGACTGAGCGGACCTGCAAATTTGATATCGATCTCGTCGTTCCCGATTACTCTCAATAATTCGCTCAAGTAACGGGAATTAAAAGCAACTTTAATTGGTTCGCCTTCTTGATACGCTGGTATTTCTTCATAAACTCGCCCGGCTACTGTACTAGCTGAAAGAACCAAAACCTTATCCTGTAAGTGAAGTTTGATTACAGATGATCCTTCTGTAGCAAGGAGAGCGGCTCTCTCCGTAGCTTCCGACAGTTCCCTGGTTTTTAGACGAACCCTTGATACCAGCTCTTGTGGGATTACTTGACGGTAAGGAGGAAACTTGCCATTGATCAGACGGGAAATAAAACAAATATCTTCAGTGGCAAAAAGAATCTGATTTTCTGTTACTGTAACCCGAACTGACTTATCCGGTTTGCCGATAATTTTACTTAATTCGTTTAAAGTTTTCCCCGGAATAATCACACTTATGTCAATATTGCCGCAGCTTTCTAAATCGAGTTCACGCCAGGCCAAACGGTGTGTGTCAGTAGCCACCATCTGCATTTTACCATTTTTTATTTCCAGCAGCGCACCGGTAAATACTGGCCTGTTTTCATCCGTTCCGACTGCAAAAATGATTTGTCTTATGGCTTCCCTAAAGATATTTTCCCGGATTTCAAAAATAGCTCCGCTTGCCGGCAACGGCATTTCAGGAAATTCCTCCACGGGAAAGCCATTTATGCTGGTTTCTGATTCACCATATTTAATTGTCACACTGCCTGTTAATGAATCCGAGTTAAAAAAAATAGGTATATCCGGTAACCTTTTAATTAATTCAAAAATATATTTAGCAGGTAAAACCGCTGAACCTTTTTCAATAATACTTGCTTTAATAGAACAACGAATGCCGATTTCCAAATCAGTAGCTGTAACAATAAGCAGATCATCTTCTGCTTCAAATTTAATCCCACTAAGAATTGGTAAAGGACTCTTTAAGGAAATGGCACGTTGAACAGTTTGAACCGCAAACAATAGGTCTTCCTTATTACTGGTTAAATTCATTTTTCACTCCTGATTAATAATAATAATATAAAATTAATATTATTTAATAATTTATAATAGTAATAGGGGCTGTTATTATGTGGATATGCAGGTTCTATGAAGATGTTTCTAAAGAAAAAAGCTGTTCACAAAAAAAAGATAACTTTAACAATGTTTATTTGAAGAAATTTTTGTCCACAGTATACATTTAATTAACATAGGTATTTGTTAACAGGTTTTTATTTTTTCAATTAATTCAGTGATTGCTTTTTGCAGTGTATAATCCTCTTGTAACTTATTGGTTATTTTATTACAAGCGTGAAGTACCGTGGTATGATCGCGGCCTCCAAAAGATTCGCCGATTTTTGGCAAAGAAAGATCAGTCAGTTCCTTGGTCAGGTACATGGCAATTTGGCGGGGAAAAGATATAGCGGTAGTTCTTCTCTTGGTTTTGAAATCTTCCTGGCGAAGATTATAATAGTTTGAAACAACTTGTTGTATTAGTTCTACTGTTATTTCAGTCGGTTTTTCTGGAGGTAGTATGTCTTTGAGTACTATTGACGCCAGTTCCGGAGTTATTTCCTTGTTATATAAAGATGCATAAGCAACTACCCTGATTAACGCTCCTTCAAGGACACGAATATTCGATTGAATCTTATTTGCAATATAAGAAATAGTGTCATCAGGTACTTGCAGGTTTTCAATTTGGCCTTTTTTCCTCAAAATAGCGATGCGGGTTTCCAGGTCGGGAGGTTGAATATCAGTTATTAAGCCCCATTCAAAGCGGGAACGGAGACGATCTTCCAGAGTCGGTATTTCTTTTGGCGGACGGTCACTGGATATGATAATTTGTCTATTATCTTCGTAGAGAGTATTAAAGGTATGGAAAAATTCCTCCTGGGTGCTTTCTTTTCCCGCTAAAAATTGAATGTCGTCAACAAGCAGGATATCCATGCTACGGTATTTATTTCTAAAATCGTTTGTGTTATAATCTCTGATTGAATTAATTAACTCGTTTGTAAATTTTTCGGATGTTACATAGGAAACTTTCATTCTATTGTGGTGTTCCAGGATGAACTTGCCAATAGCTTGCATTAAGTGGGTTTTCCCCAGTCCCGCGCCGCCGTATATAAATAAGGGGTTATAAGTTTTAGACGGTGATTCAGCCACAGCAAGACAAGCGGCATGTGCAAAACGGTTGCCGTTGCCTATTACGAAGTTTTCAAAACTATACTTTGGATTAAAATGAGTTGAAGATAATTCGTCAATATTTTTTTCGCTTTGTCGTTTATTGGCAGATGTTTGGATATCTGAAATCTCACTGGAGATAAGGAATTTTACATCAATATCTTTATTTAAAATATGTTGAAAAACTTCTTTGATTAAAGGGGCGTAACGATCTTTGAGCCAATCACGGGTAAAATAGCTGGGTGCTTCAATAATAACCGTGTTTTCATGGCACCCCAGGGGTTTTAGTGATTTAAGCAAAGTCTCGAAAGAGTACTTGTTTATTTTTTTTTGTAGTATTTGAAGTGATTGTTCCCAAAGATCCAGGACTTCGCTTTTTACCATGATTACCTCCTGGAGAAGAATTTTACAATTTAAAGTAATTTTAAAGAAAGAAAATTAAACCCCAAAAATTCTCCCTACTTGAAGAGACCTTTTGAAGGTTTAAATTAAGAACATAATTAACGTGGTAAAACTGTGCAGGATGAATTGTAATATTTTAAATGACTCGTTAATCATACCAATATTTACTTAATTTAGTCAATATCTATTTTTTATTAATTTAACCCGCGTTAACCTGCGTTGAGTTAATTCTTGACGTTAAAAAATGATTACTATATAATTGGTTGTGTGTGCCTGTAATAATGGCATTTTACTTTTTATTCCAAGTAAAGGAGGGTGGACTTTTTTGAAACGTACTTACCAGCCAAAGTCACGTAAACACAAAAAATTACATGGCTTCATAAAAAGGATGGCTACCCGATCCGGACGGAATGTTCTAAAAAGAAGGAGATTGAAAGGTAGAAAAAGATTGTCTGCGTGAGGCCGCTATATCATGAAGGTGGCCTTTCTCGCTGTATAGTGTTTTGATAGTATAGTTAATCCGGAAACTTGGTTATATTAGATAGCAGGGAAATAGATGGCTGTTATTAATACTTTAAAGAAAAATAAGGATTATAAAAGAGTATACAGTCGTGGAAAGTCAGTGGCTGACTGTCACATGGTATTATTTTTTTTGGCGAACAATATGGAAACCTGCCGGTTTGGCTTTACAGCAACTAAAAAAATCGGAAGCGCTATTAAAAGAAATAGAGTTAGAAGACTGTTCAGGGAAGCCTGCCGTTTAAATTTAAAAGAATTTCAAATAGGTTTTGATTATATTTTACTGGCGCGTAATGCTGTAGTAGGACGGAAATATCAACAGGTGGAAAAAAGTCTGTTGAAACTGTTAAGAAGTATTAATTTTTATAGAGGGTAAAGTATGAGGATATTGTTTATATTGTTGATACGTTTATATCAAGTGGTAATTTCGCCTCTAAAAATGCCCACCTGCCGTTTTTATCCGACTTGCTCACATTATGCTATGCAAGCTATAGAAAAATACGGAATATTAATAGGTGTGTGGATGGCAATTAAAAGAATAGTTAAGTGTCATCCTTATCATCCCGGCGGATATGATCCGGTGTAAGTAAAAAAAGGAAAGGGGACACACCTCTATTTTAAGCTTAACTCTGGGTCGGAGGAATGTCCCCAACTAAAGGGTTCACTAAAATGCTAGTGTCAAGATAGTTAAATTATTAAAGAGTTATTAATAGGCACTAGTAGGGAGGCAGATAGATTGGGGATATTTGATTCGCTAATTGGCGGTATGACTTTTTTACTGAATTGGTTATACCAGTTGACTGTTAGTATAGGTGTACCTAACTATGGAATAGCAATTATTTTACTGACGGTTATTGTAAAAATGGCTCTTTATCCTCTTACGAAAAAACAGATGAAATCAATGGTGGTCATGCAACGGCTTCAACCAAAAGTAAAGGAAATACAGGAAAAATGGAAAAATAAAGACCCGAAAAAAATGAATCAGATGATTATGGATCTTTATAGAGAGAATAACGCCAACCCAATGGCTGGATGTTTACCGCTGTTGGTGCAGCTGCCGATACTGCTAGCTTTGTATAAATCACTTTTTGCTTTTCCATATATAAATGAAGCACACGCAAGTTTTATCTGGGTACCGAGTTTGAGCAGTACGGATCCTTATTTTATTTTGCCTATCTTAGCAGGGGTAACTACTTTTCTTCAAACAAAAATGACTACTACTATGACTGATCCGACACAGCGCACAATGCTGTATGTTATGCCAATTTTTATTGCCTGGATATCGGGCACTGTTCCGGCGGGTCTTGCTTTGTACTGGGTTGTTTTTAGTGTGGTGGGTGCAATTCAGCAGTATTTTATTAACAAGCAGACAATGCCGGTAAAGGAGGGAGCTAACGGAAGGTGAAGGTTATCGAAAAAACTGGCAGGACTATTGAGGAAGCTATTAGCCAGGCTCTGCAAAATATGGGCGTAACAATAGATGATGTGGAAGTGGAAGTACTTGAAAAACCTTCAAAAGGAATTTTGGGATTGTTTGGGGCGAAACCGGCCAGGGTAAAAGTGGTTTTAAAAGAAGGGGTGTCAAAGAAAGCTGTCAAATTGCTTAGTAACATCATTAGAAGCATGGATCTGCAGGTTGATTTGGATATAGTGGAAAAAAAAGATGCTTTGAATATTAATATGAAAGGTCCGGACTTGGGTATATTGATTGGCAGGAGAGGAGAAACACTTGATGCGCTGCAATTCCTGATAAATCTTTCAGTAAATAAAAACCAGGAAGTTAGGCGTAAAATTATTATCGATGTTGAAGGGTATCGTAATAGAAGAGAAGAAACATTACAAAAGCTCGCAATAAAACTGGCTAATAAGGCTAAACAGCGAGGCAGAAGCGTTGTTTTGGAACCGATGAGTTCGCAGGAGAGAAGGATTATCCACACTGCGTTGCAGGGAAGGGATGATATATATACCTTCAGTGAGGGTGACGAACCGTATCGTAAAATTATTATATCCCCTAAGAAATAATTTTAAACCCAGTGAGCTGAGAAAAGCACGCTGGGTTTAAAAATAGAGATAAGCTTGACATGATTACCTGCCGGAAGGTGGAAGTTTTGTACGAAGATACAATTGCTGCCATATCCACACCTCTAGGTGAAGGCGGAATAGGGATAGTAAGAATTAGCGGCCCTGAGGCTTTAAAAATATCAGGTAAAATTTTTAAAGCAAAGCGTATTGATTTGAATGAGATAAAAAGCCATAAAATGATTTACGGGCATATACATGACAACCTGACCGGGGAAGTTGTGGATGAAGTGCTTTTTTGTTATATGAAGGCGCCGTATTCTTATACCAGTGAAGATATAGTAGAAATAAATTGCCATGGCGGAATTGTCCCCTTAAAGAAAACACTTGAACTTGTTTTGGCTGGAGGAGCGCGGTTGGCCGGGCCGGGTGAATTCAGCAAGAGGGCATTTTTAAACGGCAGGCTGGATCTGGCTCAAGCGGAGTCAGTTATAGACATTATCAGGTCTAAGACTGAGGCCGGGTTAAAACTTGCAGTTTCTCAATTAAAAGGTGATTTGTCAAAAAAAATTAAAGAACTGCAGAATAAATTGCTTGGGATTATGGCGAAAGTAGAAGTAAATATCGACTTTCCGGAGGATGATTTAGAGGAAACAACCGGTAAAGATATAGTATGTTCCAGTGAAGAGTTGCTGGAACAAATAAAGAGTTTGATTGAAGGAGCGGAAGCAGGTATTATTTACCGGGAAGGCATCAAGGCGGCCATCATCGGAAAGCCGAATGTCGGCAAATCTTCTTTATTGAATGCCCTACTGAGAGAAAAAAGGGCAATAGTAACAGATGTGCCTGGAACAACCAGGGATGTTATTGAAGAAATTATAAATATTCAAGGGATTCCATTAAGGATAATCGATACTGCGGGATTGCGCGAGACTGAAGATCCGGTTGAAAAGATCGGGGTTGAGCGAACAAAGGAGGTAATGATTCAGGCCGATCTAGTCTTCCAGGTGCTGGATGCGGCGGAAGGGTTGTCTTCCCAAGATTTTGAGGCAATAGAATTGACGGAGAAAAAGAAAAGCCTGGTTATTGTAAACAAAACTGATGTAAAAAATAAAAAAATTAATCAGGAAGATTTAAAGAGGCTGGCCGGTGACAGGCCGGTAATCTGGATATCGGCTGAGCAGGGAACCGGGCTTGCCGAATTGGAAGATCAGATCGTCGATCTAGTGCTTTATGGAAAGATTGATCGATCAGACAGCCTTATGGTTACTAATATCAGGCATAAGCAAGCGCTGGAGAGGGCGGCGTTTCATTTACGCGAGGCAATTTCGGCAGTTAAAAACCTGGTACCTGTAGATATAGTCGCAATTGACTTGCGCGATGCCTGGGAAGCTCTGGGGGAAATTACCGGATCATCAGTAGATGATAATTTGATAGACAGAATTTTTAAAGATTTTTGCGTGGGAAAATGAGGCTTAAAAGATGGGGTATTTTGCGGGAAAATATGATGTTGTAGTAGTTGGAGCCGGACATGCCGGCTGTGAGGCGGGGCTTGCCTCTGCGAGGATGGGTTGCCGGACACTGGTTGTTACTTTAAATATGGATAACGTTGCGTTGATGCCCTGCAATCCGGCTGTTGGCGGACCGGCCAAAGGACACTTGGTGCGGGAGGTAGACGCGCTTGGAGGGGAAATTGGTCTAAATACCGACAGGGCGTCAATTCAAATGAGGCTTTTGAATACAGGAAAAGGACCGGCTGTTCAGGCTCTGCGTGCCCAAACGGATAAAAAGCATTATCAGGCAGGGATGAAGAAAGTGCTTGAGCAGCAAGCCGATCTTGATCTAAAGCAAGCGCTGGTGGAGCGGCTGCTTATAGAAAACGGAAAAGTATGCGGGGTGGTAACCGATACTGGAGCCATATTTAAGGCAAGAGCTGTTGTTTTAACAACCGGCACTTATTTAAAAGGGAGAATTGTCATTGGCGATCTTTCTTTTCCAGGTGGGCCGAATGGCCAGTTTCCGTCGATTGGATTATCTGACAACCTGGTTGAACTGGGCATCAGATTGGGTCGTTTTAAAACAGGGACTCCTCCAAGAGTTGATAAAAATAGCATTGAATTTAGCCGCATGTCCATTCAGCCGGGTGATGAAAAAGCACAAAATTTTTCATTTATATCACCTTCGGTTAAAAAAGAACAATTACCGTGCTGGCTAACTTACACCACTCAGGAAACACATAAAATAATCAAGGAAAACTTACACCGGGCGCCTCTTTATACCGGAACAATTAAAAGCCAAGGTCCACGTTATTGCCCTTCTATTGAAACAAAAGTAGTGCGTTTTTCGGATAAGCCGGCCCATCAGGTTTTTATCGAGCCTGAGGGTAAAGATACTACAGAAATGTATGTGCAGGGTATGTCGACAAGCCTGCCGGAAGACGTTCAATTAGCATTGCTGCGTACTTTGCCTGGCCTTGAGAAGGTAGAAATGATGAGGGCCGGCTATGCTATAGAGTATGACTATGTTATTCCGGGCCAGTTGAAGCTATCGTTGGAAACAAAAGTAGTGCCGGGGCTTTTTACAGCCGGCCAACTCAACGGTACGTCAGGTTATGAAGAAGCGGCGGCACAGGGAATTATTGCAGGTATTAATGCAGCGTTGTACGTAAAAAACCGGGAGCCTTTAATTTTGGATAGATCACAGGCTTATATCGGTGTAATGATTGACGACCTGGTTACTAAAGAAATTGACGAACCTTACCGGATGCTTACCTCTAGAGCGGAATACCGGTTACTGCTGCGGCAGGATAATGCCGACCTGAGATTAACCGAAATCGGTTATAAAATCGGCTTGGTTTCATCTGAAAGATATAAAATCTATAATAAGAAAAAAGAGCTAATTGAAGAAGAAAAGTCAAGGCTCGAACGGACGATTGTTCCTGTGACTGAAAAAACTAAAAAAATCTTGGATGAAATAAAAAGCGCCGGACTGCCACAACAGGGAATTACTCTGGCAGGATTGCTTCGCAGACCGGAAATTTGCTACGAAAACCTGTTGCTGTTGCCGGGCAATCATCCTGACTTGCCTGATGAGGTACGTGAGCAGGTTAAGATTCAGATTAAATACGAGGGGTATATTAAGAAACAGCAGGCGCAGGCGGAACGGTTTAAACGTTTGGAAGAAAAAAAGCTCCCTGAAGATTTAAATTATGAACAGGTAAAAGGTCTTTCTATGGAGGCTAAAGAAAAAATGGAAAATATAAGGCCGGCCTCAATTGGACAGGCTGCCAGGATTGCTGGAGTGACGCCGGCGGATCTATCGGTGCTTTTAATCTATCTTGAACAAAACAGGCGGCGGAAAGAAGAAAAGAAAGCCTGAGTAACTTATGACTAAATGTAAGCGTTTAATAAAATTAACAGTCAGAGAGAGGTACGGCGTTATCTAAAGCGAACGACTTACGGAGCGCCGGTAACAGCAGTCGGCGAAGCGAGGGTAACCGGACTTCAAGAATTGTGGATAAACGACCTTTGGGCTTATTAAGCGGCGATTTTGAGGCTTAATTCAAAGAGCGAGTGAGCCCTCGGAATAGTGAGGGAACTGTTCGAGTGAGCGAAGCGAGCGAGTTTGACCGAGCCCGAGGGCAAGTGAGCTCATACGATTATAAGGGCCGAACATGAGCTGCGTTATAAGCCCAAAGGGTCGTCGAAGCCCCTTTGCAGTGCCTCTAGTCCGGTCCGAAGCGAGCCGTTCTGCTGTCGGCGCGGAGTATCGGAGTGAGCGGGATAACGCTATGCCTCTCTCGAGATCAAGGAATAAATTTAAAGAACAGGTGATCGGATGGGCGATCTGCTTGTCACAATGAAGAATGGTTTAAAAGAAATATGTATTGATATAACAGAAAAGCAGCTAGAATGCTTTCATTTTTTTTACAAGATGATTTTAGAAGAAAATAAGAAAATTAATATTACTTCTATTATAAATGAGGAAGAATTTGCTATTAAGCATTTTATTGATTCTGTTACATGTTTAAAGGCTGTTTCATTTAATGACGGAATGACTTTATTGGATGTCGGTACTGGTGCCGGCTTTCCAGGTATACCGCTCAAAATATGCCGGCCGGGACTTGAAGTTATACTGGTTGAATCTCAGGCGAAAAAAGTAAATTTTTTATTAAAGGTAATTAAGGAAATGAATTTAGAAAATATCTCAGCTATTCACACGAGAGCGGAGGACATTGGGAAAAACCCGTTTTACAGAGAGTATTCCGACCGCGTTACAGCGAGAGCTGTAGCAGGCTTAGATGTTTTAGCAGAGTATTGCTTGCCGTTGGTCAAGGTGGGAGGAGTTTTTTTGGCAATGAAAGGGCCGAAACTGGATGAAGAAATTATTGTGTCGAAAAAGGCTATAAATGTATTAGGCGGAGAAGTAACAAAAATTGTAAAATTAAAACTGCCTGTTACCGGTGATGAGAGAAACCTGGTGGTTGTTACAAAGATAAAACCAACATCTGAAAAATACCCGCGGCGTCCAGGAATACCGCTCAAAAAGCCGATTTCGAGTGTATGATTGTTTGAGCTTTTTCACCCTCGGGCTTATTTAATGTCATGAAATGGATAAATGAGGGAACTGTTTGAGACACGAATTTGTTTTATTACAGCAGGAACAGGATAGAAAATGTTGAATTATTAGGTTTGTTGCTGGGATAATTGTGGGGGTGAAAATGTGGGACGGATTATCGCTATTGCCAACCAGAAAGGGGGAGTTGCCAAGACAACCACGGCCGTCAATTTAAGCGCATGGCTTTCCCTGATGGGGCAAAAAGTGCTGTTAGTGGACATTGACCCCCAGGGAAACGCGACAACTGGTGTAGGTGTTGACAAGGATAAAATTGACCAGTGTATTTATGATGTATTAATTAATCAATTAGATATAGAAAAAGTGATAGTAATAAGCGCGGTTGAGGGTTTGGATTTGGTTCCAGCTACTATAGAACTTGCGGGTGCGGAAGTCGAACTGGTAAATGTGGTTGACAGGGAGAAGATTTTAAAAAGGGCTTTAAAAAAAATTAAGGACAATTATGATTTTGTTTTTATTGATTGCCCGCCTTCCCTGGGTTTACTAACATTAAACGCCTTAACTGCTGCCGGATCGTTGATAATCCCGATTCAGTGTGAATATTATGCCCTGGAAGGTCTGGGGCAGTTGTTAAATACTATTAATATGGTGCAAAAGAACTTGAATAAGGAGCTTGTTTTAGAAGGTGTGCTTTTAACTATGTTCGACGGTAGGACAAACCTGGCTATTCAAGTTGTTGATGAAGTGAAAAAGTATTTTAAAGAAAAAGTGTACAAAGCTATTGTTCCAAGAAATATTCGTTTGAGCGAGGCGCCGAGTCATGGGAAACCGGTGATGGTTTACGACAGGCGTTCTAGAGGTGCGGAAGTGTATCACGACCTTGCTAAGGAAGTGATCGGCATTGAGTAAGCGTAGAGGTCTTGGCAAAGGATTGGGGGCATTAATCCCAGATATTGAAAGTAGTATTTCCGGCAAAAAAGATTTTAAAGAAACATATAAAGAAATAAATATTGAAGATATTAAACCGGCTCCCAGCCAGGCAAGACAGTTGTTTAATCAGGAAAGACTGGCGGAGTTGGCTGACTCAATTAAGGAGCATGGCGTTATCCAGCCTGTCGTGGTAAGACCTTTAAAGGAAGGCGGTTATGAGCTGATTGCAGGGGAGAGACGGTGGCGGGCCTGTCAGATTTTGGGCCATAAGGTAATACCGGCAGTAATCAAGGAATATAAGGATTTGGATGCCACGGCTGTTTCGCTTATTGAAAACGTGCAACGTGAAGATTTAAATCCATTGGAAGAAGCAGCTGCATATCAGCAATTAATAAAAAATTTTGGGCTAACCCAGGAAGAGGTTTCCGGCAGGGTTGGGAAAAGCCGGCCTTTTGTGGCAAACATGGTAAGGCTGTTGGATTTGCCGGTTGAAATAAAAGAAATGCTCGCTGATGGACGGTTAAATACCGGACACGCCAGGGCGCTCCTGGCAGTTCGAGATAAAAAAAAGCAATTAGCTGCCGCTCAAAAGATTTCCAGGCAACAATTAAATGTGCGCCAGGCCGAAAGAATGGCCAAATCTTTGGCCGAGGAGAAAAAAAAGGAGAACAGGGATAAAATATTAAACAAGCAGTACGTGCAAGAGATAGAAGTAACTTTGAGAAATTATTTAGGCGCAATGGTAAAAATAAAAGAAATTGATGGCGGGGGCGGTAAGTTGGAGATTAATTACCGCAGCGAAGAGGATCTAAAAAGAATACTTGAGGTGCTGATGGGCGGCAATCAATGAATGTTTCACGTGAAACATTCATTGATTGCCGGAAGTGAACTCGTTTAACTTCCGCTAAACTTCGGGGCTTCGGTGGGGGATTCTACCCCCACCGAAGTCTGAAACGGTAACCTCATTCGTTGGGGACATTCCTCCGACCCCAAAGTCAGGCTCCAAAGAGAGGTGTGTCCCCTTTCCTTTATAGAAGTGGAGGTCTCTGAAATCTGATATATTTACTTGATGTTGATAAGTTGCCGTGGTTTGTACCTGGTTACTAATCAACTAATGTTATTTTTCTGAATGCCTCATGATAGGCAGCCGCATATACGTCTTTAATGGGTACTCTCCGTTCGGAAGCTATCATTTTGCAATCCTCGAATTCCGGTGCAATTTGTACGGGCTTTTTAGAGTCATGTAAATATCCGATTTTTACTCTTATGCTACCATAGATAGTGTCTACCATTAAAAGCCGTCGTCCGGCGATTATTCTTTTTTCTTCTCTTATACGAACTCCAAGCGTTGTGGATTCCTTAAAAATAACCTCAACTATGTCATCCAGCAAATCATGTTTGCATAAAGCAGTAAGGAGGTTGGCCGGCCGGCCTTTTTTCATCGTAATAGGAGCAAGAAAGACATCCAGCGCGCCGGCTGCGAGGACCCTATCGATAATATAGGGATAAAATTCCGGGTTCATATCATCAATACTGGCTTGGACAGTGATAACAGTTTCTATCTTTTCATTAGTACCGGTTTTTAACGAAGAGTTGCCCATTATAATTCTTAATAAAGTTCCAGGCTGTTGCTTGTGTTCCGCTAAGCCGTAACCTACTTTTTCGAGATGCATTTCCGGCAGGGGTCCATATTCATTCGTAAGAGTGGCGAGCAAGGCAATGCCCAGGGGTGAATTAAAAATATAGGCGTTATTGCTTGATTTAACTTTTACACCGGCTGCTAGTTCTAAAGTCAAAGGGTCAATCCTTTTGCTTGGATCGCCGGGAATTGCTGTGGTTATTGGGAGCGGCGCGGCCATAAACCAGCAGGGTGATAATTGTTTCACCGCGGCAAATGTTCCTGTTGTTATAATCGCGCTTTGCAGGCATTCGTTGTATCCTGTTGTTATTTTTTGTGGGGAATCATTTAATAGCTTTGTTTTGGCAATATTAAAGTGCTTAAAAATATCGTTTAAACCCTTGATAATCAAGTCATCCTGATCGTGTTCCGGTATAATGCTGTCTAAAAACTCTTTGCTGTTGACAAGTTGATTGTTATCCGTAATGTTTAATATAACCTTGGTTGCCGCTACGTTTAGCCGGGTATGCTTTTCAAAAGCCAGGCTAAAGTCATCTTTAATTATGTTTTTTATTTCCAGCAACAATTGCCTCTGATCAATTCCCATGTCAATCAGCGCGCCCAGCAATGCTTCGCCGGTAATTCCGTTAAAACAATCCAGGTAAACAGTTCTCATGGCTGCACCTGCTTTTTTAATGGTTCGAATATTAAATAATTATTTTTTCTTGAAAAGAACTATTTCTCCTTTAATAAATTATTAAGTAAAAACAATTTTTATATGGTTATAAAGTTAACTCAGGTAGAACTGTAGTGGCGCTTGCCAACGGGCTCATGTTCACCCCTAAAATTGTCCGAACTCGTTCGCCTTCGGGCTCAGTCAAACTCGTCGCTATAGCGCCTCAAACAGTTCCCTCGCTAATCCTCAGGCTCACTCGCTCTTTGAATTGGGTTCAAAATCGCCCTAATGGCAAGCGCCACTCCATCCCGAGCAAACTTTATTTTAATTGTTTTTATATACGTAGCAAACCTACCGCTTATGTAATCTAGCAGGTCACTAATTTATAATTTTCGAAAAGTATAATTCCTTAACAATTAAAAACGCCTGGGTTAAATCCCCCAGGCGGTAATATTTTTATACTCGAGAATGGCTCTTTTTAGTCCGTTTGCAATGACGTCAGCTATCCTCATCACTATATTTAGCCTGGTATTTTGAAGAACCAGGTACTCCATAAACCCGCCGATATTTACGATACCAGTAATATGAATTTGTCCAACCGGCGGAAGATTTTTATTAACGCCGGCGCCGGGCAACAGCGAGCCGTCACCCAGATTCACACAACCAACATTTTCTAATTTGCCGAGTGATGCGTCGATAGCGATAATAAAAGGATTCTGATATATTTGTTTAATTTCTTCAATTGTTTCCTGAAGGTTGCTGGCATGTATAGGCCGTTCTAAAGTGCCGTATACAATATAAAAATCTTGTTCGCCTGAATTGATTAAACTACCTACCAGCGGGCCAAGACAGTCGCCTGTGGAACGGTCGGTACCGATACACAATAATATTTTAGGGCATTCTGGTCCTACGTCAAATCTTTTCAGACGGGAGGCCAGATCCGTGGCAAACTTATTGACAGCTAACGTATCTTCAATATTAATACTTGTTTTTTCTATATTTGAAATTGTATTCAATCGATTTAATGTCACCATTAGTATCCCTCCCAAACTGCAAACTAATATATTTATTGCCGTTTGGGTAGTTAATTATTCCTTTTGTAAAAAATATTTTTATAAATGCATTTGTTGATACGATCGGCATAAAAATGCTTAAGTGATAGTTTAAATAGAAACTGGCCCGGAGGAAGGGCTCTAATGTTACGCCCGCAAGGTAATTTTATGCCGCTGTCAAAAGTTATGACAGCTTATATTGGTTCGGTGATAGGGGCAGGTTTCGCATCGGGGCAGGAAATAATGCAATTCTTTATTCTGCATGGCTGCAATGGACTATTAGGGGTTGTCCTGTCGACTGTCTTATTCTCATATCTGGGCGGCCTGGTGATGTTTATTTCAATAAAAATACGTTCAGTAAATTATAAAGAGTTGTTAACATTTCTATTGGGAAAGAAAGCTGGAAAAATAGTGGATGCGACAAATCTGCTGATGTTGATGGGTGGTTTAAGCGTTATGCTGGCAGGTAGCGCCGCTGTTTTTAGCGAGCACTTCGGTTTGCCGGCCCAGGCCGGAGTATGGACGGTGATAGTTGTGACATCGCTGATTATTATGGGCGGTCTTGATGGGGTGTTGACAGCAAACGTCATACTTGTTCCTTTAAAATTATTAGCGATAGTGATTATCACACTAACTGCCATAATTAAGGCAAAAGGTGCAATTTTTTTAATTTACCAGGCGACGCCCATTGGCGGGGTGGCTGGATGCTGGGCCGGCGCCGGCTTCCTGTACGTTTCATATAATATGGTAGTGCCGGTGGCCGTCCTCTCATCCTTAGGCAGGAGTATTCCATTAAAAGTGGGGGTTGCCGGCGGATTGGCCGGAGGTTTCTTGCTGGGCCTGGCTGTTTCTTTGGTAACGGTAGCGGGGTTGTTATATCTCCCGGAAGCAGTGATGTATGAAATACCGCTCCTTTATCTCGCCAGTCAACTTGGGCTTGTCTTTTTCTGGTTGCTGGGGATTCTAATTTGGCTCGCAATTCTTACTACCGCGATAGCAGATGCCCATGGCATTGCCAGCCGGCTTGCACCGCGCGGAGGTTTGAACTACAGGTTGTTCGGCGTATGCTCATGCTTGCTTGCTCTGCCGGTTGCCGGGTGCGGCTTTTCAGACTTGGTGCGTCTGCTATATCCCTTGTTTGGATACGCTAGCCTGGTACTGTTTATTAGTTTATTAATAGTCCCGCCTATTAAATTATTATCCAAACACAAAAAAAGTTTCATATCATAGAAAGATTCCGTATAATTGATAGGTAGCGGGATATTTATATGCGGAGTTGGTAAAGATGAATTGGTTGGACTGGCTGATTATCGTGGTACTCTCTTTGTCTACGTTACAAGGGTTGCGGCACGGCCTGTTGATCGGCGTCGCAAAAATAGCAGGTTTGCTGGCTGGGTTGGTTGTCGCTTATTCGTATTACCGGCCTTTGACAGATTTTTTATCCGCTCGTTGGCATTTGGAGGAGATAATGCTTCCCTTGATCAGGCCTTTTTTAAATTTTTGGCAACCTGCCGCGGATGTTGTCAGCCCGCTTACTGTTCCGGGTAAGTTGGTTTCCAGTGATTACATCACAAGGCTTGTTGCTTGCAGTATCCTTGAGGCGCTAACATTTTTAGTGCTGTTGCTGGCCACTGTCTGGCTGGTAAACGTGGCCGGACATATATTAACCAGAGTTGCAGATTTCAGCTTTCTTGGACCGTTAAATCACCTTGGAGGACTGTTTTTTGGTTTTTTAAAAGGAGTTTTAGTAGTAATGGTTATTCTTACGCTTATGAACCTGCTTCCGGGTGATCACCTTGTTACTCCGGGCACGGCCGGCACCGGGGGAAAGGCTTATGGAAATTCTGTACTTATTCCTTATTTTAAGCCATTTATTAGTATTATTAATCAAGCGCTTCCTGGTATTATACCGCGTAATATTATATTACCCGGGCAGTTTAACAGTATTTGAGGTAAATAAAGCATTTGAGGTGGTTAAAGGGGGATAATAAAAGTATTTGTTAACTACTCAGGAGTCAGAATGAGAAAATGGTTTTCGTCTCGAAACATTCTGATTTCTGACTACTGCCCTGAAAATAAATCTTTACCATTTTCATCCATCTGATGGTGAAGCGAAGCTTCATGGGCGTCTGAATTCTGAATACCTGAATAGTAAC
>JGI12104J13512_1000350_pt1 | contig 42652 bp, 41 predicted proteins | sample TerdegcTABiofilm_FD_13512 | JGI IMG/M metagenome (IMG submission 13512)
GGGATTTGAGCAAGCAGTTACGCAAGGAAATCTATAGGAAAATGTATGACCTTGCCGAAAAGTTCCCGGAGAAACCAAGCCAGACTGCCGAACTTTCCGAAGAGATCGAATACACGTACCGATTGCTCGAAAATATCGGTGCCGAAGTGTTAAAAAGCAATAACAGCAAGCTCATTACGCTCTATGAGCGCATAAAAGAACTTTTGGACACCGATAAAATCCGTGAAATCCGTTCGAAGAACGATGAAGATGCACACTTTGGGCACAAAACAGCAAACAGTACATTTTTTGGCTACAAAAGTCATCTGGCTATGACCGAAGAACGGATCATAACAGGAATCAAAGTCACCCACGGAGGAGAATCGGATTGCAATCAACTACCAACATTACTTGAGAAGTCCCAAAACAACGGCATTGAGATTAAGGAAGTTATCGGCGATATGGCGTATGTCAGCGAAGATAACCTTGATATATGCAAAGAAAACGGCGTGACACTTTTCGCTAAAACGAACTCCGCTGTGGCGGCCGCAGCCGCCTCGCCTCTGGATGAAGGTTTTTCTTTCAACAAAGACGCCGGACTGCTGCAATGTCCGGCAGGGGAATTAGCTATGCGTGTCGAAAAAAGGGCTGCAGAGAATGGGAACACCTATTTGAGATATGTGTTTAGTAAAGTCAAGTGCCGAAAATGTCCGCTAAATGAGCAGTGCCGTGTTGGAAAGTCGAAAGCAAAAGAACAGAGTTACAGCATCACCCAGCCGAACGAGAAAAACCGCCTAAGACTTGAATTTGAATCCAGTGAAGCCTTCTGGGAACGGCTGAAAATTCGGCACCGTATTGAAGAAAAGAACGGTGAAATGAAAGTGGCACACGGTCTTGATAGAGCTGATACCGTGGGCCTTGTCGCTATGCGATTACAAACCTATTTCACGGCCTTTGTGGTGAATGTAAAAAGAATCGTGAAATTAAACGAACTAAAAGCGATATAATGTTGCCGCTTATTTTATTTTCAATACTATTTTGATATTCAGATTGATTTATAAAGGAATATACATGCGCTGAAAAAGCCGCTGCTTTATAAAATAGTGGCTTTTTCAGCGCCCTTATAATCTTCAGGGTACCAGGTGAATCGGTGATAACTATGAAGAAACTTGTGCGGAAATACTTTACCGCTTGCTAAAAGGCGAATTTCTTCGGGTTTAAGATTATAACCCCAGGTATTAATTCTAAAGGCTTTTGCAATAGTAATTAGTCTTTTGGCCTCATGCCTGGATTTTCGATATGACCAAATAAAATCGTCTCGAATGAAAATGTATTTACTAACTGGACCACTACTCACGGCTCCGACCTTCACTTCAAGAATAAACAATACTTTCCCTTCTTCCGGACTTTGATTGGCCTCCATTAACTCAAAATCTCGAATTGCGGATAAATGAATATCTGACTCATGTTTATACAATCCAACTTCATCTACCAGGTCACTTATGAAGTCTATCATTTGCCAAGACCGCTTGTACCCTTGAATATCCTGATACATTCTATCACTCTGATTATCAAACCATCTTCTATTAAGGCCGAACTTATTGCACGTCCAATCAATAATTTCATTTGAAAGCTTGAGTCGCATTTTTTCTTCTTCCAGGTCAGCGAATGTAAAATCAAATTCTTTTCCAATAAAACCGGGTATTTGTTCAAGGTTAATTCCGTGTTCCCTATAAACCTGATAAAACTTCTCAATTAATCTATCCACTGCAGCACTAGCTTGACTTTTTTCAATATTTTCTGGAATAGCTTCATTAATTATATTAACCATGTTACCAACAACATTGGTGTTGTAATCGCCTGTATTAATAAAATCTTTGCTATTCGCAGTTAGAGAAAAATCATTTTCACGGAAATGACGCATCAATTTATTAATAATCAATGTTAAGGCTAGTACACCAATACCAGAGAAAATCCATTGTATATTTGGGTCTACTGACATTCCCATACCTCCTTGTAAGGAAGCAAAATTGAAATTAGAAATTACTCTTAACACGACACATAAACATTTCCTACTATTACTGCATCAACATCAATAGATCAGATAAGAAAACTACCGGGGAGCATCTCTTTAACTATTGCCCACTATGAATCATTTGATGCAGCTGACACTGCAATAGATTTGGGAAATGTATATACTAGCTTATTATCTCCAAATGGGTTCCTATTCAAGTATATATAATTTTCGTTGTAAGTTATAAGGGCAAAAGTTGGACTTTTAATATTATTCTTTTTCTTTTATTTCTCAAGTATATTTTATCTGATATTATTTGATTTTAACACATTAACAAGATTATCTATTGCACATTCCTCAAAATGTGATATATGCGTAACACCTCGACTAATAATACTATTTATATTTGCGGTTAAAGTTTTTGCCCATTTTGGTCCTGTTCCAGAACCTTGCCTTGTTTTTGAATATCCTAGACATAAAGCATTTACTTCGGGAAAAAGCAATATTGATTCTGCCTTTTTATAACTTAAATTACTTTTAATACCCCCGGAAGAAGCAATCAATTCAAATGCCTGTTGAAAAAAATACATTATCTCTGAATAACTGTCTTTGAACAAATCATCATTTGACTTAAAAACTGCGAAAGGGTCAATGAATAACAATGTATCTTGATGAAGAATGGGGTCAAACCATTCTTCATCGCCGAGGCAGGTAATTCCATATTCTTCTGAAAAAAGCATTGAGAGCCTCCTTTAAAATTATATACCTGTTTTATCAAAAAATATTTTTTGAATAAAAGAGCCCTCTAATTATTCGTTCATTCTAGAACAAACTGATATTTTCTTGTTCAGTTTCTTATCTATAAATGCGAACAAAACATGATTCTCTCTTACTCTCTAGATTACTTATAAACTTCATATCTGAACCAATCCTTCGCTCCGGATCATAGACCACAAAATACAGCCCAAACTCATTAGGGACAAGTGTGATATCGGAAGCTATACCATTAGTAGCCTTGTAGCAAGCATCTCAAGTAGGGAGTCTTTAGGGTTTTTTGCGCTAAGATCCTCACACTGCGCTTGAATTCTTTTTGCAGCGAATAAAACGGATTGACCAAATCTGCAAAACAGTTTATAAAGATCATCCATTTTATCATCCGGGTTACTTCCTGGAGTATAGTCAATAATATCAGCTATTTCATCCATATATTTTTCAATAAAATCTTGTTTGCTTTTCATTCCTTCCATTGCAGCTAACCGTAAGGTATTATATAATCGTTGTCTTGTTTCGGAATTAGGGATATGCCTAATAAAATCATCAGCATATTCTGCATCATATTCCTCAAGCTCTGTAGCAAAAACCGCAAATCTGCGATCAATACACTGTGAACAACAGCCACAATGGGCTGCAATACCAGGTTTGTTTCTGGTTGAACTACAGGAAACAGAACTTGAAATAATATTTTGCTCATTATTATTCTTAAAAATCTGGAGTATATCAGCTTTTGTCTTGTTTGAGTATGGTGTCAATAACGAAAACTCTTCGCTAAAATAGCGATAGAACTTTTGAAGGAGTGCAATAGCTTTTGGATGTGTCGTCCTGCTGGCGCGCGCATTAAAAGTATCCGCTTGTTTGGGTAGGTTGATGCTTGTTATTCCGTTTTCATAAACATAAAACTCCTGCTTTTCATAACAATTGCAGATTGCAAACGCAATTGCTGAATATAAGAACATTCTTGACCTTTGAGTTTCCTCTTTGCTAGGAGTGTTCTTTTTAAAATGACACTCAAAATTATAATGCTTAATCCTATGGTTATACCTTTTTTGCAGATAGCCGATAATGCTATTTTGTGTATGTGTCACACTGTTATTAGCTTTATGACTTACAAGACAAAGCTCCTTACTTTTAAAGGTATTGAGATATTCAATTACTCCCGCTAAGGAGTCTAACCCTCCTGAAAAGAGCATAACTTCGGTATTCTTTGCCTCAGAGATTGTTATGTATTCATTATTAAACAAAGATAGCTGGTGATTGGGAACGATGTTAGGAATTTGCTCATACTTTTCGAATTGGAAACTATATTTTCTATCCCCGGTCATGAATTCCATTGCACTAGAAATAGCCGCAGAAACTTTAGGGTTCGACCAGAACAAGTTATCTCTAACGGGAATGTAGAACTGAAAGGAACGTGCCCAGCTATTGTTATTTATACTGTTGCGTTCGCCTCTATCCACAGCTCTATCGGCACAAAACACGTATGCCGCTATCTCCAATAAATCAATTATTCTTGGTGGAAGGCTTTCAATATCATTTATAAACTTGTTGAAACCGATATTTATGTTTGCATCAAAATTCTCCAGGTCAAAATAAGATAGTTTTAAACTTTTTTCTTCTTTGTTTTCGGGAGCTACGGATAATTCTCCACAGAAAACATTAACCACAGAAGGCTGAAGATTCATAATTCATCAGCCTCCCTTCGAAATTCCTCTCGCATTTTTCCGAAGGAAACTCTTAAAAAATCAACTATTTCTTTTGTTGGCGGGATATTATTTTTAGCATAATTATTAAACCAGCCCGCCGCAAAGGATTGCATGATTTTTGAGGTTTCAAATGCATGATGTGAGATAGCTTCAGCTTGCTCAGATAGCTTTTTTGAAAAAACCTCTATTGATCGGTAATCATTAATTGTACTAGCTGCTTCACGTTCCAGATAATATTTTAAATAACGATCTGTAAAGGAAGCAAAAAAGCTGCGTGTAAGTTCACAAAAAGCAGCTCCTGAGCCTATATTACTCCAAATATTTGAAGGTTGCTCTCTAAATAGAGAGAGTTGATCGTCATGATTATTACGCTCATAAGCTGTTATTGTTTGCAATATTGCATCTCGAACCATTTTATTTGATTCAAGAGAACCATTCTCTGTGGTAATAAGGCCCTTTGCACTTCCCCAACAGGTATTCCAATACATAGACGGGCACGTTAGCGCCTTCCTTGATTTTTTTGGTCAGATCTTTCCGGACGATTTTTCCTGCGAAGGCATCACACAACAACGCATTTATGCTTTCGCCGTTCTCTTCAAACATAACCCGTCCTCCTAAAACTGAATGCTGCCGCCGAAAACAAGGTCAATGACAAACGGGATTCTGGCATATTCCCTGTTTACAAGCTCATCTTCGTCTTTGAGAATGAGATAATACTCCTTTGCCTTGTCATACGCCATATCCTTCAGCGTGAACTTCTCTTTATAGGTACGCTTGCCGGGATTACTACTAGTGCTCTCCGCGATGATGATATTCTCATTGGAAATCCTGTTTCCGGCCTCATCCGCGAAATACGCCGTCACACGAAGAGGAAGAAGCTTTTCACCTACCGGCTCATTCTGGAAGAAGGTCAGATGAGTAATGACGCTGGTGATTTTCCGGGACAGGTTGGTAAGATTCAACGACACCTTCTTCGCGCTCATGGAGCGGCTGAGGTTCTTGTCACTCTTAAACTTAACGACCGGTATAACGACCTCTTGCAGGCTTGTCCCGCCGTGAACATAGCAACTGCCGGAACCTTGCGCCTTAAAGCAATTAGTCGCACGAGGAATGATGGCGCGGATATCCGTCTTGTCTTTTGCCAGGTAATTCAGCGAAAACGCCTGTGTTCCCTGAATATGGACATCTGCTTTCGTCAAAATGAACCTGCGCTTCGATTCTATCCCGATAGCGTCTTCCCTGGGGGTCTTGTCTCTTTCCGCAAGAGGCGTCCGGCGGTAAATGTACCCATGATCCGCGGTAATCAGGATATTGATGGCGCTGATATTGTTCCTAAGCGCCCTGACAAGCCCGGAAAGCTCCCGAAAACACTTTTCCGTAGCCTCGAACACCTCATGCTCGGTGGCCGCGTTATCACCACGCGCGTCAATCGTATTGTGATAGATGTAGATGAGTTTCATGCCGGAAAACTTCTCCGCCATTTGCCGCTTTGTCAAGCTCATGACATTTTCATAGGTAATGGCAATAGACTCTTCCTTCACAAGCTTCAGGATTTTCTCCCGGTTTTCTGTTCCCTTGGTGGAGATGCCGTCGATGACGATATCCGCTTTATCCGTCACGGCAATGCTCTTATGCGGTAAAAGAGACGCCATTCCCAAGGGTGTGTAAGACGGAATCACACCCAGCATCACATCCAGCTTGCTGGTCCCCTTTTGTTCTCCGTTAAGCATGGCGTTCAATTCCACCGCCGATTCGTAGCGCAGGCCGTCCGAGATAATGACAACCAGCCGTTCATTGTCGGAAACAAAGCGCCTGACATACTTCTCATAGAAGCCCTGCTGCGGCGTAACGCCGGGAACCTGCCATGCTGTCCCGTCATCCAGAAACGCGCACCATTTCATGGAAAGCTCATTCAGATACCAATTGGTATAACAGTTTTCCACCTTTTCAAAAACCGGAATAAAGCCGTCCTGCTCCGCCAGCTTGTCGTAGCTCAGCAGGAAATGCCGGTAACTGCCGTCCAGCTTGTAGTAGGCTTCCCGATAGTTTTCAAAAAGCTTCGCCATGGTAAGCCCCGGCAGGCCGGCGTGCTTCCGGCCAAGCTCCAGGAACTCGGAGGCGTACAATAAGGCGTCGTATTCTGTTTCAAATTGCGGATAGTAGCGCCGGTTTCTCCGGCTGTGGATGACCTTGCGGTATCGTTCGTATTCACCCGCCTGCAGGCTGATCCTCTCGCAAATCCGGCTGATGATGCTGTGGTCGAACTCCTCAAAGGTATCACAGTCGATGATCTCGTCAATGTTCCACTCCGGTATGCGCCCACTCAGGTTCAGTTTGTCCGCCACAAAGCCTGCAAGCTTGTTATACGCGTCCCAAAGCCGGGTATTCTTCATGAAGTTATCTACAAACACAAAGCAATTGGAGTTTGAGGACACATACGCCCGCCATTCCTTCGGCAAGTTGCCGTTGATACTGTGGGACAAATGCGTGACCAGCAGCATAATGGCCAGTTTTTCGAGGCTCTGCTCAGGAAAGTCATAGCCATAAGCCTTCTGGATCAGTGTCCATAGCGCGTCCACATTGCCAAACCTGGCAATGCTGTCGTATATTGCGGTTTCTCCGTTTGCCAGCTCAATCAACAGCTTTCTCACAACATGATCAAGATTGGGCGCGGGCAGCTTGCTGAGCGCTGACAATACCCCCACGTCAATTTTGGTCTCGGTATATGGCGCAAGCCGATACCCCTCAAACCGCTTGCAGCGTTCGCTGTTTCGGAAAAACAGCTTGTAACGCGCCACCACATGGCGCAGGGCGCTGTCGATCTTAAAGTTCAGCAGGTTCAGCGACGTTTCGTCGGTGGAAAAAGTCTGGCTGTACTTGATGGTGTCGGCCAGCCAGTTTTCCTTGTTCGCCGGACGGGGCAACGGGGAATAAACCAGCAGGTTGCCGGCCGTGTCGGTTTCCTCTATGTAGAGCTTTACGGCAAACATGTTGTTGTCATAAAGCTTGATGATCTTCACGCCTTCAAGTTCCAGGCAGTCGATATCCCCGGCGAAAATCCCTTCCTCATCGTACCAGAAGACGATGTTGCGGACGCTGCCCTGGGAGAGCTCGCGGGCAAACTGCCGCTCAAGGGCTTTTTTCACTTCGGTCAGGTTCATTTTTTCACCAGCCTTTACGGCTATACGCTTATTAACTGATTTTCGTATGCCAACTGATTATTCAGCACGGCAGCTGTCAGATTCCACGTCTTAATTTGCCGTTTTAATTTCTTCTTCAATGCATCGTTTATTGGACTCAGCCAATCGATTTCATGACCGTTGATAACGAGTATAAGTTTTATTGCAATACGAGCATACTCCGCCTCATGAAAACAACGCGGCATTTCACCATCTTTATCCTCTTTTCTTTTTAATATGAATGCTTGTATTTATATTATACCTCAAATCTTCCCAAATAAATCCATTTTCATCGTTTTGCCGTCATCCCTGGCACTTCGACGCCCTGGAACATGGCGTAGTTCACCGTCACGCCGTCGTCAAGGTCAAGCTCGATAGCCTGATGCGCGATGTGCGCCACAACCTGATCGTACGCCCGGCATTCTTCGATCTTCTTTCGCAGGGCTTCGATTTCCTTGCGGTAGGCCGCTTTTTCACCGGCGTTTTCCGTGATGCCGGTGAGCATCTGAAGCCGCCCGATTTCCGACCGTATTCGACACACTCCAGGATTATGTTGTTTCCTTCAAACTTGTACCGCCGTCCGCAAACCATGTACCATGTGGAGTTACTTCAAAAGTTCTTGCTTCTTGCAGAAGAGAGCCGGGAGCCCAGGCCAAGCCTTCGCTTTTAATATTCTGGCCGGCGCCTTTTACCATATCCCAATTTCTCCCCACCAGTGGTTCTAAAAAACCCCGGCAGGGAACTTCTTCCGGTCTTAACAAATGGCCCCAAAGGGGTTCATCCTGACCAAGACCGATGCGAACCACCTCTTTGTCCGGGTGCCACCGTCCGGGGAAACCGGGCAGCGTGATCGCCTCATTTCCATCGCTTCCCAGGATCTGCTCAGGAATCCCTTGTAGTTCCAGCAGCCCAAATCCATATTTTCGCTCTCCACCGATCTGAAGACGCTTGACCAGCTCGGCAAAGTTAACTTCACTGTTTGTATCGTTTTGGGACAGAACAATACCCCCGTCTTTTTCAATTACTTGAAATACCGCTGTTTCAGCAGGTTTTTTTATCCATAATAGTCCCCTTAAATACACAGGGGTAAAGTTATCAGCATCAGTGCGTGATGAAATAAGGTATGGATTGATAAACTCCACTTGATGCAGCAAACCCTCCTCAGCGGTAAAAGTTTCCGGTTTGACCGCGGTGGAAGCCATGGAACTAAAAAAGTACTTTTCAAAATCCCGCCGGGTTAAAAGCTTGTCCGCCAGGCCGAATTTCAGTCCTTCTCTTTCGGTGTAACGGGGGAGATAAAGCGTATCGCCGCCGGTGTAAAGGTAGAGATTGCTAAAACGAAAGACTTCTTCCAGGGCTTGGCCTGTTTTCAAGTAATCGGACAAAGGAAACAAAGGTGCCAACTTTGCCGTCAGCGCTCCCCAGACGAGCTTGCCCGGAGCATAAGGGCGGGTGCGGAAAAGGTGCATTGTTTTGTGAAAGCCAACGTGCAAAGGGGAGCGAAGACGGAAGGTCCAGGTGTAAAGACTCCAGCTCATTCTGCCTCACCACCGCTTTTCAGCCGCTGCCCCGCGCCTTCTTTTTTCAGCGCCTTGGCATGATAACGGGCATAAATAAGTGTTTTTTCGATTAAAAAAATTGCAAGGAATAATTCGTCCAAATTTGATAACAAGCCGTTTTCTTTACTTAGCTCAGCTGTCAGATCGGCCGGAGAATTATTAGTAATTAACTTTTGTTCTTTTAGCAAGTTGAAAATGTTGTTTTTAATTTCTCCAGTCCCTTTTTCCTCTTTGCGTGAGTCGCAAAAAAGAACCAGCGCGTATAGCCCTTGTTCCTGGAGCACACCCAAAGCTTTGGTAATGAGGGTGTCGGCAGAATCTTGTCCGGCCTTTTTTACGTCCGTGACCATCCGGACAGCCTTCGCAGCGCAAACCCGGTCCAGATTCACAATTTCCGTGCCGCTACTCATTTCCAGCCGCCTCCTCTCCCAAGTTGAGCACCTTGAGGCGGCCCATGCCACGGGTGTTCATTCCCCCAATGCCCAGGGAGGCAAATAGCTTCAATCCTTTCTCTACCTGGACCTTCACCCAGGAACTCCCCACCTCGCCTCCGTCCTCTGTTTTTAATTCTTTTTTGTTAATCCGGTAGGTGCAGCCTGGATTATATTGCACGTCGAATCGAAGTACCGTGCCCCTGGGCAGCGCTTCGTAGGTAAAAAGCGCTTTGTCTTCGGCGGCGCCTGTAGCCGGATCGATGCTCACCGAGGTTCTTACTTCCAAGTTGTTGTTCACTATCCAGGAAAACAGCTTGTCGGAAACCAGTACGCTTTTAGTCTTGATTGTTTTAGGCAAGCCTGTTATAGTATCAATTTGTTTACCAACATTGTTATCCTCTTTGTCGCTTTTCGGCAACATGAGCCAGCCCAAGTTCAGCCTTTGTCCGCCATTCTTCAATTGTGCCCCCAGGGGCAGGAAGCATTCCTCCGGGTCAGGAAACTCCCGGTCAAGGCCGGGACCCGACAGGGCGGAAGGAGAAGTGACCCACAGCGGCCCGGACATGGAAGCCACCGGGAAAAAGAGGATATGGGCATCGAAAAACTGAGCCAAACCCTGCATGCTCCCCGTCCCCTTGGAAAACCCATAGGGAATACAGACGGGACAAGCGGGGTCGGGACGCCCGCAGTGTTTCTCGCCGCCCGGTCCGCCGCTGCCGGCGCAAAGGTACTCATCTTTTCCCTCTTTCCATCTGTACCGGCCAGTAGCCAGAGCGGTATAAGCCCGGGCCGGGCCGCTCACACCCGGACCGGGCACCTTGGGCAGGTTGGTTCCCGGCTCCCGCGCGATAGGCAGATCCACTCTCGCCAATCTGGCGCTCCCGGCGCCGATATGTAGAGGGTCCGTGGCAATTGCCAGATAGTGTTTGGTTTCCGAATTACTGGCGCACATCTAAATTCCTCCCCGGCTTTATTTTCCCAACCTGCAGGTGCCAGCGCAGGCAGAGGTCCAGCAGGCCGTCGTCAGCTGCCTCCAGCAGCTTGTTAAAAAGTGCTCCCTCCTTGCTCTCGCTAATTTCCAAGATATTAACCATTGATGCTTTGACGTGAGCTTCCCACAGTTCAGCGTCTTCGTCTTTTTTAAACCGCTGCAACTCATCCCGCCAGAAAGCATAAATATGGGAAATACTCCACCGCTCCTCACCAAGCCTTTTTTGAAACTCGTAACACAATTCGCTTATGCGTTGTATGTCGTCTAAAAATCTGATCCCTTCGTCCACCCTGAACCTGTCGGAGGCGTTTTCCAGGTAAGCAAGCTTTAAGCAGGCTTTATCAATTTTGATCCGGTCATTTTTCCGGAGCTTCGTCACATGCACAACGTAATGCCCTTCACCGGTGTAATCAAAAGAATAATCGCCCCTATCCGGATCCCCGCCGTCAACTCTTAAATAAGGGTGCCAGTCGTCACCAACTTCCGGATCACCCGTCGCGTAAGAAACGGTCCATCTCAGTGGCGCCTTAAGGCCAGCCGACTTTAAGGCAATGGTTCTTTTCTTTTCGTTTTTCGTGATATCCGGTTGATCTTCTATTTGCTCTATCTCCGCCCCAATAGGACCACCGTTTTCCTGAAAAGCGTCCCAAAGCCTTTGGGCGGCGTCCATAGCCACATACAGGGGCGTCCTGCGATGGAAGGCCAAAACTCCCAGATGCAGGGGAAGCCTGTCCCGCACCTTGGAAAATTGCCGGCAGTACTCTTCGTATATCCGCCGGGCGATGGTCAAGGCATCATAGGCCGGCACCAGGGCCATGAACTGATCAGGGGAATCATATATTCTGATGAAGGGGATATAACCCTGGAACTTGGCAGGCGCTTCACCAGCGTCTTTAAGTACATAGCCCTCCCGCCAGTCTTTATCATCTTCCCGTTTAATCCTTATCTCCTGGCCGTGTTTATTTAGATAGGCAGCGATGTCCGCAGCGCTGTTGTCCCTGTTTGCCAGGAGCTGTAGGTTGATGGTGCTGCAGAAAAGGGCCTTTGCTTCATCTACGCATACAGGGCTGAACCGCATTCCTCTAAGTTCCAGATCTAGTGTCGCTCCTGGGGACAAGGCGGGATTAGGAGCGATTTTAAAACTAAGGCGAGTGTCTCGCCCGGTCCTTGCAGAAAGCTGCCCGGGGATTATGGCACCGAAAACGGTCTTTTGGGTAAATGCATAGGTGGTTTCCCAAATTCGGCGTATCCGGGCAGCCGACGGGTGTTTGCGGAAAAGCAGCCTGACCAGCCAACCCGCTTTTTGAGCATTATGCGTAAGTCCCTCAGCTGTACCGCCGGCATCTCTTTCAGCAACAGGCTCCCAAAAATCTTTTTCAAAGTTACTTACATTTACTCCAAGCAGTTTTCTGCATAATTCTTTCTGTTTATTGCTAAGCCTAGTTGGGCTGTCAAACATTTTTTCAAACTCTTTCTTTAGGTCTTCAGAGGCGTTAATATTTAATGACCTACATATATCTAGATTCTCATCTTTCCAGGTTTCAAACAGTTGGGCGGCAAATGTACCGATCATTGCACCGGAAAGCCATGCGTCCAAACCAAATTTGCCCATGAGCAAGGCGACCTGCCCGTTGCGATCCGCCACTTCGTCCAGCCAAATGGTGTGCCGTGAATCTGGCTCATTGTTCAGCCATTTTTTCGCCCTTTTCTGGTAACGCGCATTACACGCCTCGCATCTGTCTTTTTTTTCTTTTTTTAGTCTGATCCGACAATTGGGGCAGATATCTTGTTTTGAATCACTTTTGAAAGATTTGTTGTAATACGTTAATAAAGCGTTTATATTCCCCGCATGTGGGAAGGCGAGCTTATTAAGGGCGGTTTTACGTTGTTCACCCAATATAACATAGCTGCGGCGCGGCCTTGTGGATATGTTGCATTGCAAGCTGTAATCAAGCGCTATTTTTCTCTCCTGCATTTTTTGTTGTATTTTTTGTTGTACCTCATTGGTTAAATCATGGGGATCGGAGACAGCGGGAAAAGAAAAGTATATCCCGGTGGCATCCCGGTAAATTTCGTTCCCCAGGGGATAGCAAAATTCAACGAGGTTTTTTATCTCTGCAAAGGCTGTTTCGACTGCCTCGCCATAGCCTAAAATATCGCCAATTTTAAGACCTTTGGACATAAGCCCCATAAGATCGACGTTAAAGCTCAGGATATGCCACTGCGATTTTCCCTTAGGCTCCGACCAGCCCTCCAGAACAATTTTAGCCAGACTGGGTTTAAGCAGCGCAGCGATGGAATGGGCGTAGTCATACAAAGAAATTTCGTTCAGAGGCCTTCTTGTTTCTGCGATAGCCAGGGGATAGTAAGATTTAAACAATTCCATTGTGTCTTGGTATAATTGGTAGGAAGCGTTATCTTCTTTTTTGAATTGCTCGCTTTGAATCCGTTTTAGCAATTTTTCCAGTTGCGAAAAAAATTCAGTTTGTTTCAACCGGGTATCTGCAAGCAGGGGGATTTCCTTTTCATAGCCGAAAGCAGTGGACATAAAAGATTTCCCGCTTTTTTGTCTCCCCGATTGGTTCCTCCCCGCCAGTTCCTTCTCTATGCCGGAGACGATGCCGTGAGCGTCGGCAAGAATTTGGCGCAATCCTTTGAGATTGGTCCTGGTATGTTTATTTATATAGCTTTTAAAAGACTCTACTCTATTTGATTTAAGCTCTCCGGGAGATGAAATCTTAAAGCTATTAAATAAATCATCCCAGGTATTGTCTGACAGGATAGCGGCTAAAGAGGAAAATTCGTCGCCAAAAAAAGCTTTGTATTCAGACTTCTCAGGTTTACATATATTCTTATATGAATATTTCTCACCTATATAACCTTCTTCATTGCTCCTAACATGTTTTTCGGAAAAGCGGCCCAGCAGATGCAGGTACGCAGCCAACTCAGCCAGAAGAATGGGAGTGCGGTTATCTGCCAGTTTCTGCAATTGGCTGCTCATCTTAACCCACCTCCTGGAGCAGGAAATTTACTTTTTCCTCCAATTCGGAAAAACAGCCGAAACAAACCGGGCTGTCAAGTCCCTGCAAGCATAAGTTTCCCCGGCTTTGCTCCCAGGAATCCTGAACGACGCCCCAGCCGAGGGATTTTTTAGCCGAAAAACCGTATTTTAAAAGCAGGGCTCCCAAGGCGGCGGCAACGGCCTTCAGGTCGCAGATGGCTTCATAAATCCGTTTTTTGTCTTGTGTCTTCTCCAAATGGTGCAGGGGTACGTAAAGCAGCCGGAAGATTCCGCCGGCTCCCCGCGGTACAACCTCGTAATAAATTGGGTTTTTCCCTGCTTTGTACTTCCGGTCGTGGGGGTTGAGCACAGCCATTTCCACTTTATCCCAAAAAGTGGGGAAAAAGTGGAGCATGCCGACCGTGTGAGCCGTTTCCTCAAATTGCTGAGTGCCTTTGCCGGCGGAGAAAAGGTCTTTTACCTGCCGGCGAAATGCATCCTGGGCTTCCTTTCCGCCCAACCTATCCAGATGAGCCGCCCAGCCGGAAGGGTTCGTCTCCAGGCCTTTTTCCGTTCCAAAAAGAAGGCAGTGCTGCAGCCGCCTGCGGGCAAACTGTTCCGGATTTTTCTCAACCGGTTCCAAATGCTCTTTCATCATCGTCCAACGCAAGCTTCCCTTCCAGGCAGGCGCCGCCGTAAAAGGCACGCCGAAAACCTTATCCACCCGTAAGGGGTTATCAATAACATAAAAAGGAATGTCGTCACGGGAATAAAAAGGTGAAGCCAGGGTAAGCGGTAGTTCCAAAGACCAGCTCCCTTCCGGCAGTCCATGGAGATCGGCCTGGCTGTCAATACCCAGCAAGTCAAGCTCTGAAAGCCGGCACGCAATATAACTGTTGTAGCTGCCGCCAGAGTGCATCACAGTTTTCAGCCCCGAAGGACTTTGCCCTTCGCCTGTTCTGGCAAATGCCTTCGGATCTATTCTATTGGGCCTGCCATTTGCATCGGGGAGCTTGCTATCTATGCCCAAGGCGGTAACAAGCAGCCCGGACCTGGCTCGAAGATCATTGATTTCGACATATTTCCCTTTTCCCCGAACCAGGTCGTCGATATTTTTCCTTTCCTTTTCTCTTTTTTCTTCCCAGTTCCCTTTCCGTTCCTGAACTGAAAAGGCAGCATAGTAATCATGAAGCATTTATGAACCTCCCCCCTCACCTTCAGAAAGACTTTCCAGGTAATTTAAGTAGTCTTTATTGTCCGGTGAAATCGTATCCCTGTGGGAGCAAAACTCCCGCCACACCGACAAGTTGCCCTTGCTTGCCTTTTCTCCGAAGAGTTGAGCGAAAGGAAAGGGGGCCTGCCCTTGCCCTTCCAGGCTAGCTTTTAATTCATTCAAAAACATCGTTTTTACCTTAAACCGGTCGTCTTCCGGCGGGAGCCAGCCCCAGATACGAAACTCCCACTGACCGTTATTTACCGGGTAGGCGCAGGAAACGTTGACCTTTGCGGCCATTTTATTTAACGTTTTTGTTGAGCCAAATAACCAGTTGGCTATATTTTGCTCAATATTTTGATCACCTTTTTCCCACAGAACCTTTCCGCCGCCGTAACGCAGCCAGTTTTTCACCGCGGGAGCTATGGGGACCGAGCCGGATTTTATCCAGTTATTCATCTTAAAATCTTTCGTCCAACCCCGGTAATAATCGTTTTGACCTCTTTTTCCCCGTTCTCTAATTCCATCCACTTCCTCCCACCAATTATTCCCTGTGGAAAAGCGTATTTTCGTAAAAAACATCTCTTTTAAATTTGGCATAGCAAAACTGTCGGCTCCTTCCCGGATTTTAAATCCGGAAGGCAACATAGTTTTGAGCGCCGTCAATTGATTAAAAAACGCTGCTGCTTCCACTGTTAACTCCGCTTGTCCAACGATATCCGTTACACCGTAGCCATGCTGGGTCCTGGCGCCAAGCCCGCCCCAGCGGGTTGCAACCAAAAGCGGCAACAGGATTAAAACTGGATCAAAATAAGCTTTGTAAGGGATGACGGATATGTCTATATCCCCCCAAAGTCCGCTGCCCAGGCGCCAGCCGTTTGTCCTCCCCCCGGGGACAATTTTGATTGGCTGGCTGTTATCGTTAAAAACACTCTTGCCGCCGGCAAGCTGGATCTTAAAAGCGCGCTGCAAGCCGGTGGCGCCAAAGAGCAGGCATCCCGGGCAGTAAAAATAAACCTCATTTTTTTGCTGTTCCGTTTTTTCGGGACATCGCCCATCTGAAACCGGATCGCAAACAAAAGTTTTTTCAAGCCCCCGCATTAGCGCCTCGGTCCACCAGCGCAGGGACCCCATAAAGCCCGAAGCCCTGACGATGTCGCTCCTGGTATCTATATCACCTGTCCAAAGTGGGGTTTTTAGTTTCAGTTTTATGGTTTCCATTTAAATTTCGTCACCTCTCCCCTCAGAGCTTTTTCCTGCTTCACCGATGCGAAATGGGTTGTCACCTTTGGATCGAATTAAACAGCGTTAGTTAGAAACAAATTCAAAATCGGCATAAAAACGTCCTACTCCACAAGCCTGTCATAGCTCAGCTGTGGCCGGCCGTGTCAGTTTCCTCTATGTAAAGCTTTACGGCAAACATGTTGTTGTCATAAAGCTTGATGATCTTCACACCCTCAAGCGCAAGGCTGTCGATGTCCTCGGCAAACACGCCTTCCTCGTCATACCAGAAGACAATGTTGCGGACGCTGCCCTGCGACAACTCGCGGGCAAACTGCCGCTCAAGAGATTTTTTCACTTCGGTTAGGTTCATGTTCCGATTACCCTCATTTATCGCCGTAATGTGTACGGCAACCGGCTATGATGATTTTTCCGTCAGTGATGCGGTATACTAGCCGGTTAGTATTATCTATGCGCCGGGACCACCACCCGGACATATCGCCCCGGAGAGGCTCCGGCTTGCCGATCCCATCATAGCCGTTGCTGTCAATATCCCGAAGGAGTTGGTTTACCCTTTTCAGCGTCTTTTTATCTTGTATTTGCCAATATAAATAATCCTCCCAGGCTTTATCCGTCCATAACTTTTCCATTGGCTAATCCTCAATTAATTCATGGGCTGTTAGTTTGCCCTCTTCTGCGTCCTGTATGGATTGCCGCAGAATTTTCATATTTGCGGGACTATAAAAAGCGTCTGTATTTAAGGTAATTTCAAAAGGTATGCCGCCTTGACGCAGGGATTGCCGTACAAAGATATTGAACGCCGTGGTCATGTTCAAGCCTAATTCATTAAAAAATTTTTCCGCCTGTTCCTTTAACTCTTTATCAATTCTAATATTCAAGTTTGTCGTTTCAGCCAATGCAATCACTCCTTTTACTGATATTATATGTAATTTTACTATATTCTATGCGCATTGTCTATGGATTGCACGTAATTTTATTTGCAATTCCAATCAAGCTCTAAATACATACCATCCTCCCTCTCAAATCTTAGCCAGCAAGTCCATTTTCACGGTTTTGCCATTGTCCTTCGGCACTTCGACGCCTTGGAATTTGGCGTAGTTGACCTTCACGCCGTCGTCAAGGTCAAGTTCGATGGCCTGATGCGCGATATGCGCCACTACCTGATCGTATAACCGGCACTCTTCGATCTTCTTTTGCAGGGCTTCGATTTCCTTGCGGTAGGCCGCTTTTTCACCGGCGTTTTCCGTGATGCCGGTGAGCATCTGAAGCCGCCCGATTTCCGACTCGTACTTGCGCTGGAGCGGGTGCAGGTAATCGGTGCGCACGCGCGCCACGGTGAACTTGTCGTACCGGTGCAGGTAGACAAGCGCCTTGAAGCCGTTCTGCCTGCCGCTGTCGAACAGCCAGTAAATGGGCTTTTTCTTGTAGGTCTTCACATGTTCCTTGTAGAAATCATTCAGGAAATAGCGGCGGATTTTCTCCCGCGCTGTGCCGTTTCCGTTCGGATACAGCGCATCCGCGATGAAGTCAAGGTTCTCTTGCAGGGTATCCTCGCCGTACACCACGCGGATAAAATCAACAAACCGCACCACGATGTCATCGTCGAAGTAGTCGTTTGCCCCGATGGGGATGACGGCGTCGGGTTCGACGCCGTAGTGGGCAGTGGTTAGTGGGCAGTGGGCAGTTTCCTTATAAGGGCAACCAGCATTTTGCCCACTTCCTCCGACAATTCCATCGCTTGCCTTATATCCATATCGGCAAGGTATCCGAGTTCTACGCATATCAGCAGGTGTGTCTGAAGTTCCGCTTTGGAGCCCCGCGCTATCGACAGGAATTGCGCGAATTCTTTTGTCGATGTCCTTGCCTGCCCCTCCGCTTTCACCAGTTGCATTGCCTTTTGCCAAACGATCAGTTCCTGGTAACTCTGCACACCCATATTCTCGCAGAACCTCCTTCAGGTAATACTGCCCACTAACCACTGCCCACTGCTCACTAAATTCGCCTCCGGCGAATTTCAGCCCCGGCTCGTCCAGGCTGTACCGCCCGAACATGCAGCCCACGGCGTAGGAAATGAAGCTGCGGATGTCCCGCGAGAGGTCTGCCCGGCGGATGGTCACGTCCTTGTCCTCCACCTCTGGGGTTAGCTCGTCCTGAAGGCCGTAGATTTCGATGAAAATACGGTTGAGTTCTTCCTCGTTGGATTTGAGCTTTTCAAACTGTCCTTCGCTGAATAATTCCCAAGCATTGAAAGCGGATGAAATTCGGCTTGAAGATTTGATATCTCCCCACGCGAATACGTCAGCTATTTTTAACCCTACAAGTGGATGCACACGAAAATCCCATGAAGTCTCGAAGCTATCCCAATCTGTGCGGGATATGTCGATGTTTTGAGCGACAAGATCGTTAATGATTTCAAAGTGTTCTTGAGAAAAAACAATCGGTAATCGTTCTAAATCACTATTTGTAAAGCTCATGCTCGGATTAAGTATCCTTAAATACTCAAAGCATACATTTGAGCACAAAAATCCAATTATATAGAGCAACTTGCTCTCGTCTTCAACGAATGCTGAACGACTTGTATCATCAAAAATTGAGCCGGAATCCTTATATTTTACAGCAAATTTTGATGCACTTATTTTATTCCATGTTAGCCCTCGCTTAAAATAGTATCTTGTATTCTGTGGGCGAGCCGCAAGTTTCCCTGCTGGATTTATAAAGCTCCTAATGCGTTTCCCATCATATTGCCAGTCAACAACTAATTCATTATTAGTTGCCCATTTCCTAAATTCACCACCACTATTACATGGAAACCATTTATGTTGACCCGATTGTGTCTCATTCACATCTGTATAGTTGAATCCAATACTGAAAACCGCAACCTCAAACCAATTTCGCTGAAAAGAAATATTGTCGCCTGTAGCAAGCCCGGCTTTAGGAGATGCAATATCCTTTAATACTGGATTTTTTGTAAAGGGAAGCAATGCTTTTTCTGAAAGTTCATATGCAATTGGTAAACCTGGAATTCTTTCGTAGTTTTCTTGCGTAACAATGTATTTCCCTATATTAGAAAAGAACCACTTTTCTTTTTGCTCCAAACTGTCCACAGCACCTTGCTTGAGGTATAATTTTCTATATATCGTTTTATAACCAGTAACATATGCTTTCTCAACAATAAACGCCGTTGTTCCAAAGTCAGAGCCAAAAACGCCTCTGCCAAAATGCAGCATATTGACAATAGTATTTGATTTAAGTAATTTCTCTCTCAATCTTTCATAGCTCGATAAAAACATCCAAACCGGAATGTTGATCATAGCCATAAATCCGTTTGACTTGCATATATCAAGTGTTCTTTCCATAAAGACTGTACTCATATCGCTCTTACTATCGGGATAATTCTTCTTCACATATTCCGACAGCTTCGGACCCATGCCGCTCCCGCCCATATACGGCGGATTGGTCACCACCACGTCGTACTTCTGGGTCATAATCTCCGCAATATCCAATATCTCAAGCAGGATCCGCTCGGTCCGGTCAATGCCTTTGGTGTACATATCCAACTGTCCATAACGGCAATCCTCTACAAAGCGCCGGAGCCGGGCATAGTCCAGCGTCCGGTCGATTTTGAGGATGGAGCCGTATTCCCGCGCGTCGGCGAAAAGGCCGATCAGGTGGGACAGGTCGTCCCGGCACTGCCGCCGCCCGGTTTCATCCATCCCATGCCCCATGTACTCCAGATGACGCGACTGCGCCCCGTCGGATTCGATGACGGCGTGGACGTGGGCGTCAGGTATATTCTGCTGACGGAAAAAGCGGCGGTTGTAGCTGCGGGCCTTCATCATCAGCGCGAAATAGGCAAGCTGCGCCGCCCGCTTGTCAATGTCCAGCCCGTATATATTGTTTTGAAGAATGAGATTGGGTATCTCCCGCTCGGCATAGCCCTGGCTGAAGTATATCTGATAGAGCACGTCAAAGGCGTACACCAGAATATGCCCGCTGCCCATGCAGGGGTCGATGATTTTCACATTTTCAATGTGAAAATCAGTGGACAGTGAGCAGTGTGCGGTGAGCAGTTGTTGGCGCGCTTCATCTGTTTGCTCCGCTTCTTCAATGTAATATTTCCAGTTGGATTTAAGAGCTTCGACACTGTCCACCGCCCACTGTCCACTGCTCACTACAACCCGCCCCAGCGAGTTCTCCACCATGTACCGGACAATCCACTCCGGCGTAAAAAGCTGGGTGGCGGCCGGGATGGTCTCCTTGTTGATTTTGATGTTCTTTTTCAGCCCGGCAAAAACCTCGTCCTTTTTCTCGGAGATGTAATACTGATACAGCCAGCCGATGATCTGCACCTGATCGCGGAAATCCTCCTCGGCGATGCCGTGGACAAGGTCATGGACGATACCGCCCTTTGCGTAGAGGGCGTCGGGCAGCAGAAGCTCGGTATAATCGTCGATCTTCTCAAACATCCCCGGCAGGATGGAGGAAAGAGCGTTGCACTGCGAAATAAGAATGTATTTGTACAGTTTTTGGGAAGACGAGTCGCGATATTCGGCGATTTTACCCTGATCCACATAGTCCAGCCGGTCTGCTTCACGGATAACGTCCGGCTCGGCGCGGCCTTCATCCACGCTGGAAAGGATGCGGATGCCGGAGGGCAAATAGTCGTTAACCTCCATGAAGCGCAGCGCGATGAGACGGTTGAACCAGGTGTAGGCAATCTCCTCCATGACGGCGTTATAGCCCTTTTCCTTGCCAAGCTCATCCACACGGCGGCTGATTTCGCTTACCAGACGCTCGCGTGACTTATACTGCTCATTTGTCAGAAAAATGCCCTCATTCATCAGGGCACTTTTCGCCTCTTCCGGCGGCAGCGCCATCTCCTCGCGGATATACAGCTGATAAGCCTTCTGGCGGACGGCGTCGATCAGCTTCCTGCGGGCCGACACGGCGTAGTTTTTAATTGCAGTCTTGTCCATCTATACCAACCTCTCGTGCGCTTCATTGAACCCCTATACAATCTTAATCGTTGTATTCTCCTCAAGCTGCGCCTCAAGCTTTTTGCGCAGCTCGTCTAAGAGCTTGTCAATATCCTCATTGCTGGATATCTGACGGGTCCCGTGGAACAAGGTTTTCACACTCACCATTTTCGTTTTCCGTACAGGGGGCCGAATGATTGCATCATCTCCCGCCTTGGCCTGTTCCGCCGCGAGGCGCGCTTCCTCTTCATCGAAGCCTTGCATAAACCGCTGCTTCATGCGGTCGCTCTCCGTGCGCATGGCGATGGCTTCATAGATATTGTTGGCATGGGAGAGCCTGTCGAGCAGCGCTGAAAAGTCCGCTTGAACCTTTCCCGAAAAGCGCTCCTTGAAAGAACGGCGTTCCAAATCAGCCAATGTCGCAGCCTTGTCCGCCTCGATGTCCGTACGGATCGGTTCGCATTCCGCCTCCAGCAGGTCGCCGAAACGTTTGATGAACTGATCGATAAGCTCCGGCAGCTTGTGTATTTCCGCGTAGGGTTCCGGAAGGCGGGTGATGTGCTCGATATCCTCAACCACTTTGATGGTCTCCGGGTCAAGCACATAAGAGCGGTTGGCTTCGTAAATCGCCAGCATTTTCAGTGCCTTATCAAAGATATTTCTCTGGTTTTTGAAGAACTTCTTGACGTCCTGCACGTCCTCCCCGTAGTCCAGCAGGGCGTCTTTTTCTTCAGCAAGGTAATTGTAAAACGCTGTTGTTTCCTTGATTTTAACGGCCTGTTCAAAAAGCTTCCTGCCGTTTTCCAAAACGATTTTGCCGGGATATCCCGCCTTGTCGTATTCATGGAGCAAATCCTTGATGCTGCCGTCGTTTCTGGAAAGCTCGGAGGCAGCAAGCTCCTTAAAGCGCGCCATCAGGCCGTCCTCGTCACCCGGTATATCGCTTCTCCCAAATACATCCTTCGCGAGGTTTTTGGCGTTCTGCAACAGGACGGGTGAAATTTTCACACGCATTTTCACCAGGACACGATCCAGATAATCTCGTTTTGTCACATAGTTGATCACATTCATGTCGCTTGTGGCGATGCTTTCGCCGCCAAGCTCCAACCGGATTTCCTGCTTCTGAAAAAGTGTCAGGACGATGCCTGCGATGTCCATGTCTTTCCACCCGTACGGGATTTTGTTAAAGTGATCCATCAGGGTACGCATGGTGGTCGGCATGTTCTTGTAGGAACTGCGGACAACAATATCCTTCATCTCTTCAATGGCAAGATGATTGGGAACGCCGGCCTCCATGCCCTCGATCACAACCTGAGTATCCTTGGCTGTGAGAATTTCTCTTAGATTGTCGTTGGTATAAAAGGGATTGGTGATGTAGTTTTGCTTAGTATAAATGCCTTCCACCAATATTTTAAAGGCGTCGTTAATCCTTTCGGACGGCTGTTTCTCTTTAATGTCAAGCTTATAGCCGTTCACATATAAATCAGCCTTTTTGAGAGCCTCGAAGATCAGCTCCCTGCATCTGTCCAATCGCTGTTTTCCCTCGCGGGCTTTGGTGGTTTTGATGTCCTCCACCGCGTCGGTGGACGCCTTGCCGGCGTTGCGTCGGATGTACGTCTCGATTTGCAGGGCCTGTTCCATCTCGTCGATGAAGGACATATCGGAGGGAAGCGCGACAATGACGTTTCTCTCCCGCATGGACATAGCTTTGAGTTCCGGCTCGGCGGCGCCGCCATGGGCATACATGGGAGTCAATACTCGAATGCCGATTTCCTCTTTCTGTGCGCCTCTCGGCCTGTCGTCAATGATTGTGTTGAAAGAAAAGTCATACCGGTCGTTATAGCGGTATTTTTTATTGAGGCCAAACAAGGTGGAGAATATATCGTCCCCGACTTTATCAATGATCTCGCTTGTGTCAATCTTGATTTCCCGGATTTCGCGGTTGATGTCCTGCTCCTCGTTTGTCAGGAAGATAAATTGATTGCCGTTTTTAATGATAAGCTTCTGCTCCTCCAAACGGCGCAAAGAGGCGTCAACCTGTTTTTTGGCCTCGATTTTGTCCTGATCGATATTTCCCAGCATGACGGTGGTGATGTTTTCAAGGTTGGCGGGCAGCACATTGGGGATGTACTTCACCATAAACAGAACCTTCAAGACCTCCACGTCGTAGGGCTGCAAGGCTCCGTCGTCAAACCCGGCGCTTTCCGCCGCCCTGATAATCACTGTTTTGATATTGTGATCCAAAAAGGTTTCAATGGTTCTGTAAAAAGCGTTAAAGGGAATGAGAATGCCGTCGCCGAAGTTGGCGTACTGAACCGCCGCCTCTTGGAAGGCGTTGAGCAAGGAGCGTTCTCCTTCCGACAGATGCTTGCCGGACGCGCCGTGGGTTCGGATGCCCGTGAACACCGCTTGCAGCAGGTTGAACTGATACGGGACAAAGGGATACGCGTCCACAAACTCCTCTGCGGAACTGTACAGCCTCTTCTCCGGCGTGTCAGGAGAAGAAAAGGTAATCAGGTTTTTGACAACGGCGGCTTTCCCGGCATACAAAAGGCGCAGCTTGTCCGCCGCCGCGTCCGTCTTGGCGAGCAGCCTCTTCTTGATCACTTCGTCCACGTTGGCGGAGGAAAGGGAAAGCCTGGTGTCAAACCGCCCGATAATTTTAGAGAAGTTGTCTCTGTCCACTTTGGTGATTGAGTCGATATCCTGCTGGCTTGTGGCTATGACCCAGGCCTGTCCGCCGCATTCCGTGCCCAGGCTTTCCACGACAGTCTGCAAATTCAGCATCAGGCCGCTGTCGCTGCCGATGTACTGCCCCATCTCGTCGCAAAGGAAGATGACAAAATGCTTTTTGCCTGTTTCCTTTGACTTCGCTTCTATGTATTCCCGCACCCGCCTCGCAAATCCGTTGATATCCAGAGAATAGTTCTCCTCGGATTTGTTGTACCAGTTCCGCGCGGCGTCAATGCTCATCTTCGTAGTGTCGGCAAGCGCCTGAACGATATTGTCCTCTTCAAAATAGAAATCCTCGCGGGCGTCTTCCCATTCATTGCCCGCAAGCGCTTTGAAACGGGCGCGGAAGCTGTCGTAGACGCCGTCCTTGGTCATTTGCCGCTCCAAATCGGCAATCCACGGCATACTGCCGCAAAAGCCCCGCATTTTATTAAAAACCTTCATGAAGACCTTGACAATGGCATCCTTTTTGGTCTTCGAGTCTGCATCGGCCTCGGCGTCAATATTGAACAGGACCACGTCCGCGCTGGTATCGGCCGCGACCTGCATATCCGCCAAAATGCGGCTGTCGGCTATCTTTCCGTCAAAGTAACTGATGGCCTTTTTGCCGTTATAGGTTCTGTTTGAAAGAAGATAGGAAAGTATCTTGAGAAAATGGGATTTGCCGCTGCCGAAGAAACCGGAAATCCAGACGCCCATTTTATCGGTGCGGGTTGTCGTGCCCTTGCGGTAGCCCTCAAAGAACTTGTCGAAATGGCGATGCAGTTCCTTGGTCACGACATACTCGTCCAGCTCCGCCGTGATAATTTCATTGGAGTCCTGACCGATTTTGACAACGCCCTGAATGGGCCTGCCAATATCCTTTTGAAACATATCATGTATTTTCATGCCGCCACTCTCCTATCTTTCAATCAGCTTGAAGGCCCGGTAATAGTTGTCGTCCGTGATTTCTCCAAACAGCCGCAGCTCGTTTGTATAGTCGCCGGGAAAGAACATGACCAGAGGATTCCTGTCTATCTTGCTGTGCAGGTTGTTCAGCACGGTATGAGAACGTATGACCGGCCAGGCTTTTCCCACCCCGGTCAAAAAGATAACGTCCCTCCCGGGTACGATGTTTTCAGCAATCTTTCTGATAATCAAATCGCCTTCAAGCGTCAGCCTCAGCGTTTTTTTGATGGGATTGATAATCGCCTCACTGGTTTTGACCTGCTCCATTTGCAGCACCTTGTCAAGATAATTCTTTTCCCGCAGAACGTCCAGCATGAGCTTGTACAAGTCAAATTCGACAATTCGCACGTCGTCATGGGCGTTGTTTACACGCTGTTTCAGATATGAAACATGGGCGCGAACCGCCATTTCATCTTCCGGATTGTAGTCGAAAATCCAGAAATTGATTTCATTCGCCGTGCCGCGCCCCGTGCGAAAGCTTTTCTCCAATATTTTAGGCTCGATCAGGTCAAGCCGCTTATTCAGCTTCATCATCCGTCACACCTCCAGGAGCATGGCTTTTGCGTAAGGTTCATTCTTTCCCTTGAGAAGAGCGGGAATTTTCCGGTCGCATACGGGCTTCAGGATGATTAGCGCGTCCTTGTCCCTTTTGGCCAGCCCCGCTTCGCAAAGAATATTCTTGTAGGTGTTTCGTATGCGCACGAGGTTGTTTGGTGTCCAACCTGCCACCGTATCATCGTTTTGCGCCTTGCGTTCAATAAAAGTTAAAAATTCCTTGTCATCGATTTCCGTTTGACCGGACAGGAATTTGTCCGAGTAAATCTCACGCATGAATTCAAAAAAAAGACGGTCTGATTTGATCAGCGCCAGAAAAGCGATCAGCCTGGCGTCCTCGTCCCGTCCGTTGGCCACGATGGAAACCAGAGGCATGTCAAGCGTCCCAAGACGCTTCAGCATTCTCAGGGGCAAATCGCGGCGCCTTTTTTGTTTCTCAAGCTGATAAATATTAGCGGTCATCGACAATTCTACAATTTCCTCCCTCGTTTTTCCCTCGCACAGCAGCTTTGCAGTCCTGCGCATATCGGAAAACATAAAGGGCATGTCCTTTATAGAGGACGTGTAAGGCAGTTCCAAACCCATGACAGCATCCTCCTAATCGCCTTTTTTATCGGGGATTATTTCCATCACGTCGCCAATATCACAGGAAAGCGCATGGCAAATCCGGCTCATGACTTCCATGCTGACGGGCAGGTCTTTCGACAGCTTTGCCAGGGTGGTCGTGCTGATATCGGCAAGACTGAGCAAATCGGTCTTTTTCATTTTATTGTCCAGCAAAAGCTTCCATAGCTTAATGTAGCTGATGGCCATAGTTCCAATCCCTTCAGGTAAGTTGGTTTTATTATACAAAAAAGCATAGTGTTTTCCAACATAAAATTATATATTAAAGAAATTATATCTGTGAATGCCAATATTATTTTTATGATTAATCATTCTTTAACGGAAGCTTTACAACCTTTTGACCTGTGTTTTCTATGGCGGCCGATGGAACCTATAATACCATTTGGTGCCGCCGTCCTTTTTGGGAACTTTGTCCTTCGTCAACTCGGCGGCGATTTCGTCAATGCCTTTTCCCGCCAGGTAGCTCGCAAAGATTCTTCTGACCACTTCGGCCTCGTCCTCACGAATCATCAATTCCCTATTTACAAACCTGTATCCGCACGGTACGGAGGGGTTGACGTATGTGCCTTTGCGCATGCGCGCCCGGCATCCCAATCTCATGTTGCTGGACCACCAGCCCTGTCCCGTAAAGCGCCCAGGCCAGATAGGAGAAGAACAGCACGATGGCCTGCACCCAGCTCATATCGAACAGCTCGGCTCCCATGTTGCCCATCATGGCAAAGAATTCGCCAAGGAAGCCGATGATCTGTCCATAGATCCAGTCCATGATCTGACCCAGCACAAGGCCGGTGGTAAAATCCCATATGAACATTTGGGCCTGTCACTCCTTTCATAAATAAAAAAACACGCTTCCTATTTCAGATAAGCGTGTTCCAATTGCTTTTTTTTAGTTGGTTTTGTTTAATCCATGGAAATGCCGGGAATTTTTTGCTCATCCTCCGGATCGTTCGTGCTCTCCTGCGTGAGGACATCAAATTGTTTGATGATGCCGGAGCAATAGTCTTTCAACTTTGGAATGTCGATGGTTATGGTTTCCCATAAGCTTTCCACGTCAATTTTACCATAGCTGTGAGCAACCACATTGCGCAACGCCTTAATTTGCGTCCAAGGCATTCCAGTGTAGGTTTGTTTAAAATCATTGGTGAGATGCGTGGTCAATTCTCCAATTTGCATTACACAAAGAGCTGTGGCATTCCTATATACGGAATCTTGCGCGAATACCGTGTAATCTTTTCCGAAGCGCCGAATGGTTTCTTCTATCTCACGGCAATAGGAAATGATACGGCGGAGCACGTCGGCGTTCCGGTTATCCGCCATACAGAAGCACCTCTTCTTTCCGTATCTTATGGAGAAAGTCATCTTCCAGGCTGCCTGTTGTCAGAACGTCCACTTTCGTCTGCAGAGCTTCTTCAATTTCCGTATATAACCCGCACAGAGCAAACATCCCTTTAAGGGACCCTTTATCCACGCGCAAATCTATATCACTGTTTTCAGTAACGTCTCCACGGGCGTAAGAGCCAAACAGATACACGCGTTCCACCCCATATTTTCGGGCGATTGGTTCTACAACAGTTTTGATTTCCTCTATCGTATACTTTTTCGCTGCCATGCTCTCGCCTCCTTGAAATATGTTTAAAATACTTTTTGATCTATTATACCACAGCAGTTTTTATAATCTACTTGAATTTGGAAATAAAAAGGTCCACCTTCCGATACATACAAAAAAGCAACCGACATCAGCCGATTGCTCTCTGTATGTAGATATTCATTTTTGTAATTGTTCAATGCAGTCGCGGGTAAAGCCTTCTAATGGGATAAACAGCTTGTGCGAAATGGAAGCCTTGATTTGAATCTGCGGCAGAAGAAGATTTTTCCCTGAATCAAAAAGCTCTTTTACCGCCCACTGAATTTTTCTCTTACGCCATTCCATATCGGTTTCCAATGCTTCATCCAGATATGCCTGCGTCTTTGGCAAATAGCCGTTTTTCAGATTTTTGTAGAGATTGTTCAGCCCGCCGTACTTTTCCACAGAATGCCGGTTAATCCAAACGGGGCGGCCCGGCGAGCTTTTCAAGTAAGCAACCGCGGCGCGGGCTTTCTCTAAACTATCATCATCGCTGTCAGCCCATTCAAACACTGTATACCGTTTGGACTTTGGCGCATTGACCTCATACCAGTCCACATCGTTTTTCCGCAGCCATTTGTAAATTTCAGGGTAACGCTTAATCAGAAAACTGCGGGATGAATCCGGGTTGTCTTTCATAACCTGTAACCATTGCGCCCGATAGTAGTCTTTCGATGTTGGCTTTGGAGCAGGTTCCGGCGCAGTTTTCCGCTCATAGTAGATATATGGCTTCTTCTTCGGTAATTGATCTGCCGGAAAGAAACCCAGTTCAACACCCAATCGCTTTACTGTCAGAAAACCACAGTGCAGTTTTTCTGTGATGTGCATAATGGGAGCGCCGGATTTCATCATCTTCTTGAACGTATCCATCCACAGCCACCCGTAGTCCACCGTATCAATTTGGCCGGAATATTGTTTGCTTTTAGGTCTTTCACGGCTTCGTCTGTATGCAAACCCGCAGTGGGGGCAGGTGAATGTTGCCTGATGGCGGGAAGCAAACTGCACCAGAGGCGACAGTTCAGAAATCACATCTTTCAAATAGTACGGGCAAACCGGATTTCTGCATGGCCACGGGCCTGCTCCATAGGGATGCGCCACACCATGCTGCTTTGTAAAGAAATCTTCGGCGGACCCGGCCAAAAATCGCATCAGCAAAAGATAATAGACCGGATAGAGCAGAGAAAATCGTTTATGCATAACGCGCTCTGGCCACGGAACCACGCCTTGTGAACGAACCTCCAAAAGCTCTAAAAGCTCTTGTCCATAAAACTCACAAATCTCCTTGTCGAGCAATTGGCTTTTCATCTTGCGCCCGCTTAAACTGCGATACCCTTTCACCCGGAGCAATTGGTCATAAATTTCCATTGTCGATTCTGAAAACGGCAGAGCATTCCCGTTTTGCATAATCCAAGCGGCGTCCCTCGCGACATTCATCAGCTTTTCAGTTGTACCGTCACAAAAGGAAGGCATAGGCTCGTTGGAGGCCACCGCAAAAGAGGCGGCATGAAACTTCGAGCTGATATCTTTTTGAAAGACAACGGAGTTCTTGATTGGCTTACCATGAACAGGACACATCAGAACGCCGGGAAGCAAGTGAAGCCTGTGCCAATATGGTTCGCCGTAAAGCCGAATATCTTCCTGCCAACAATCCTCGCAATAGCGGAGATACTGCCATTTGGGGCTTTTGGAGCGTGGCAGACCGCAAAGCTGGTAAGCCATAATTTTGTTTTGCGATTCACTTTCCAGTAATTCTAACACCTGAAGCCCGCGCTCTTCGGGAAGAAATGGCTTCAAGAACGGATAAATCGTATTGTGGGTTGCAAAATATTCCGCCGTTAAGCCCGTCTCTGGCGGAATCCGCAGGGCTACTTTACCGAGAGATTGGGGCAGATACAAATTCGAGCTGATCTTTTTTCCCCATATTGTTTTGGCGGTGCTGACAAAGGCCGGATTTCCGCTGCGGATATGGTATCGGCACAGAACACTGTAAAATATCTCGTCAGGATACGGCGTTGGGAAAAAGCCCAGCGGGGATTCGTCAAAACTCATCCGCTGATTCCACGATGAATCCTGACTTTTTCAGATTTTTATACGGCGATTCCCCGGCGGCTTTTCGTAAATCATCATCCTGTTCATCAATATCGGTCGGATTCTTTTCCGATTCCATGTTCAGGGCGATTTTGAATGCCTTTTTGACAACGGCGGCAAGAGGCTGGCCTGACACGGATTTTCCGATGGCTTTCTTCACAGCGGAACGGGCAACTTTTGAAGGTATATCCATTTCGAGAAGTTTCAGCACCGCCTGTTCTTCCAACGACAGTATTTCATTTTGCCCCAAAGGAATATCGCCGCCGGCTATCCTTCCGGACTGAGCGGCAAGGTAATCCTCCACATTGATGGGCTTGATGTCCTCATACATCAGCAGTTTTTTCATATTGCCGGAACGGAGCGCGTCGAGCATGGGCTTTACCAGCCGCAGCTTTTCCGCCGCGACTTCTTTGATGGTTTGGGCGGTTATCGTTTCCGTCCCGTCGGCAATCGCTTTCATCTGCGCCATCGCATAGAGCTTTACCGCAATGTCGATAATGCCCTGGCTTTCATCATAGAGAACATTTTTCAGTTCAGCTGTCAGGGGGATTTTGTTTCGTGTCCACTGGTTTTTCCACATTGCCCACAGCATGATCTCCCACGAGAGGTCGTTTTGCATCCTGTCCCACAGCAAATCCCCCTGTCCGCTGCCGCGCCGCGCCTGCCGGAACTCGCTCTGCAAAACCGACATGGCCTTTGTGGTTCCAATCAGCACGACGGGGACGCCGATTGTGTTGACCAACGTAACGAAGAAATTCAGCATTTTGTCCGAGCCGCCGCTTTTCGCCTGGCTGAGGTGCTGGATTTCATCAATCACAAGCAGCCCAAGACAATGCGTTGTGGCGATTTGCGCCATGCGGGGGAGCGCGGCGTCCACCGTCATGCGGTCGGAGGAAAACTTTTTGGAATAGCTCGTACCCAAAATGCGGTCAACATAGGCGAAGAAGCTCAGGCACAGCCCCTTTAACGAGCCGTCAAACGGGCAATCGATTTTCGCCCATACCAACTGCGTTAAAAACAGCGGCACCCCTTTGTACTGCGTGTGCAGGATTTGTTGGGGATAGAGCGATAAAACCTTTTCCATTGCCGTCGTTTTGCCTACGCCGGACATCCCGATAACGGTAAAGCCGGAAGCGGTAGAGTTCATGCTGTAAACGGTGTTCAGACCGGATTTTTCCCGAATGGCGACCGAGCCTTGCACCAGTCTTGCCGCATAATCGGACGTTACGGGATTTTTTGAAATATATCCCTGACGTATCGCCCGTGATACCCTCTGCTCAATGTCAATATGGGTATCAAGAGGCTGGAAATACCGAAACAGTCTGCCGATACAATGGAAACGGTATTGCGCGTCAAATTCCCGTTCGCCCTCGTTGTAACCGGGGTCAACCGTCAGGAGCTTCGCCGCCTCATAGCTTGAATAAATGGGCGGCAGCGCCTCTATCAATGGATTTCCCTTGTATTCCTCGATAATCTGCGGCAGGTAACAGGCTTTGCCCGGTTCATTTTTCATTCAGCCGTTCCTCCAATTGCTTTTGAATCATGGCGAGCGTGGGGGAAATTGTCGCCTGTTTCTTCTGCGGTTCAGGCTTGGCGGTCTGCGGCACATCGTCATCGCCAAGAGAAAAGGCTTCATCCCTGCGGTTGCGCTCTTTTTCAGCGCGCCTGTTTTCACGGATGTTTTTGGTTCTGGCGAGTTTGGATTTCGGGACAGCCGTCTGCCGCGCCATTTCCTCCGCTTCCGCGATAACGCTGTCTATCGCTGCGGACAAGTCCGCTTTGGTCGCCATTTCCTTTGAGTGTTTTGGCGGCGCAGCAGCTTTTCGGATTCCTGCAAATAGCGGATTTCGTCCAAACACATATCCACGTATTTATCCTGCCATTCTGCCAAAAAGCATCTTTCAAAGGACCCGTCCGGCTCCCGCACATAAATGGCGCTCATATTCCGTGGGTCGAAAGAGACATCCACCTTGTAGCTGCCCTTTGCCCGTGCCGTTTCAAACCAATGCTCCACGGCGGCGCGTTCGCACAGATAATACAAACCTTTGAAGCGAATACCTTTTGCCGTTACGGAAGCCGTTCCCGTTGGCATCAGGCACAGCTTGACGGTTTCCTCCGGGAACGAGCGCAATGCGCCGGAGCAATGGACGATACCCCAATTCCAAAGTTTAATGGGAATCGGTTCCACATTGTCCGCAATCATATCCGCCGTACGCTCATAGCCATCTAAAAAATGATGGTTGTTGTGCTGGAGTACCGGCGAGAGCAGCGGGAATAGAAGCAGGCAGGGAATCACGCCCAGGAGAATCGCTCCCGTCTTGACCATGGCGTAGGCGGCGTAGACCTCCGGCGATGTGCCGATGCCCGCCGCCTTGAGGATGTTCGCCATGCGGCTCCTTTTGTACTCATCCATGGGGATGTGTTTCGAGAGCCTGACCGCAAGCGACATGAGCCACGCCTCCATGGTTTTGGCGGCCTTTTTGTCCCCCCTGCCCGCGCCGAGCATGGCTCTGGCCGCGCCGAGGGTGGGCAGCTTCAGTACATCGGACAGGATAAAGAACATCCCCGCGGCCAGCAGAATTGCGAATAAAAACAGTAATGTCGTCATATTTCGCTACCTCCTGTACTCGATGGGCCTGGTCAGCCGGATGACGAAGGCGGTGGAGATAAAGATGGCCGCCGCGCACACCGCCAGGATGATCTGCCCCACGGCGGTGTGCATCAGCGTTTCATACCATGACTTGTTCAGAAAATACATCACGGGGATGTTGCCCACCACCAGAATCACCATGATGATGAATTCCTTGCGCGGCTCAAACACCAGGTACTCCAGTTCGTCGTTGACAATCCGCGTGTCCGAGAGCTTGCCGACAATGGGGGTCAGGGTGGTTTTGAGGCCGCGGTCGTACTGGCAGGCGGCGATGGCGTCGCACCACTCCCGGAACACCTCGTTTTCGATTCTTGTCTTCATGGCTTTGAGCGCCGCGTCCACATTGGGGTTGACGAGCTTGATTTGCGTGAGAAATTGGGCGAACACGTCGCGCACCGGCGGATTCAGGTAGTGAATGTTTTCCTCCACCGCCGTCAGGATGTCTTCATTGCGCAGATAGGCCGTGGTGATGATGCTCAGAGCCGTTTCCAGCTCCGCCGCGATATTCTTTTTATAGTGGCCGGCGGTCAGCCGCACATACCAAAAGGGCAGGAACATCAGGCCCAGCGCCAGGGCGGGAATGAGGAACACATTCCGCAGCAGGATGGCGATACTTGCGCCGACAGCGAACAGCAACAGCGAAGACGCGCAGACCATCGTGAAGCGGCTGCTTCGCCCGGTCAGCGTCAGGATGTCCTGGGCCTCCAGGATTCCCCGGCGCAAAAAAGACGGTTTCTTGCGCTGGGTGGCCTCGTTGATTTCGTCCCGAATGCCTTGGGGACGCCGGGTCAGAAAGCCGAACAGACCGTCGGTGAACTCAGAGAAAGAGATTTCGAGCAAAATAAAGGCGCCGGCAATCAGGCCGACGCAGGCGATCAGTTGAAGCGTAATCATCTGTCCGGCCCTCCTTTCGTGATTTGCGCCAGCACTTCCTGGGGCATGCCGTTTTCCAAAAATCGCTTTTGCAGGCTTGATGAGATGCCCCGCACCTGCCGGTGCCGTCCGTTAATGATGAATTTGTCGCCCTCCACGCGGTTTTCCGCAATCTGAAACTGGAACAGGGTGCGGTAGTTTCGCATACCGTCAGGCAGGATTTCGCATTCCATGATCTCCATCATCTTGCGCTGCTTGTTCTCCAACTGCTTTGTGAATACCACAATCGGAAACGCCTCGGTGACAAGAGCCATGAGGGTATCGTCCGCCATGTCGTATTTGCGCTTGCACAGGGTGACCATCCTGCGCCAGGTGGACTCGCAGGAGTTGGAGTGGATGGTGGTCAGCACGGTGTGGCCGGTTCTGGCCGCCTCCTGGGCGGCGTAGGCTTCCGCCGAGCGCATCTCGCCGACGCAGATGACTTCGGGATTAAAGCGCAGCGCCATGTCCAGCAGCATGTCCTGGTCGATGTTCTGCTTCTCATTTTCACTGCTGCGGATCCTCTTTTTTAAGACTTTGCGGATTGACAATGCGGATGGAGGCGCAAACACCCACGTCCTCGTCCACCAGGGGCGTTTTCAGCACGGCGATGCGGATGTTTTTGCTTAGATGCCCCAAAATGGCGGGGCTGGCGTTGTCCAGCACCATGCCCGACACATGGAGCATCCTCCTGATCACGTTGACGGCGTGTTCTGGTGACTCGAAGCGTTCCTCCAGCTTGACCGTGGAGCCGCCGCCGTACTGGACTTCGATGTCGTTCCAGGCGTTCACGTCGATTTCCTCAATGCCCGTGCCGAAGATGTATTTGGTGAGGAAGGAAAACTCGGCCATCTCGGTGTAGAGGGCGTCCACAAGCTGCCGGCCGGTCATGCCGTCCACGGCGATGCGGTAATCCTGAATATATTTGGCGATGTACCGCTTGACCTGCGTTTTGACCTCGTCCCTGCCGCCGTCGATGATGAGAGTGGAATACTTCGAAGAGATGTACTCCTGCACCTCCCGCAAAACCGCCCCAAAGTCCCTGGAGCTGTCATCGGGCGCGAAAAACAGACGGTGGCTGTCCGTCATATTGGCGGAACGGAGGGGGTAAGGCGCTTTCATCGCAGGCACTTCCCCGTTTTTAATCCGCGGATTGTCGGCGCTTTTTTGTCTGGTCTTTTTGTTTCTCATACGCCGAACACCTCCTGGCTGATTTTCCCGATCTCCCTGCGGAAGCCCCGGCTGTCCCCCAGCGCCAGATCCCGGAACAGATCCCCGGCCAACGCCTGGCTCTCCAGTTCATCGGAGTGAGGTATTTTGAACGCCACATCGCCCAGCACCTGCTCGATATGCTCGCTGGCCTGATGGGGCTTCAGGTTGCTGGCCACCTTGCACTGCTTGTCGGCGTCCCATTTGTTGTCCTTTAAAAGCGGGAGCTGGGAGGACAGGTAGCTGATGGATTTCAGGTCGCAGTTCACCAGCCGCAGCACCGAGTCGGCTTCCATGAGCGCCACCGCGGACAGGATGTCATTGGCGATATGGCTCCCGCAGTCAATGATGACATGGGGCGCGATATCCCGCAGATGGTCGATCAGTTCCGCCGCCAGTTCCGGGGTATAGGGCGGATAGGTGAATACATTCTCTCCCTTGAGCATCCCGATCAGAAGCAGATGGCGATATCGTTTGTGGGTGACGCAGTTCTGCTTGATGAGGGTGTCCGTGATATGGGTGGCCGCCAAAATGCTGCCCAGGGACTTCTCGCATTCCAGGTCGGAGGGCGGACAGACGCAGGGCAGCATGGGAGCGGTCATGTTAAATGCTTCCTGTGAGATTTTATCCGGTTTTATATTCCTCTGTTTCATCCACATGGAGGAAACCCTGGACCGCGGCTTCAACAATTACCGAAACCACAAGGGATACGGGCGTATCTCCTTTCCATAAAAACCCGTCCCGTATCGTATAGTTTTCCGGAAGTTTTGCCTTGGCAGGCCGGGAGTAAGAGGCTTGGCCGGTGTCCTGGGATATTGCGCTTTTTTCATCGCCCATGAGCATCATCTCCATAAATCAATATTCAGGTATGGACTTGCTTTGCTTATCCCATCTGCATTCCGGAGTTCTGCTCCGGCGCTTCAAAAGGGGCCTGCGACTCTCCTTTTCGTTGGCCCATGTTCAGCGCCTGCCGGTATGCGTCGATAACCGCGTCATTGAGCTGCCGCCTGAATTCCTTGGTGATCGGGAAGCAGATGCCCTTGTATTCGCCGTTTCCAACCTTGTAGCTGGGCATGGCCGCGAACAGTCCCTTGCTGCTGTCCATGATTTTGACGTTGCGGATGGCGAAGCAGCCGTTGAGGTTGACGGAGGCGATGGCCCGCACGCTGCCTTCAGGCCGGATGGAGCCGATCTTCACATCCACCTTCATGGGCAGGGGCTGCGCCGCGCTTTCAGAAAGGGCGGCCTGGGTGTTTTCCGTTTTCTTCATAATCTTTTCCTCCTGTTCTACTTTTTTGTTGACAATATAAGCACTTGCAAGCTATGCTAGAGGCGATAACAAACTGAAGTTGAATTATATGGAGGGATGCCGTCCGGCCGGGGCAGCAATCTGCACCGACTGGAAAAGAAGGTTTGAACAGATGCAGATGAATAACGCCTGTTTTCCACAGGCGTGTTTTGTCTTGTCTGTTCATCCTTTCCGGCGGTATCCCTTCTTCGTTTCTTAGGGATGCCGTTTATAAGCGGCATCCCTTTTTCAGTTTGTTATCAAATAATTTTTGAGAGGCAGGTTGTTATGTTTAATCTAAACGACTTGATAAAAGCCGACCGTTGCCCCGCTCCGTATGAACCGGGCGAGGAGCTTTGGAATGACCCGCACATATCAAAAAAGATGCTGGAAGCCCATCTGTCACCAGATACCGACGCCGCAAGCTACAAACCGGAAAAAATACGAGCGATCTGTGAATATCTGCCGCAGGCAATGCAGTTGAAAAAAGGCGGTTCCATTGTGGACCTGGGGTGTGGGCCAGGACTTTACTGCTCACTGCTTGCGCGTAAAGGTTTCATTACAACCGGTATCGACAGGTCCGAAAACTCAATCCGGTACGCAAAAGATCACAATCAGGGTAAAAAAGCAAACTTCATTCAGGCAAGTTATTTACGCCCATTTGGATTCGAGCAATTCGACGCCGCGATACTGATTTCTCAGGATTACGGCGTGCTAAGCCCTGAAAACCGAAAGGTGCTGCTCAAGAACATCTACAATGCCCTGAAACCAAAGGGCTGTTTTGCCTTTGATGTTTCGAGCCTAACCGCTTTTGAGAATCGAAGGAAAAGCGCCGCTCCGAAGTGGTATGCATCTGATTCGGGGTTCTGGAGACCGCATACGCATTTCGTGCTGGAAAAGAGTTTTTTCTACCCGGACTTTCCCGCACTATGCGATCTCATAGCCGTTTTTGATTCGGAGATAAAGATCTATCGCATCTATCAGTCTTTCTTTTCACCGGAAGCAATACGGACAGAACTTGAGGACAGCGGTTTCAAAGTGAAAAACATTTTATCGAACCTTTACGGGGAAAAATACATTGCTGATTCACCTGTAATCGGCGTCATCTGCACAAAAGCCTAAGATGTTATTTTTAAATCGAGTGCCAAAAACAGCCGCCCGGCTGCCAGGGCGCGTTAGAGATACATGCTTTGCGTATGCTCCTGCTCGGGAGGCTGGAAGGCGATCTCCCGGAAGCTGAAGCGGTCGACATAGTGGAAGGAACTGCCGTTTTGGTCGTACAGCTCGATGACGTCCGACATGGAGAGGCTATGGCCCTGATAGCCGGGTGGATGGTCGAGGTTGAATTTTTCATAGATAGCATCAAGATTGTTGGTTTCCAGCTGCCCGTCATATACCACCCGATAGTTTTCCGGATTCGGCTCTCCGAAGCGTTCCAGCAGTTCGTCGTAGCCGATGAATTTCATCATCACGTCCACATCGGGTCTTAGCTGATGGATGCGGAAGGTTTTCAGGAGGGACGCGTTGCCCTCCGGGTCGAGCCGGCCGCCGGCCAGCCGGTCGAACACGCCGTTCGTCCACTGGATTTCCAGACCCTGCTTTTCGGTGAGGTAATCCTTCAATTCCTCGCAGTGGAACATGGGATCGACGATCGCCCTGCCGTTTTCAATGTATCCCGCGGTGTTACCGTAGAAGCGGATGCGGTTGTTTTTGATGCTGATGCCATTCATTTCAGATCCCTCCCTTCATCAACATGCCGCTCGCCCTATTCGAAGTAATAGGTCACCGAATAGGTGATGTTGGACTTGTTGTACATGCAGTCATGGTTGGTATAGTAGTAAAACTCCAACTGTGAGTACACACCTGGGGGCAGCATCCGGCTGAAGGTGATGCCGTTGGTGGTGGTTTGGTAATCGAGTTGATTCCACTGGCCGGTATTCACGTTGTACCCGCGCACCCGGCCGTAGTCGCTGCCGGAATGACCGGAAACTAAGGCCGCCCAGCTCCTGGATGACTGGGACAATGTCAACGGCTGTGTCGGTGTGGGCGTATTCCGGCAGGGTGAACTCCACCGTCGGCACGGGATATACCTGGGTGGAGGCGTCGTAGGCAAAGCTACGCCCCAACTCGTCGGTGATGGTTGCCGTGAGGCAATAATTTCCCTGGTCCACGAACCGGATGGAGCCGCCGCCATTTGAAAGCGCGCCCTTGATGCATTCGGCCCATTCCGCAGGGTTGCCGTTTTGGGTCAAGCTCCATGCGATCCGCAGCTCTCCCAGCTCCGCCAGGGTCGTTTGCACTTCCACGGTCTGGTCGGTATGGGCGGCCGCGGGCAGGCTGATCTCCGCCCGGGGAATGGGATAGACCGTTGTGTCCGCGGTGTAGCTAAAGCTGCGCCCCAGTTCGTCGGTAATGGTTGCCGTGAGGCGATAGTTTCCTTTGTCCGCGAACCGGATGGAGCCGCCCTGGTTGGTGAGAGTCCCGTCCACATATTCATCCCAATCAGCCGCCGCGCCGTTTCTGGCCACAGACCAGGCGATATCGAGGGTGCCCAGCTCCGTTGCGGCTACCGCCACCTCAATGGTCTGGTCGGTGTGGGTGGTTGCTGGCAAACTAACCTCCGCCTGGGGAATGGGATAGACAGTGATGTCCGCCGTATACTCAAAGGTATGCCCCAAGGCGCAGGTGGCGGCTGCTTTCAGGACATAAGCACCTTTTTGGGTGAAGGCGATGGTGCCCCCCTCATTGGTCAGGGTGCCGCCGGCATAATCGGTATAGGGAGCGGCAGCGCCGCCGTCCGCCGAGATGCTCCAGACCACGCCGGAATTGTTCAGATGACTTTTGCTGACGGTGACGGAGACGGCCTCTCCCGCGTAGGCAAGCCGCAGCAAGATGAGCTGCATTTCCGGTATGGGATACACAGTGACCGAACTGCTGTGCGAGAAGGTTCGGCCCAGGGCGTCGGTCATGGAGGCGGTCAGCACGTAGTCGCCTTGCTCGATAAAGCGGATTTTCCCGCCCTGGGCGTTGAGGGTGCCTTCCACATAGGTTTCCAGGGATGCCGCCCCGCCGTCTTTGGTGACGCTCCATTCCGTCGGCAAAACGGCGATGTTGCCGGTGGTTCGGAGGTGAATGGTCCGGTCGGTGTAGGCTGCCTCCGGCAAGTCGAAACGGATGGTCAGCACAGGATGTATCTCGATTTTGCAACAGGGTTCGAATAAAAATACCCGTCCGTCGGCGTCCATTGTTCTCGCCACCAGCTCGTAAACACCGGCGTGTTTGAAGCGTATGGCGCCGCCGTCATTGTCCAGTTTGCCGTCAATGCAGGTGCCCCAATCCTGAAAGCCATAGGTGTTGTCCACCAGCCACTCTACGTGTAAGCCGTCCATCTCTTGGGCGGTGGCTGCGACAGGTATGGCGGTGTCGGCGTGGGCCGTGGCCGGCAGACTGAATGCCAGCTCCGGAACGGGATAGGCGGTCACCGGCGAGGTGTAGCCGTAGGTTCTGCCTGCCGGGTCGGTAAAGGCGGCGGCCAGGACATATTCTCCTTTTTCCTTGAAGCGGACGCTGCCGCCGTTGTTGGTCAATGTTCCCTCAACGTAGTCGTCAAGGGCGACCGGCGTGCCGTTTCTGGCCAATGTCCAGACCGCCGTTGCGGTGTCGATGTTGGCAAAGCTGGCTTCCACAGCCACAGTCTGGTCGGTGTGGGTTATTTCCGGCAGATAGAAACCGGCTGCGCCCACAGGATACACCGTGGTTGCCGCCGTGGTCAGATACTCTCTGCCGGTGGCGTCGACAACCCTGGCGGTCAGGGCGTACACGCCTTTCTCCGTGAAGCGGAGGGAGCCGCCGCTGTTTGACAGCTCGCCCTCCACATAGGCAGGGACGGAAACCGCCTCGCTGTTTCTGCTCAGGCTCCAGTAGGCGGTTAGTCCGTCCATTTCCGTCAGGTTGGTGGCCAGGTCAATGACGGTGTCGGTGTGGACCGCGGACGGCAGCTCGAAGGCCATGCTCACCACCGGATAGACCGCTATGGCCTGGCTGTGGGTGAAGCTCCTGCCGGTGGCATCGGTTACCGTGGCGGTGATTGCATAGTTACCCTTTTCTTTAAAGTTGATGGTGCCGCCGCTGTTATCAAAACTACCGTCAATGACGGTATCCCAGACCGCGGCCTCGCCGTCCTTGGCCACCGACCACAGGATGTCAAGGCCGCCAGGCCCGGCGGCGGTGGCGACGGTGACCGTTTTATCCGTGTGAGTGTATTCCGGCAGTTCAAAACCCGCGTCTATCAATGGATAGACCGTGATGCTTCCGGCACAGGTGGTTTCTCTGTTGCCGTAGTTGACGGCAATGGCGGTCAGGATGTAGCTGCCGCTTTCTTTGAAGACAATGGTGCCGCCTTCGCTGCCCAGGGAGCCGTCCACCGCTTCTCCAAGGTCAACGGGCAGCGGCCCGCAGATCAAAGGCCACCTGCGCCCTGGGGTAGCTGGCGGAGCCGCCGCCCGAACTGCCGGGGGGCTGTTCCTCTTCCTCCGGCTTTTCGGCTCCTTTTTTGATTCTTTCCAGTGCCTCATCCTGCCGCGCCAGCAATGCGAAAGCTTCGGCCCTGGTGGTTCTGCCCTCCGGTCGGATGGTGTTGTCGGGATAACCTTTGACCAACTCGTACTGAATTGCCAGGACGACATATCCCTTGTCGGAGCCTTGGACGGTATTGTCGTCCGCAAAACCGGTATGGCCCGCGGGCAGTTTCGCCTGTTCGCCCTGGCCGATTGCCCTTACCAGCATGCGGATGATTTCCACGCGGGTAATCGGTTCATCGGGCCGCAGGCTGCCGTCATAATCCTCCGGATCGAGGATGCCCTCGTCTGCCAGCGCCTCAATGTTTCGCTCCGACCAATGACCGGCAATGTCGTTAAAGGCGGGCGGTTCTCTCTCTGCCGTTGTCGTGTCCAGCGCCAGATTCCTGGCCAGCAGGGCGGCGAATTCGCCTCTGGTGATGGTGGCGTCCGGCCTGACCGTTCCGTCAGGGTAGCCCTTGATCATGCCCTTGCCCGCCAGCTCGGTGATGATCTGTTCCGCCCAATGTCCTTTGATGTCGGGGAACAGGGCCGCCGCGGAGTATGCGCTGCCGCAAAGCAGCAGGGACAGAGCTAGGACCAGGACGCAGATTTTTCTGCCTTTCTGTTTCATGGGGCTTTCATTCCTTTCCGTTGTTTTTATGGATATTCAAAGAGCCGGGAGTTGCGATGCCGCGCCGCCCCCGGCTCCGTTCCATACGGGCAATATTCTTATCTCCTTTACACGTTAATGTTCATGCCGCCCTGGTCCTGGACTTTGCGGGACGCCTCGATGGTTTCCGGGGAGGGATGGATGACTTCTCCTTCCACCATCTCAAACACGCAAAAGTCTTCCCGGTCGCAGATCATCACTTTATACTGGTAATCCTTTTGCATCTCGATGTAGTCCTTAACTTCTTTTTCGCTGCAGAGCGGCACGCCCGCGGCATATCTGCCGTCCGGCAAGAAGCTGTACCCGCTGTACTTCGGCTCATGCTCCCGCGGGTCGAGAGCGCCGCTGGGCCGGATTTGCGAAAGGTGCAGCTTGGCGGAGTCGGATAGCAGCTCCGGTTTGAGGACGCCCAGGACATCACCGCTGTTCCAGCGCACCCGCTCGCCGTCGGCCAGGGAAACCGTGAAGATGGAGTGGCCAATGGGTTTGGGGTTGCTGCCGTTGCCTCCCTGGCAAAAGTATAATTGATGTTCACGATCCTGATACTCCCGCGGCAAGGCGGACGGCTTCAAGGCTATGACTCTGCCCGCGATGGACATGGCATAACCGGTATCGACGCAATCCTCCTGGGTGAACAGGTTTTTGTCCGTCATGTGAAAACCTCCTAATCCTTGGTGTTTTCCTCAAGAAGAGCGATGAGCCGCGCCGCAAGGGAGATGAGGGTTTGCTTTTCCATGGTCTTGACGGCGGAGAACACATAGGCTTCCACCGCCTGCGGGGACTTGTCACCCACCTCGATGAGGTCTACCTTTTTGGCGGTGACAACACCCTTTTGGATGCCCAGCTTGATAATGTCGCCGTGCTGCATCTCAGCCGCCGCGCGGAGTTCTTTCGGGATCAGGACGCGGCCTTTGTCGTCCAGCACCTTGTAAATGCCTTTACCGGCCATCAAAAACACCTCCGCTTCTCATAACCTCCCGAACGGTGTCGGGATGGATGCCCAGGTCTACAAACAACTCCCGCAGGTCGTCGGGCAGGCTGTCCAGCAGGTCGGCCTCCAAAATAATCACCGCTCCCTTGGCGCAGACAATTTCCAGATCGCTGTCCACGGGAATTCCCGCCGCCTCCAGCAGTTCATGGGGCAGGGCGAGTTCCGCGTCCTCGTCGTCCTGGAGGGCGGCAATGCCGTCGGGGGTCAGGACAAATTCCTTGAAGGTGTTGCGGCTGGAGTCGTCGGAACCGCTGATGTAGGCAAGCTTCACCGTGTCGCCGGGGACCAGCCCCATGTCCCGCAAAAGCTGGGCGGGGACGATGAGGAAAACGGGCCTTCCAAAATCGCTTTGGAAGGCCCGCAAATCCGCATGATTACTGGGCAAAACAGCCCTGCATCTAAATTGATCACACATTATGGCGGAGGCGGTGGGATTCGAACCCATGGGCCGGCTTTAAAGCCGACCGAACGATTTCGAGTCGTTTCCGTTATGACCACTTCGGTACGCCTCCGTGTAGTAAAGTATATGATCTTCCTCTAAAAGCCACTCGGAAAAATGACAGACCTTTAGAGCAGACATAACAAATATTAAGTTGTTCCTGTTCCACAGAAATACCCATTTTACAAGGGCACTGAAAAAGCCACTATTTTATAAAGCAGCGGCTTTTTCAGCGCATGTATATTCCTTTATAAATCAATCTGAATATCAAAATAGTATTGAAAATAAAATAAG